>Ga0308421_1001804_pt1 | contig 10906 bp, 8 predicted proteins | sample HotsprSampleMS60_FD_203673 | JGI IMG/M metagenome (GOLD analysis project Ga0308421, IMG submission 203673) | Hot spring phototrophic mat microbial communities from Mushroom Spring, Yellowstone National Park, Wyoming, United States - 20090730_MS60 ...
GGCCAGTTCCAGCAACAAGCCCATAGCCGTTACTGCCCGCCGACGATCGAGGATTTCCACAATCGTGGCCTGCTGTTCGAGCTTGGTGGTTTGTCGGAAGGCCTCGACCAGGCGCTGGTCAACCCCTTTGGCGAAGGTGGTTTCCAGGGCCTCTCGGGCAGCAGCGCCTTGCTGGCCTCCGGCGTAGATCGCCTCGAGCAACATGGGCACCACCGAGGCATCGCCTACGTTGCCCAAGGCCCGCAGCGCCGCCAGCTTCACTGGCTCGTGCTCGCTTTTTGCGGCCTGCAATACTACCGGCATCAGGCCGGCTTCCCGGCGCGTGCCCAAGGCAGCCAGCAACTTTGCCTGTGTGTTGACAGGCAAAGCATCGAGCCGGCTGGCCAGCGGCAAGAGCATCTCAGGCTTCAAATCGATGACTGCACCGACGGCCACCTGGTGGGCTTGTGGGTCGTCGCTGCGCAGCACGTCGATGATGATCTCGACGCTTTCCGGACCGGCCGCAGCAAGCATTCCCCGCAGCGCGGCCAGCCGGGCCGGTTCGTCGGGTTTCCACAGTTTCTTGTATATCGCCAGCGCTTCGGCGGTTTTGCCTGACCGCAGCAGTTTGTCGGCGCAGCGCAGGTACGCGTCGCCAATGGCCAGCCGCAACTCGCCCTGGGTCTTCGGATGCACAGCCACCAGCGCGGCGGCTGCTTCCGGCGTGGCGATCCGTCCCAGGGCCTGGGCCGCGGCCACCGCCAGTCTGGCATCGGCGCTGCCCAAGTGCTGTGCCAGCACGGAGACGCTTTCCGGCTCGGCACGGTATCCCAGCGCACACACCAACGCGACTGCGCGCGCCGCGTCGGTCGTTTGCTGAAGTGCGGCGCGGAGCTTCGCACCAGCCTCGGGAGCCAGATTGTTGGCCAGGGCACGGCAAGCGGCGTCGGCCACCAGCACGTCGGGATCGCCCAGCGCAGCAGCCAGCGCGTCTACGCTCTCGCCGCGGCCGATATGTTCCAGTTGCCTGATGAGCCACACTCGGGCCTGCGCCGGCGTTTGCGGCCCCAACCGGGCACACATCAACTTGCACACCTCGGCCCGAACCGCTTCGTTGCCTGGCGCACCGGCGGAAAAACATATCCGCTGCCAGCGTTGCTGAGCATCGCCTTGCCCGGCGTTTATCCCCGGTAGTAATTCTTCGAACACGGCGGCGAGCGGTTTGTCGGTGGGGATATCCGGCGCCGTTGTGCGCTGTGCGGCGGCAGCCGTATCGGTGGGCACGACCACACATGTGGCGGCAAGTATAGCAATTGACCAACTGCAAGTGCCGATTATGTTACGCATCATGGGCGTTTCTCCTGTTATTGTGCGGGTTCACGTGGTCCACGGGGCGCGCTTCGGGCGATCGAGCCATCGGGCTGCTTCCGGATCGCCGATGATCTCTTCTTTGATCGGGTCCCACTTGATGGGCCGCCGCAGCCAATAAGCAATGTTGCCCAAGTGGCACACCGTGCAGGCCCGATGGGCGATCTCGATGTCGCGGAACGGCTTTTCTCGGGTCTTCACACAGTGCAGAAAGTCGCCGAAGATGCCGCCTCGTCCCTTGTAGCCCGGCATGTCCACCCTGTGTGTGACCGCGTGATGCTTTCCGGGCAAAGAACCTTCGGTCCCCTTGTAGTCGATGTTGCTGGTGCCGCCGTGATACATCAGCAGGCCGTTGGCGAAGCGGAAGGTCAGATAGCGGACGTCTTTTCCGTCGGGGGGAATGATTTCCACCGGGCCGGTCTCGTGGACCTGCGCTCCGAACATGGCCGCACCGAAGCGGTGGGCGCCCCAGTCGGTCATGCCGCCGCCGGAGTAGTCGCGGTAAGAGCGAAACCCGCCGCGGATCAGGCTTTCGTGGAACGGCCGCCAGGGGGCGGGGCCGAGCCACATATCCCAGTCCAGCCCTGGCGGTATTTCCTGGGCGGGAAGATTGCAATCGTGCGATGGTCCGCCGCATTCGACGTAGACTTCCTTGATCTGGCCGATAGCCCCGCCCCACAGCAGACGCGGCCAGTCGCCGTAATCTCCCAGCACACGCTGACTGCCGCCGGAAAACACCCGGCCGTGACGGCGGACCGCCTCGACCATCGCCCGGCCTTCACGCACCGTCAGCGTTTCCGGCTTTTCGCAGTACACGTCCTTGCGGTGCTTGCAGGCTTCGATGGTGATAATTGCGTGCCAGTGATCGGGCGTGCCGATCAGCACGGCGTCGATGTCGTCGCGGGCCAGCAGTTCGCGGAAGTCGTTGTAGGCCTTGCAATCCTGATTGCCGTAGCGCTGGTTGACCATTTGCTGCGCCCGCTGGCGGTGCTCGGGCACAGGATCGCACACGGCTACCATCTGCACTTCGCCGAAACCCATGAAACCGTTCATATTGCCGGTGCCCTGACCGCCAGTGCCGATAGCGCCCATGACGATCCGCTCGCTGGCTGGCGGACGTCCCTGTGCCCCCAGCGCCGTGCTGGTGATCACAAGCGGTGCGGCCGCCGCCGCACTAGCCGCCCGCAAGAACTTGCGGCGAGATATGATGTCTGGTTGCATGAGTCTGACTCCTGTTGGTTGACTCGAAAAACACTCGACGAGGATGGCGCCCTCGTTAAAGCCCCGTGTTTACGACCGGAAAACGTGGCCGGATGATTGCACGGGCCGAGCACGTTTATGTGAGCCCAATAACGGTAAACCGTTCCCGACTACAATGCGTGTGTGTTGCAGAGCTTCGTCGTCAAGTTCCAGTCGCCTGAGTGCAGTCAAGTTCCAGTCGCCTGAGTGCATCGCGAGGCACATGCACTGCATAATGTTCGGCAGTAATACTTGGCAGGGTATGTATGAATATGGCTGGTTGCCGTCAGGCTGCCAGGCTGCTAGCCAGCGGTCGCCACAGCGTACCAACTGCCGCAGGTGGTGTGACACTCGGAGTACGGTGCTCGCCCGGGTAGCATATAGTGTGATACGTGCCGCCGGGCTTTGCAACCTCTGTACGCAAGGTTCCGGCAGAATCCTGGAAAACCCGCTGGTTGCCAAATTGGGTCAGGACGTCGCCTCAACCGCAGGAAGACCAAATGAGTTTAGTGTTACCGGAGCCAGCAGACCGACAAGATTAGCTATAATCGCTGCCAACAATGCCCGTGGCGGTGGTTGCCGGTACGGCACTAGCATCGGTTGTGTTGCGGCTGCCAAAGCAGCAGTTTTGACGCGCCGTCGTTTCGAAATTGTGTGAAAAAAGAAGTCCATTCGGCTTAGTGTCCGGGGGGAATAGTCTCACGGGTTGGATCAGGCCCAGGAGCGCATACCGAAACGGCGCAAGCCGCACCAAATGAGGACCAATGGAACGTGTTGGCCTGACAGACTTTCGACCAGCAGACCAGACTTGTCGTTTGTTGCCGAACCCGGCCAAGAATTTACAGTGTGCTATACACAGCTACAATTTGGGTAGCATGGGCCGGCACGCCGTACGGCGAGCTTAGGGGCTGCGCACTGTCGTGGCTGAATTGGGCGTCGGTGATTGGACTGCCAAGGACGATAACAACACTGAAGCGACCGCAGCGCGTCCCCCCATTGGTTTTGCGCCGCTGACAGCGTTGGGCGAGAGTTTGGGATTCTTTCCAATCTGGCAGGTTGCCGATACTTAACAAAAGCCGACGATGGTGGAGAAACAAGCGGCCAGATAAACCCGGTCGGCGGTAGTGGCGCGAAGCCAGTCTTGCCAGACAACCTCTTGGCGCACACGATCGTGCAAGTATGCTCTATAGTTTTCCGGTTTTAGTAAAGATTGCCATCGAGCCGTTGTGTGCGTAAGAATTACTTTAACAACTGGGCGATTTTTGATTCGGAGTATGTCATGGCTGCTAAAGTAGATGCGGAAAAGTGCACCGGTTGCGAATCTTGCGTAGAAACCTGCCCGTTGTCCGCGATCAGCATGAAGGACGGCGTGGCCGTTGTCGACGAAGACACCTGTAGCGATTGCGGGTCTTGCGTCGAGGCGTGCCCCGTGGAGGCGATCACTCTCGATTAGCGCCGGCTTAGTCCCACTGCGGGCCGCAGCGCAGGCCAAATGCGGTGTTCGCAACCGACTGCTGCCTGGGTGTGTCGGGCACGGTCGACCGGCAGTGTCTGCTCCTGGGCCTGTTGGGCATCGGCTGGTTCTGGCCCGCAAGCACGTGCTTGCCATCTTGGGCCGACTGCGGTATCAGTAGTGATGTGGGGCTGCCTGGGCCAAGCGGCGGCCGGCGGTCGACGAATCAGTCGCTGCGCACATTTTTCCTGGGTGACGCGGCTGCGGGCGTTTCGCAGTCTGCGCTGTCGCACGGATAATCAGCTTGTGCTTTGCCCAGCAGTGCCGCAGCAGAACGAACCGGCGGGGCAAGGGTCAAGTATGTCGCGCGAAGATCGCCAGCGTCGGGGACCGGTGGAGTTGTGTCTCGTCGGCGACATTACCGAGAACGCCACCGATGCGTGTTGGTCGCTGCTGGACGTGGCGCCCGGCGGCGAGTGCATCATCTACTTCGATTCCCCAGGCGGCAGCCCGTACACCGCTTTGGCGCTGGCGTCGCTGATCTTGATGCGTGGACTTCGTGCCACGGGCGTGGTTGCCGGAGAGTGTTCTTCCGGCGCGCTGCTGCCGTTTGCCGCTTGCAGCCGCAGGTTGGTCACTCGTTACAGCGTCCTGCTCTTCCACCACGTCAAGTGGCGCAGCGAAGAGAACGTGAACCTGCGCGAGGCCGCTGAATGGGCAAGGCACTTCGCCCAGCTCGAAACCCAGATGGACCAACTGCTGGCCCAGTTGTTCGGGTGCAAGCTGGAAATGATCCAACAGTGGGTGCAGGGCAGCCGGTACGTGACTGGTCCGGAGCTGGTCGAGGCGGGTCTGGCGGAATTGATCGAGCTTGAACCGCTGGAGATCCTCCGGCCGAAGCGAAGTGGCAGGCGTCTATGAGCGCCGACAAAAAAGCATCGCGTCGGCACTTTTTGGCCGGTGAACTGGCCGGGATGTTCGCCGAGGTACTGGACGCAGCCGCCCAGCAGATGGCCTTTCTGCCCCAAGGCCACGGCCTTGGTAAGCCGGCCGACTTGGTGCGCGTCAGTCGCCGGGCAATGGCTGCGTTGTTCGAGGTGTACTTCAGCGCCAGCCAGTATCCACGCGGCACCGAGAAAGCACTGGCCGCCCTGGAAGTGCTCGAGCCGCTGGAGGCGAGGCTGTCGCTGTTTCGCCCCGACAGCCAGTTGAACTACGTGAACGCCAACGCCGCCTTTGAGCCGGTACGCCCCCACGCGGCGGTGTTCGATCTGATCAAGCTCGGCTTGCAAGTATGGCGCGAAACGGCCGGGGCGTTCGACCTGACGGCTACCCCGCTTTGGGAACTTTGGGGATTCGCCCGGCGCTCCGCGCGAATTCCTGCCGGCGATGAAATCCAAGCCGCCCTGCGCTATGTGGGAAGCCAATTCGTGGAACTGGATTGCCAGGCCCAGACAGTCAGGTTCCTCAAGGAAGGAATCCGGTTGAGTTTTGCCAGCCTGGGAAAGGGGTACGCCCTGGACCGATGCGCCGAACGGCTGCTGGCCTTGGGTGTCGGCGATTTTTTGATCCACGGCGGTTATAGCAGCGTCATAGCACGCGGCTCGATTGCCGGGAATGTTACCGAGTCAGCCGCTGCTGCCGAGCAATCCGATAACCTACAATGCCGCTTCGGTCTTCCGCCCGACGCCTTGCGGCTAGCAAACCTGCTCGAAGCCGATAGTGCCCCTTGCCAGTCCGCAGGCCACTCCGTGTCCCACTCCGCAGGCCGCTACACAGCCCACTGCACAGCCCAGGCCGTGGAGTCGCCGGAGCAAACCGGCGGTTGGGTCGTTGGCGTCAAACACCCGCTGCGCAAAGGCCGCCGTGTAGCCGAAATCCGGCTGTGCGATGGCGCTTTGTCAACGTCCGGTTCGGGCGTGCAGTCGCTGATTTACCGGGGACGCAGGTACGGACACATCATAGATCCGCGAACCGGCTGGCCCGCCCAAAGCTTGCTCTCGGTGACAGTCGTCGCACCCACAGCAGTGCTGGCCGAGGCGCTATCCACCGCTTTTTTTGTCCTCGGGCTTGAGCAGTCGGCACAGTACTGTGCGGAGCATCGGGATGTTGGGGCTGTGGTGGTTTGCCCAGCGCGCCGTCCCGGCGGCGTTGATGTCCACGTTCTCGGTCTGAGCGACCAGCAAGTGCGACTGCTGGTCTGAGCCCTGCGGCCGCACCGTCCCTCCGACGACAAACAGCGCCGTTCAGCGTCGCATGCCTGAACGCGGCCTCGGGCTGCAACCGAATCGGACCAGCGCGATTCGTCGTGTCTGCTGCGTATTGGTCAGTGCCGGTCGATCGCCCCAAATGCGGCCACGACAGAGCGTGGCCCTCCAGGTTCAGCGAAAACACACACGCAAAACGCGCACAAGTTACGTCATAGGCGACTAAACGGCACTGCGCAGTGGAAAAAAACGGCACTGCACCTGATATACTTCACGCGGCCATGAACAAGTCATCCTAGCTGGGAAAAAATCTCATTTCAGCGCGTGCGGAGTATGACAACGCAGCGGTTTGGCGGGATCACAGCTTCCATCCATCGGGCAATACTGTGTCTTTTGGTGCCACGAAGATGCCGTCGCGCACCATACCGAAGCGGGTTTCCTCGCTGTTTTCCGCATCCCGGTGACCGGTAATCTGCACATTCCGCCCAATGCGGCAGTTCTTGTCGATGATCGCCCGCTCGATGACGCTGCCCTCGCCCACGCCCAGCGGAGGACAGTCGTCGTTGCGGGCAGAGGAGAGTTGGTCGGGCGTTTCGTAATAGTCGTTTCCCATAAGGATCGAGTCGCGGACCCGAACGTTGCGGCTGACCATGCACCGCAAGCCAATGATGGAGTTCTCGATGACTGCTCCCTCTTCGATGATACAGCCATCGGCTACCAGGCTATTGCGTATCGTTGCGCCTTCGATGCGCGAGGGCGGCAGGAACCGTGCTCGGGAATAGATCGGCGCAAGCGGCGAAATCAATTTGAACGGAGCGCTGGCGCGGGTCAATTGAAGATTGGCATTATAGAAAGACCAGATGGTCCCAATATCTTCCCAATAACCATCGAACAGATGTATTTGCACGTGCTTGGCGCGAATCGAGGCGGGAAAGACCTCCTTGCCGAAGTCCCTGTAGTTGGTTTTCTCCAACGCATCGACCAGCGTGTCGCGATTGAACAAGTAGATTCCCATGCTGGCCAGACAATCGCGGCCCAGACTGGCGATGCCGCGAGAATCGATCCAAGCCGGATCGGTGCGCACCAGGGCCAGTTCCTGCTCGTTGCGCGGTTTTTCCAAGAAACCAACCACCCGGCCCGACTCGTTCACCCGCATTATCCCCAATCCCGAAGCCTGGGCACTGTAAACCGGCACGGCCGCAATGGTTACATCGGCGCCGGCGGCCTGGTGGGTGGCGACCATCTGCCGGTAGTCCATGCGATAAAGTTGGTCCCCGGAAAGTATCAGCACGTGGTCTATCCCCGGCTGCTGAATGTACCGCAGGTTCTGGCGGACCGCGTCGGCCGTGCCTTGATACCAATTGGCGTTATCGAGCGTTTGTTGGGCGGCCAGGATTTCCACGAATCCGTGATCGAAGGCGTCGAAGTTGTAAGTGCTGCGGATATGCCGGTGCAGGCTCACCGAGTTGAACTGGGTAAGCACGTAGATGCGATTCAGGCCGCTGTTGATACAGTTCGACAACGGGATGTCGATGAGCCGGTATTTGCCCGCCACAGGAACTGCCGGCTTGGAGCGATACTTGGTCAGCGGATACAGTCGGGTACCCTGGCCACCGCCTAGTACCAACGTGATGGTGTTGCCCATTAGTCCGACCTTCTTTGGCAGCAGCATCCAACCAGCTTGCAGGCCCTGACGATTGTCATTTTATGCCGCTGGGTGCGATTCTACACAAACATCCAACAGAATTGAACCGCAGCCTGGCAGTTAAAGATTGTTGCGACAACCACTTACAGTGACAAAGGGCTTTGGCCGAGATTGCACATTGGATAATTGTTTGGTTACTTGAGTACTTGTTGCCCGATTGACCAAAGCGGCTTTTACCCGCAACCAAACAGTTGAAGGGACGCGCTGCGATCGCGTCGGTTATGTTGGCTGAATGCCGTCGGGTCACCAGCCACGTGCACGGCCACGACGGAGCGTGGCCCTCCACACCTTTTGGAAACGTGCGCGCAAAACGGGCGCATGTTCCGCCATAAGAAACTAAGGCCGGATTACCGCCTGCCTGATTATCTGTTGCAGCCCAAGATATCCGTCGCCATTGCAAATCGGCTGTCGCTGCCTTCAGTTGTGACGCATCACACCGGCCGCCGAAATTGGAAGCGGGATAGGAGTCTTACCTCGTAACGTGGGTTTACGCTGCGCTCGTGTCGTAGGACATACCGGACGGCCACGCTCCGTCGTGGGCGCATTTGGCGGCGGTGATCCCACGGCCACCGAAGGAAACGCACCGGACGCGACCGCAGCGCGTCCCTCCCTTTGTTTTCGGACCCGACCGCAGCGCCTCCCTCGATAAAGTACATTTGGTCGGGGCTCTAGGCAGCGTTAGGGCAAGCCAGTGGCTACCGAGAAGCGCAGAGGCGCAGACGCCCGACCTCCGCCGTCATTTTGCTGCCTGGCGACACAGGCGGTCGGCCCAGTACAGCGGCTCCGGCAACCGGCGGCCTCGGAGCACCATTTGCACTACAGTCTGGCAGAAGTGCAGGTCGCACTTGTGGCCGGGCGAGATGAACACAGGGTGCTTGCTGCGGGGGCTTGTCCGCAGGGCAACGCCCACTACCTGACCTTCGTGAACGACCTCTCTGGCTGTGCCCAAGTCCATACCCGCAAGGTCAACATTGCCGCAAAGCAACTTTTTGGTGACTCCCACCGTGGTCAGACCCGTCAGCACGCCCAGATGCGATGCTATTCCTGCGTGACGCTGGTGCAACACGCCGCTGCCATCGACCAGCAGCACTTCGGCGAGCTGCCCGGCGCGGCGCGCCTGCTGGATCGCCGCTACCAGCACAGGCAACTCCCGAAACCCCAGGAAGCTGGTTATGTAGGGAAACACTATTTTCTGCCGCACCGTTACCGACCAGCGCAACTGGGCGGTTTGGGCATCGACCAGCGCGTAACTGGCCACGGCTTCGTATTCCGATGGGTAGGCCACGTCTACGCCGGCTATTGTGTGCGGCAGGTTCTCTGGCGGGCACAAGACGACTCTTTTGGCCAGCCGTCGTTGAAGCCGGCGCAGTCGCAACAGCGGGCGCCGGGTTTGGAAATCGCGGTAGCCGAATCGCTCCAGGGGAACTCGGCCTTGCTCTAGCACTATTCCTTCGGCGGCAAGACGCTCGATTTTCTCTTCTTGCCGACCGATGTAACCGCCCAACTCTCCCCCGGCGCGCACTACTCGGTGGCACGTACACTGCCGGTCATGCTCGTGATGCAGCAGGAAGTGGCCCACCCAGCGAGCGGCCTGTCGGCTGCCCAGTGCTTGGGCCAGATCCATGCAGGTGGTCACCCGACCCGGCGGAACCTGGGCCAACAGTTCGCGCAAATGGACGCGCAAGTCCGGTACTGGAGGCAGTTTTTCCATCTGCCCAGATGGCTGTTCCCACCACGGTGCCGACAGTCCGGTTGTGCCGACGATACCGAGAGTCAATAGCGACTGAAAAACTTCACGTGTATGATCGGGAATGTATAATACAGTATGCTGGCAGTAGGCGAAAAGGCGGCTGGCGATTGCCTTTAGCGTGTCACGGTCACTGTGCGAGCGTATTGTAGGGCGATCTGGAGGCCACGCTTCGTCGTGGCCGTGAACGCCGCACCAAAGGAGGCAACCGCAGGGAATCCGTCCATGTGGTTGCAGCGGCAGGTCGCGTTACGTGTTTGCTGATGATTCCACGCCACCGCCCGCGCAGCCGCTTTTGCTGAACCGGAACTTGGGGGGCGCGATGGTCCATGGGCATTCGCTTTTACTGTCCTAACGGACACAAACTGAACGTCAAAGAGTTTCAGGCTGGCCGCAAGGGGATTTGTCCGTATTGCGGGGCCAAAGTGCGAATTCCCCTGGAGAGCACTCGCCCAAGCTCGAAGGAATTGCGCTCGGCGCGCCAGCCGGCTGCGGCCGTTGCCGGGATGTCCTCGGCGCCGGTCGCGCAGCCGCCAACATCGCAGCTTGCCACGGGAGAGGCTGCTGCACGAGATGCCGGTTCAGGGACGACTCAGCCGGCTTCGCAGCCAATCGGACAACAGATGGGATCGTCGCCGCTAGTGGGCGCACAAGAGGCCGCCGATCAGTCTCTTCAGGCAACTCCGCTGGAACCGCTGCAACCGATTGCATCGGTCGCTCCTGTGCAGCCGAAAGGATTCATTTCGGCCCCGTTGACCGACGCCCAGGCGGCATCGAGCAAACAGTTTTTCGGTGCTCAGGCCACGCAGAGCCGCGTTGGGCCGAGTGCTGTTGCTGTCGGTGCGGCTGGTGTGGAACCAGCAGCATCCGCCCAGCAGGCAACAGCCACTTCGCCTTATTCATCGGCGGCCGTCTATCCTTCGGCAGGGAGCGGATTGGGCGCGTATGGACCGGCCATGGGGGGCTACGGCGGGCAGCCAAGCGTCGGCCCGACAGTCGCATCCACCGCCGGAGGCTATGGCGCTGGGACCGCGACGATGCTCCCTTCGCAGCCGGCAGCGAGCGTTGGCGGAATGGCTGACCCACTGACAGAAGCGGGCGACGTGGTCTGGTACGTTCGTCCGCCCTCCGGAGGCCAGTACGGACCCGCCACGCGCGACATAATGCGAACCTGGCTGGCTGAAGGGCGGATCAGCGCCGATTCGCTG
>Ga0308421_1001805_pt1 | contig 10904 bp, 8 predicted proteins | sample HotsprSampleMS60_FD_203673 | JGI IMG/M metagenome (GOLD analysis project Ga0308421, IMG submission 203673) | Hot spring phototrophic mat microbial communities from Mushroom Spring, Yellowstone National Park, Wyoming, United States - 20090730_MS60 ...
CCGGTCTTGCAATTTTTTTCGGAAGCTCCGTGGCGGTTTCGGGGTTGGAAGGCAGCATTCCTTTGCGAGGCTCTGCTTGCGGAAGGTGTTCCGCTTGGTTGGATCGCAAGCGGTGGCAGCCACGGCCGCAGAAACGGCCATTCGTCCGGGGGTTTTGCTCCACCGTCCGAGCGATGCGGACGACATCCCCTTCGACGTGCCCCGGCGGCCAGTGATCCCCGGGATGAGCGGGAGATGCTCCGCCAGGCTGGGGAGATGTTTGCTGCATGCGGGTCCTTGCCGTGACGGCCGTCGACGTTGTCTTTTCTTGCGGAGGGGCCCGGGGTCCGGGGTTGGGAGTGGCTCCGGTGAGCATTCGGCGACTGGGAGAACCCCACTGGTAAGCTCTTCTTGCGTCAGGGTTGCCAGCGCCCAGTTCCTGGCTTAATAGTCCTCGGAAACGCTGCTTAAGCCGTAGCAGGTCCGAAACGGCCCTGCAGGCTTCGGCAAATCAGTTGCCGTCCTCAGCCCATGAATGGAATTGCGAGAGCAAACCGGTTGGCCCGATCCTACTGGCCAGGTGCATTTACCCTGATCGAATTGCTAGTCGTCATTGCCATTATTGCCATTTTGGCGGGCATGTTGTTGCCGGCGCTGAGTCGCGCCAAGGGCAAGGCCCTGGGCATCGGCTGCCTCAACAACACCAAAACCCTGACGACCGCGACGTTGATGTACATCGGTGACCACAACGACCGGGTTCCGAACAATTACGGGGTGCTGGAGACCATCGACGCTATCAATAACGGCCGACTGGACAACTGGGTCAACAACGTCATGACCTGGGGGGCCAGTGGCAGTGTGGCCGACCGCAGCAATACCAATTTGCAGTGGATCGCCAGCGGAGTGCTGGGCCGTTATACGGCAGCCGCCCTTGGAGCGTACCGGTGTCCTGCCGACAACTACCTTAGTCCCGTCCAGCGGGCCGCGGGATTTCCCTATCGGGTCCGTAGCTACTCCATGAACGCCTTGTTCGGGCGTTTCAGCACCTCTGTCAGTCCGGCCACCGACCCTACCATCCAGGGCAAACACTGGGGCGACCAAAATTATCGGCAGTACCTCAAGATGTCGGAGGTGCCGGCCCCGGCCCGGACCTGGTTGTTCATCGAGGAGCACGCCGACTCGATTAACGACGGCTACTTTATCAACAGCCCCTCTGCGGCCAATTGGCAGGACCAACCGGCCAGCTACCACAACGGTGCTTGTGGGTTTGGATTTGCCGACGGACACTCGGAGATCAAACGCTGGCTGAGTCGCACCTCGCGTTACACCGTCCGGTACAGTTATGTGGCCATCCCGTTTGACGCAGCCGGTCGACAGGATTTTGCCTGGTACTTGGAGCGCACCGGCTACACCCTCTACGCCACGGGCCGCAGGATGTTCAACTACTAGGCCGGCGGCGGCCAACATGCGCTTGGTCTGCGGAAGATCCGCAGCGGGACCATGCCGATTGTTGCGGTATTTGCCGTCCTCCGGAAACCTGCTGCCTGCAGCGGCCTGGAAGACGGCCGTGCAGGTGTAGTGAGCTTGCAGGCTCCGTGGAATGTGTGGTCTTGGCAGCCCGTAGCCGGGTCCCCGGGGCTCGGATTTTTGCTGCATTTGCCAGTGCCTGTCCGTCCAGGGACGGAGGGCCATGAACGTGGCGTTCAATAAGCGATGGAGCAGGCGGTCTTTGCCGCGTGGCGGCCTGGATTCGTGAGAAACCCGGCCTTTCAAGGAAAGGGGAAGTGCGGACTGGAATTGGTTACAGCCATCGGCGTACTCTCCGATTGGTGGGGGACGCACGGTGACCGCCGCCCTGAACGGGCACGGCGGACGTTCGTGCGGGGTTTTCTTGACCTTTCGCAGCACCCGCGGCCGCGGGAGATGTCCCCTGTTGACTCCGAGCGCTGTCGCCTGCAAAAATGGTGCTAGCAGCACTCGGTGAAATAAAAGGAGGTTGCAGCACGTGCGATGCTGGCAATGCCTGGCAACGGATAACTGAGCAGCGAACTTTGAACGCCACATCGACATTGCTTTGCTTCGGACTGGGTCTTGTGTTGGCTTGGCCGATCTTTCCGCCGCTTATCCGGTGGTTTGAGCCGCTGGCGGTGCGGCGGGGCACCTCCTTTCATCAGACCCACCACCGACCCGTGCCGCGCGCGGGCGGGTTGGCCCTGGCCTTTTTGTTCTTGGTTGCGGGCATCGCCACGCAGCAGTGGTTGCCGGTGCACCCGGACCGCGTGGCGGAAAACTGGGGAATTCTGGTCCTCGGCCTGGCCATGTTCGGGCTGGGATTCTGGGACGATCTGCGCCCGTTGGGCGCCCGCAAAAAGCTTTTCGGCCAGATTCTCATCGCCCTGGCGGCCTGTTTTGTGGTTGGGAGGATCGAGCTGGTACGGAATCCTTTTTCCGGTGAAGTGGTTGCTCTGGGGCTGTGGGGATTTCCGCTCACCATCCTATGGCTTGTGGCCTTTACCAACCTGATCAACTTGATCGACGGACTGGACGGTTTGGCCGGCGGACTGTCGTTGATGCTCATGGCCCTGTTGGCCTATGTGGGCCTGCATGTAGAGGCGGTCTTCCCCACGGCCGTGGCGGCCGCGCTGGCAGGCGGCTTGGTTGCGTTTTTGCGGTACAATTTCCCGCCGGCTCGCATCTATTTGGGCGACGGCGGCGCCTACTTCCTCGGATTCCTCATCGGCATCTTGTCCATGCGCCTGTCGCACAAGGGGACCGTGGCGGCGGCCCTGGTGGCGCCGCTGTTCGCGCTGGCGCTGCCCATCATCGACACCTCCCTGGCCATTTTGCGTCGAGGACTGAAAGGTCTTCCCTTGTTTCGGCCCGACCGCAAGCACATCCATCACAAGCTGTTGGGCGAAGGCTTGAACCAGCGGCAAACGGTCCTGGTCCTGTACGGCTTTTCCTTGGTGGCCCTTCTCATGGCCTTCGGCGTGTTCTGGGCTGGCGAGCGCACCGCGCCGCTGTTTCTGGGAGTCCTGGTGCTGCTGATTCTGCTTGCGGCCGGCCGACTCAACTTCGTGCGTGAATGGCTCGCGCTGGGCCGGCTGCTGGGGACCACGCTGGAGGTCCGCAAGGCCGCGCGGTACGCCCTAGCTCTATGCCAGTGGTTCGAACTGGAAGCCGAACGCTGTCAATGTCCCGAACAGATCTGGGCGGAGTTCGGATTCGTGCTGCGAAAGCTCGGCTATACGCGGGTGCGGCTCCAGTGCGCTGCCGGACCGCAACGTCAATGGCAGAACCCCGACACGCCGGCCGGGCAGTCCCTGCAGCACGGACACCTGCAACTACCCCACTGCGGCGGCATGCGAATGGAATTCTGGGCGGATGCATCGCTGCCAGAGCGCGTGTTCGACCTCCAGAACGAACTGGTGGCCGAAGCCTGGGCCAAGGCGCTGGAAAAGTGCGGCGACCGAATGTTGTTCCCCTCCGGGCCGGGGCAAGCTCCTTCGGGGGAGAAACCCATCCAAGTGGGCGACTCGGAGGTAACCTTGCACGCTTCCTAACTGTCCACACGCCTGCGTGCGCACCGGGCCGGCGCCCGGCAGGCCGCTTTCCATGCCGCAACCCTCCGGGGCATGCCCGCGCGTTGCCATCGGAGGCTCGCGCTTTTCCGCGCGGCGGTTGAGATCCGGGACGCTGCCCAAGTTGCCCCGCGAGATCCGGCCTGGAGTTTTCGTGCCTTTGCCTCGGCTTTGTCTGTGTGTTCGATCGTGCGGGACTTTTTTCGCCTTGCGCGTGATCGAACGTCTCCGATGGATTACACGGCTGGGGCGCGCGCCAAGGGTTGTTGAGAAGCTCTTCGGTGCCAAGTGTCCTCGAGGCACGGAACACCCGCGGTTGGAAGCGGCGTGATGGAGCGGTGTGGAAACCCGCCGGGGCGAGTCCCGGGATTCTGCTCCTTCTGCATGTGCCGTGGTTTTCGACATCCTCGAGGTATTCGGCCGCGTTTGCCTTCGGTGGATTTGGGCATGCTCGGAAATCGCCGGCAGTGGTTTCGGCCGGTGCTTCCTTGGGCCGGTGCGAGCCAGTTGCCCCGGGAAACCCTCCGGTGAATTTTCCCTGCTCCAGGATCCCGCCCCGGGGAATCCCCGGGACCTTTGTCTGGACGGGTCTTTCGCGGAATGCGGGATTTTTGGCCATTTTTAGGGCGCCTTAGGGCGCCGCTCACCCTTTCTTGACCTGTCCCTTGCCTGCTTTGGAGTAAACACGGCATCCGTAATCTCCCGGACAACCCACGGCAATTCCCCAGGGTCACGATTCGGGATCGGCCCTGATTGTCGGATTCCTCTTCTCTGCAATAGTGGTGGCGTGCAAAGCCCACGGATTGTGCGGCACGCGGGCACAACCCGGATCGGGGACAGCACAAAACAACGCGTCCCATAGCGGGATGGTGGCGGGGCTGGTGACCGGTCGTCAGTCAGCCCGCACGAGGGGTGAAATGTCGGGGCGCGCGTCCGGTCCGCCGGACGAATACGGGAACGGAGCCAAGCGAATGATCATGTTGGAGCGAACGGAATCCATGGCCGTGTGCCTCGAGCAGGAGCGAGTGGAGTGCTCGCCCCTGCCCGCGTGGAAGCGTCTGCTGGACCTTCTATGCATCGTGGTGAGTTTGCCGGTGACCCTCCCGTTGGGCCTGGCAATCGCCCTGTACATCAAGTGGACTTCGCCGGGGCCGGTGTTGTTCCGTCAGGAACGTATCGGCTACCGCGGTCAACGGTTCTGGTGCCTGAAATTCCGCACGATGCGGGTGGATGCGGACACGCGCTGTCATCAGCAGCATCTGCAAAATCTGCTGCGCAGCGATGCCCCGATGACCAAGCTGGATGTCAAAGGGGATCCGCGGCTGATCCGCGGCGGTGCGTTTCTGCGGGCCACGGGACTGGACGAGCTGCCGCAGCTCATCAACGTACTGCGCGGCGAAATGAGCCTGGTGGGTCCGCGTCCCTGTCTGCCGTATGAGTACGAGCAGTACGACGAGTGGGCGCGCCAGCGTTGTCTGGCAGTCCCGGGCTTGACCGGACTCTGGCAGGTCAGTGGCAAGAACCACACCACCTTCCGCCGGATGATCGAACTGGACATCCAGTACGCGCAAACCAAGTCGCTATGGCTGGACTTGCGGATCATGTGGAAGACCTTCTCGGCCTTGGCGGCGCAGGTGCGTGAGACCCGCGCCGCTGTCCGCACCCCGACGTCGCCCTCCCCGGCGACGTCGGACGTTCCCGCCGCGAACGGCGCCGTCAAGGCCGCCTGAACCTTTGCCCGTCGCTTTTTGCCATGGCCAAGCTTCTGACCGTTGGCGTGGTCGGGTGCGGGTATTGGGGACCCAACCTGATCCGCAACTTTCGTCAACTGCCGGACTGCCGGCTCAAATCCATCTGCGATGTCAGCCCGGATCGTCTGGCGCACATGCGCCGACTCTATCCCGAAGTGGAGGGCACACAGCATTTCGAGGAACTGGTCCAGGACCCTGAGCTGGACGCCCTGGCCATTGCCACGCCGGTGCGGTTTCACTACCCGATGGCCCGCGCCAGTCTGCTGGCCGGGAAACACACCTTCATCGAAAAACCCATGGCCACCAGTGTGGCCGAGTGCGAAGAGCTCATCCACTTGGCCCGGGAACGCGGCCTGGTCCTCATGGTGGGCCACACGTTCCTGTTCTCTCCGGCCGTACGCAAGATCAAGGAGATCATCAGCCGGGGCGACATCGGACCGCTCCACTACATCGCCGCCCGCCGGCTCAACCTGGGGCTCTTCCAGAAGGACATCAACGTCACGTGGGACCTGGCTCCGCACGACCTGTCCATCATCCTCTACATCATGGAAAGCCTGCCTCGGAAGGTGGCCTGCTGGGGCAACGCCCACATCACCCCGGGCATTGAGGACGTCACCAGCCTGTACCTGACCTTCGACCACCATCGGATCGCCATGGTTCATAGCAGTTGGCTGGATCCGAAAAAGGTGCGCGAAATGACCTTCGTGGGCACACGTCGCATGATCGTCTACGACGACGTGGCCGTGCACGAGAAGATCAAAATTTACGACGCACGCGTCGAGGTGCCGCCGCACTACGACACCTTCGCCGAGTTCCAATACTCCTACCACTACGGGGACATGTACGTGCCCTACGTGAAACAGGAGGAACCCCTCAAACTGGAGTGCCAACATTTTCTCGATTGCATTCGCAACGGCCAGAAGCCGCTGACCTCCGGATGGGAGGGTATGGAAGTCGTGCGGATTCTGGAGTTGGCCTCGCGATCCCTGCAACTGGGGGGTGTTCCGCTGGAAGTCAACGGCACCGGCGTGCCTGGCGCCATGGCTTCGGTGGGAAGCGGATCCAGAGAAAATGCCCAGTCCCAGCCGTTCTCGGCATGAGAAACCGTACGGTCTCCTTGCCGGCGGAAGTTCACCTTGGCTTTGCGGGCCAGGGTCGGTCCGCAGCGGGGGGCTCGATCCTGTTCCGGCTGCTGGGGCGGTTCCGGCCGAAGTTGGCCCATAGCCTGCTCTTGCCTTGCTGCGGAGAATGAACCACCGTAGAGACGATCAAGCCATGCAACCGACCAAAGTGCCCTTTCTGGACCTTCAGGCCCATCATGCCCCGATTTTGGACGAAATCCGCCAAGCCATCGACCGTGTCATCCAGAGCAATGCCTTTGCCGGGGGACCGTTTGTAGCAGCCTTCGAGAAGGACTGGGCGGCCTTTTGCGGCAGCCGCTACGCCATCGGGGTGGGCAACGGCACCGACGCCCTGTGGCTGAGCCTCTTGGCGCTGGGGGTGGGCCCCGGCGACGAAGTGATCACCGTCCCAAGCACGTTCATGGCCACGGCCGAGGCTGTCTCATTTTGTGGCGCTCGCCCCGTGTTCGTGGACATCGATCCACAGACCTACACACTGGACCCGGTGCTGCTGGAGCGTGCGATCACGCCGCGAACCAAGGCCATCATCCCGGTCCACTTGTTTGGTCAGGTTGCGGACATGGACCCGATCTTGGACATTGCCCGCCGCCATGGCATTCCGGTGATCGAAGACGCGTGTCAGGCCCACGGTGCCTCGTACAAAGGGCGCAAGGCCGGGACCTTCGGCATTGCCGGCTGTTTCAGCTTTTATCCGGGAAAGAACCTCGGCGCCTTTGGGGAAGCCGGAGCCGTGGTCACCGACGACGCCGAACTGGCCGCCCGAATTCAGAGCCTGCGCGACCACGGACAAGTCCGCAAATACCACCACAAATACGTTGGCTGGAACGCACGGATGGACGGCATTCAAGGGGCTGTACTCCAGGTCAAACTGCGTCGGCTGGCGGCAGCCAACGAGGCCCGTCGCGCCCATGCCCGTCTCTACCACCAGTTGCTGGCTGAACTGGAGGATGTCATCCTGCCGCAGGAAGCCCCGGGCCGGGTCCATGTCTATCACGTCTATGCGGTGCGGGTGCCCCAGCGGGACCGGCTCCTGGAAGCCTTGACCCAACGCGGCATCGGCTGCGGCATTCACTACCCCGTGCCGGTTCACCTGCAGGAGGCATACCGGCATTTGGGGCTGGGCGAAGGCAGCTTCCCTGTGGCCGAGCAGTGTGCCCGGGAATTCCTTTCGCTGCCCATGTACCCCGAGCTTCGATCCGACCAGATCGAGTTGGTGGCGCAGGAACTGCGTAGCTGCCTGGCCGATTTGCGGCCCAAGACCCATGCTTGTGCAGCTTGATCCACGACCTTGCACGGAGCCCATGGGGCCCACCGAAGAAGGCTTGACCGGCTCCGAGGCAGGCCTTTCCGTGCGCCGCGTCGACCCGCTGGCACTGCCCGACTGGGACCAGCGGGTGGCCCGATTCTCCGGTGCCACGGTTTTTCATAGCCGCGGCTGGTGCCACGTGTTGCACGACACCTACGGTCACCGTCCCCATTACCTCGTGCTAGAACAGGCCGGGCAGTGGCAGGCCTGCCTGCCGCTCATGGAAGTGTCCAGCCGGGTGACAGGGCGCCGCGCCGTCAGCCTGCCTTTTACCGATTTCTGTGCCTGTCTGGCCCAATCAGAGGCCGCGGCCCGTGCCTTATGGCCGGCGCTTCCCCCACTGGCCCGGGAGCACGGATGGAAACGACTCGAACTGCGAAACCGTGAGGTGGTGCCCCCGGAAACGCCCCCGTCGGTCGAATTTTTCGGTCACACGCTGGATTTGCGGGCCAGTCGGGAGGACTTGCAACTTCGCATGGAAGGCTCAGCCCGTCGGTCGCTCCGCAAGGCATTGCACAGCGGTCTGAAAACCGAGCTGGCGACCGACCTCGATGCCATGGCCGCCTATTACCAGCTCCATTGTCTGACCCGGAAACGTCATGGATTGCCTCCCCAGCCCTGGCGATTCTTTCAAAATCTCCAGCGCCATTTGCTGGGTCCCGGCCGAGGATTCGTCGTCCTGGTCCGAAAAGATCAGACCGTCATCGCCGGCGCCGTGTTCCTCCACTTCAGCAGCCAAGCCGTCTACAAGTTCGGTGCGTCGGACTTGTCCGCACAGGAGCTGCGCCCTAACAACCTGGCGATGTGGACGGGGATGAGCTATTATTGCGAGCATGGATTTCAGCAACTGCACCTGGGGCGGACCTCGCTCTGGAACGAAGGCCTCCGCCGTTTCAAGCTCAGCCTCGGCGCTCAGGAGGAGCGCATCCCGGTCTTCTGCTGGAGTCGGCGGCACGAGCGGTTCGTGCCCGGCCACGACCGGGCGGAAGGGTGGCACACAGTGATTTTTCGGCACTTGCCGCCCAAACTGCTGCGCTGGGCCGGACAAGTTCTTTACCCCCACATGGATTAGCCGATATAGTCAGCATGGATGAGCCGGAAGAGCATTGTATGACACCGTGGACGCAGTACCCCGATTATGAGTGACCCAATTCCCATCCAGGCCAGGCCGGTCCAGTCCGCTCCCGCCGGACTGAACGCCGCCGACCTGCAATACATGTTCTTCCGCCATAAATGGAAGATACTGGCCTGTCTTCTGTTGGGCGTGGCGGCTGCGGCTTTTATTTACCTGCGCAATCCTCCTTCCTACGTCACCGAGGCCAAGATCCTGATCCGCTACATCCTGGAAAATCGGCCGGCTCTCACGAAAACCGAAGACCGCGATATCAAGACGCCCGATAGCCGGGGCGAAAACATCATCAATTCCGAGGTCGAAATTTTGACCAGCCTGGACTTGGCCCTGCAGGTGGCGGATGCCGTCGGCGCGCGCAACGTCTTGGCCGCTTACGGTGGTGGGGACGACCGCGTCCGCGCCGCGGGCGTCATCCGTCGGGGGTTGACGGTGGAAGTTCCCCGTCGCAGCAACATCATTCGGGTGAAGTTCCGGCACGCAGATCCCTTGGTGGCGCGCCAGATTCTGGATGTCCTCCTGCGCACTTATCTGGAAAAGCACCTGGCCATCCACCAGAGTCGGGGCGTGTTGGACGACTTCTTTGCCCAACAGGCCGATCAAATCCGGGTGCGCCTCGCACAGACCGAGGAAGAGATCAAAAAACTCAAGAGCGAGGCTGGTATCATTTCTCTCGAGGAATCCAAGCGCGCGCTGCTGGCCCAACTGGCCCGGCTGCAAGAGGACCTTCTGGCTGCCGAAGCCGAGCTGGCGGAGCGGCGAGCCGCCATGGGGCACCTGACGGAAAACCTCGGCCCCAATGCCATTTCCACCAATGCTGCTCCGGCCGTGGCACCGGAGATTGCGGAGCAATACCGCATGGCGGTGGCGGAGCTGGACGCCTTCCGGCGCCGGGAAAGCGAGCTACTGCTCCGTTTTGCTTCCGAGCATCCCTTTGTGCGGCGGATTCGGGAACAGATCGCCAATGCCGACGCCCGCAAACGGCAACTGGAACAGGAATATCCGGCCGTGTTGGCCACTGCCATTGTCCCGCCGGCCGTTGGGCTGAACACCAACGACCTGGCGCTGGCCATGGCCAGGGTCCTGTCCTTGGAGGCCAAACTGAAGGTCGTGTCCAATCAGATTGCCCGGGTCAGCGCCGAGGCCGCCCGCGTGGCCGCCATCGAGCCGCGCCTGGTGGAACTGGAGCGGAAGCGTGAGCTGGATGAGGCCAATTTGCGCTATTACTCGGCTACTCTCGAGAAGGCCCGTGTGGAAGAGTCCCTGGGCGCCGGAAAGATCACCAATATCGGCATCGTCCAGGCCCCGTCTCCAGCGGGACGGGATTTGTTCGAGTTCGCCAAACCGATGGCCCTTTGCCTTGGGGGTGGTTTGGCCCTAGGTCTGGCAGTGGCCTTTGGATTGGAACGGATCTTCAACCTGGCCATCCGGCGTCCGGTGGACGTCGAGCGGAACCTGCGCCTGCCGTTGATGCTCAGCATTCCGGCCATCCGCCGGCGCCGTGGCTGGTTTGGAGGCGGGCGGCTGTCGCGCAACGGGCAGGGCTCCCCGCCAGGTCCGCCCAGCGGTGGTTCGGACGGGGCCGCAACCCGTCCTGCCGTCCCTGCCTCCGCCCCCGGAGGCCCGCTGGCCGTTTGGTCGCAGGACGATCCCCTCCGCCCCTATTTTGACGGTCTGCGGGATCGCTTGGTGACCTACTTCGAAATCCGCAACATGACTCACAAACCGAAACTGGTCGCGGTGACCAGTTGCCATCAGGGCGCCGGCGTCAGCACCCTGGCGGCCGGTTTGGCGGCATCGCTCTCCGAAACCGGCGATGGCAACGTCCTGTTGGTGGATATGAACCTCGAGCAGGGCGCCACCCAACAGTTCCGGCATGGCAGACCTGTGGTGGGCTTGGTGGAGGCCCTCGAGCAGGGCAAGACCGACGTGGCCATGGTGCAGGAAAACCTGTATCTCGTTTCGGCTGCGGAAACCAACGACCAAAAACTGCCCCGTGTCTTGCCCCGGCGTTTT
>Ga0308421_1001810_pt1 | contig 10888 bp, 5 predicted proteins | sample HotsprSampleMS60_FD_203673 | JGI IMG/M metagenome (GOLD analysis project Ga0308421, IMG submission 203673) | Hot spring phototrophic mat microbial communities from Mushroom Spring, Yellowstone National Park, Wyoming, United States - 20090730_MS60 ...
ACCCATCGCCGAAGTGCTGGATGAAAGACCTATTTACACGGAGAAGGCGCTGACGTTCTTTCAGTGGCTGGCGTTTTACTACATGACGAGCATGGGGGATGTCGTGTATTTGGCTCTGCCGGGGCGGACGGGGAAGATTGCCGACTGGGAGATAGCGTGGCTTCCTTTGCCAGGGACGTCTCCGAAGCCCAAACGCACCTATGAGCGTCTGCACAGCTTGGGCGAGCACCGCCTACGAAAAGCCGCCAAAAGCTTGGGCCAGCAGCCTAAGACCCTCTATCAGACCTTGCGCCGCTGGGAAAAGCAAGGGCTTCTGCGCCTTAGGCCCATTCCCTGGCGACCCCGCCCCATCCAGCACGCTCTCATCACATTGGCGCCCGAGTACACGGCTGAGACGGCCTTCCAGCAGCTATGGGAAACGTTGCCGGAAAAAGCTCACCCCCACCTCCTGATGCTCCTACAAACGACGCTGAGCCAGACGCCCCTTAGCTACTCTGCCTTCCTCCGAAAAGCAGGTAAGGTCGGTCGGCAGCTGCTACGGCGAGGCATCGCTATGAAAGTCCCGGTGCGAACCTACTACGAGACGCTTTATGCCCGGCCTCAGGTGCCCTACACGCTCACCCCCGCCCAAGATGAAGCCCTCCACGCCATCCTCACCCACCTACATACGCCCACCCCTAAGCCTGTCCTGCTCCATGGCGTTACAGCAAGCGGAAAGACCTTCGTCTATATGGAGATCATCCGCCGTTACCTCCAAAAAGGCCTTCAGGTTTTGTACCTCCTGCCGGAAATAGCCCTCACCAAACAAACGCTGGATAGACTGCGGGGCACTTTTGGCGAAGGCATGGCCGTGTATCATAGTAGCCTTTCGGAGGCAGAGCGGTTTCGGGTGTGGCGGGACATCGCCGAAGGCACCGTCGATGTGATAGTGGGCACCCGCTCAGCGCTCTTTTTGCCCTTTCAGCGGCTGGGACTCATCATCGTGGATGAGGAACACGAGCCTTCCTACGGGCAAGAGGGCCGGCCCCCCCGCTATCAGGCTCGCGATAGCGCCATCTACTATGCGCATCTTCTAAGCATCCCAATAGTCTTAGGCTCGGCTACTCCCGCCATAGAGACTTATTACAATGCCCAGCAGGGCCGCTATCATCTGGTGTCCCTTCTACAAAAAGCTTTTCCGACCGTCCCGCCTGAGGTGCGCATAGTGGATATGCGCTTAGAACTGAAAGAGCAGCTTAGTCAGGGCGTCTTCTCATCGGTGCTTCTTTCAGCGTTAGAAGGCGTTTTACTAAAAGGGCAGCAGGCTATTCTCTTTCGCAATCGGCGGGGTTATGCGCCTACGGTGTGGTGCCCTACCTGCGGCTATCATTGGGAATGTCCGCATTGTGATATCACATTGACCTTTCACAAAGGCTCGCAAAAGCTCCTGTGTCACTACTGCGGACATCACGAGCCTGTCCCGGTCCAGTGCAAAGTCTGCGGCAGTGAAAACCTGCGCTACTCAGGGGTGGGTACGGAGCGGATTGAGGAGCAGCTGCGGCTCTTTTTGCCGAAGGCGCGGGTGCTGCGTCTGGATAGAGATACGGCGGGCTCGCATCGGCATGAGGCTATTATAGCGGCTTTTGAGCGGGGGGAGGGGGATATTCTGCTGGGGACGCAGATGGTAACCAAAGGCCTGGACTTTGAGCGGGTGACGCTCGTGGGCGTTTTGTATGGGGATAGCTTACTAGCGCGGCCGGACTTTCGGGCGGAAGAGCGGGCTTATCAGCTCCTCGTACAGCTGATTGGGCGGGCAGGCCGCCGCGGCCAAGCCGGCCAAGTCATCATTCAGACCTTTCAGCCTGAATATCCCCTCTTCGCTCAGCTCAGTACCCCCTACGACGCCTTCTATCAGCGCCTCCTCCAAGAGCGCCAAACTCACCGCTACCCCCCCTTCGTACGTCTTTTAGAAATCACCTTCCAGCATAAAGACCCCCGCTCCTTAGAGCAGCAGGCTCATGTCTTTCGCCAGTGGCTCAATCAAATTCCAGAAGCCCTGGAAATGTTAGGCCCTGTATATGCGCCCATAGCCCGCCTGGCTCGCTACTACCAGATGCAGATTCGGCTCAAACTCCCGCCCCGGTATCCCCTCGCTCGCGTGCGCGACCTACTATGGCACCTCACCGACCACCACCAGAAAACCTACGGCCTGCAGGCCGCCCGGATTACCTTCCAGGTAGACCCCTAATCGGAAAAATCTGCAAGTTTTTTCTCACCTATCTCCCTTTCAGTAAGGAAGTTACGCAAACATCTCCTACGTTTGCCCCATGTCCGGCGCAACTCAATTGCGACTTAGCTCGTACCTTTGTCTCGGTATGCGATACCTACTCATATTAATGATGGCTGTCTTCTTAGGGACGGCCGTGCAGGCACAATGCACAATTGACTTAAGTTCGGTGCCTGGGAATGCTGTAGTAGAGAGCTTTGAGACTTACTCTCTGGGTGATTCGCCGCCAGGTCCCTGCTATGACACGTTATGGGTACCTCCTAACTCCCAAGACACCAATGGCTGGTATGTGCGACCCCATGCCGCCGACCTCACAGGCGTAGGACCCACGGTAGGCTCACAAGCCCTCAGAGTGGGCTATCATGACAGGGATGTTACTCCTGACACCATAGCCATCCTCCAAGGGCCGACGCTTCAGCTCGTGCCTCGGCGACTTTACCGATTTGCGTATCTCTGGTACTGGCGGGACGATCCAGCAGGGTTGCAAGGTTTCTTTCCCAACCACAACCATTACCTCAACTGGTATCTGACTAATACTTCAGGGGATACCATTCACTTAGCAAAGGACACTATTGGGTATGATGTGGCTTTTATAAGTGCTACCTCGTTTGTTCCCGTTCCTTCTTCAAACACCTTCCGAGTGCCCTCAGCTGGAGACCATGATTATCGCGTGATTGTAGAGCATAAAGTAGAGGGAGATGTTTTTCCCAGCTTTGTCTTTATTGACTCTGTTGCATTTGCGCAGATACCTAATGATTTAGCTTACCTATTGGATGTGAGTTACACAGGTCCAGGCATTTTTGAAATCACCTCTGTCTCCTATGGGAACTCCACAACTGAGGGTGACACGATTTGGATTGTTTTGCCCTGTGACATGCCGCTGGATAATGTGACGGGTTTTTCTGTTACCCTTACGCCCGGTACTACACTCAATCCGGCCTCTATTGATGGGGATTATAATGTAACTTGTCGTTGCCGGAGTTTTACCATGACCTCGGAGGATGGTAATTTGAGCCGTGAGCTGGTGGTATATGTTACGCCTCGCTACACCCCTCAAGTCTCTATCTCAGCCGGAGGTCCAAGTGGGGTAGAGCTATCCGTAGATAACCCACATCCTGACCATAGTTATCAATGGCAGTTTTCCTCGGACAATAGTACTTGGAGTGATATTCCAGGAGCTACGGGTACTACTTACACCCCTACTCAGAATGGGTACTATCGGGTCGCTGTGGACTCGGCAGGTTGTGTGGGGTACTCCAATGCAATTAACATTACAACCTTAGCCCTTCGGGCGGCTGGGCAAAAAGTTTCTGTTTTCCCGAACCCGACGGTGGGTCTCCTCACCGTGCAGGCTCCTGCCCCTCTTCAAAGCGTGAGTCTATACACTCCCGAAGGTCGCCTGTTACGGGTTTGGAAGGATAAAGGAGCAACTCTTCAGCTAAATCTTACAGACCTTCCCCAAGGGCTATATCTCCTTCGGGTGGAAACCTCCTCTGGCACTACCTACCACCCCGTCCACAAGCTGCACTAATCCTTTTCTCGGCAAACTCCTATCGGGAGGGGGGCACTGATTGGTGCCCCTCTCTTTTTTTACTTGGGGATTAGAGGGGGAGAGCGAAGGTAATACCATTTCCTGACACAGACTTTCTTTTTAGGCGGTACCAGCCCCCAGCGCACCCGCTCTGTGAGGCGGGGGCGCTCAAAATGTCCCTCTTACCATCCCCCCACTCCCTACACCCTCTCCCCCCTTCTCAAGGGGGGAGAGGGTCGGGGTGAAGGGGGACGTACACCCATGTGCCGTGTCCCTTCGGGCCCTCCTCGTGACCTTATACCACTTTAAGTCAAAGGCCTTTTTGATGTGAGGAGGAGGTGGGCATGCCCGCCTGAGGGGGGAGCGGCAGCTACACATAACTCTACCCTCCTACATGCAGAAACCCTTTGCCCGGAATTGGTAGGTAGACGGCTTGATAGGGAGCTTTTTTGGCATAGCGGTTAGGGGCTGATTTTTATGATGGTTTTCTGCTCTACATTTTCGTTATACCTGATGAGGAGCTTGTAAAGGCCGGCGGGCAGGGATTCTAAGGAGAGTTTGAAGGGGGACTCGGAGGTGCTTTTTTCCCACACTAATCGTCCAGCGCTGTCGTAAAGAGAGATTTGAGCTGAGGAGGCAGGATGGAGTAGATACATTACCCCGGAGGTAGGATTGGGATAGAGAAGAAGGAAAGAAGACAGAGGCAAAACGTAGCGAGGCTTATAGAAGGGGGTGGTGGTGTCTGGGTCAATACTTATGTGACTGATGGGGACAGAAGAAGTGAGGATTTCTGGATGTAGGAGGGAGATGTTGTGGATTTGGGGGGTGCTTTCGGTAGGAAAGTAGAGGTGCAGGGGTACTTTCATGGGGTAAGGGCGGAGGGGATTGATGAGGAACTGGCTTGGGGTTTCCCACTGAATGACCACCTGCGGAAAATGGGGTTGGTATATCCAGCTTTGGAGAAAAGTTTGCGTGTTGAGAGTCCCCCAGTGAGGTTGTACACTCTGAGCAAAGTCGGCTGTCCGAGCAAAGCCATACCGATAATCAGCGAGGTACTGTCGCAAGCCCCGCCAAAAAGGCTCATCTTCTAAAAACTCCCGTAGCATTTCCAGGGCAATAGCGCCCTTCGCATAAGTGGTGGGGTAGGAGAAAATGCGCCGATAATCGGTGGTGTCGGGCACGAAGATGGTATTGGCAGTATCCCGCCATGCGGCTAAGATCACATGATAACGCCAGCGGGGCCAGAGGCCAGTAGGAAGGGCTTCATTGACCTTTCCGCCGAGGAGGGTGGCAAAGGATTCGTTGAGCCAGATGTCCTGCCAGGAGCCGCACGTGACGAGATCACCAAACCACTGATGGGCCAGTTCATGCGCCCACAGCTCCAGCGAAAACGACCCAAAGAAAGTAACCGTCTGGTGCTCCATGCCCCCTCCCCAGCCCATCTGAACCTGCGCATACCCCTCATCCGCAAAAGGATAAGGCCCCAGCTTCTCTTCAATCCAAGAAAAGTACGGAAGTATAAACGCTGTAAGGTCCCGAGCACGGGCCGTATCTTGAGGAAAAATGTAGTTTGTCAGGGTGTAACTGTGAAAAGGGGTAGAAATGGTGTAGGTTTGCACGGCGTAGTTGGAAGCGGCAATCGCAATCAGGTAGGTCGCAATCGGGTAGTGATGCACAAAATGGCGCACCCGCGTGCCGTAGCCCGTGAGGCTATCGGCTAAGAGGCGGCCATTGCCTACGCCGAGGTAGTCTGGGGGGGTTTCCACCGTGATGGAGAGGGTGTCTACCTTGTCGCTGAGGTCGTCCTGGCAGAAAAGCCAGTCCCGAGCGCCATAAGGCTGGGAAAGCGTCCAGAGCACATACCCCGTCGCATGTTCTTTCACCTCAAAGGAGCCAAACCCCGTGCTGCGGGGCTCGCCAGCGTATTGCACCGTAAGGGTGTGCCGACCTCCGCTTAGCGCAGTCGCAGCTACGAAAGTTAGTGTCTGCCTAAGGGTGTCTCGCTGAATACTTTGCACAGGAAAGGAAGCCTGCCAGGAAATAAGTTCTAACCCTCTGCCAAAGTCCCAGATTAGGATAGAGTCTTGGGCAGTAAACTCGTAGGTGATTCTGGCCTGGAGGAATCGGCTGGGCGGCTGGACAATGAAGTGCATTTCCGCCTTTCGGAGGTCTATCCCAGGCCGGGCATACAGAAGGAAAAGGCACAGACTAAACCAGCGCATATGCATGCTGCTTATGACGTAGGGGGTTGCGAAGGTAGAATAAGCGACTCTATTCGCGTGAGGCGCTTATCATGCTCGTACTGCGTACGCAAAAGCGGGATAAGCAGCTTGTTGCGTTCGTAGAGAAGGTAAGCGATCAGGGCCACAATAGCCCCCAGCACTCCTATGAGTAGGCTCACCGTCGTCCAAAAATGCGAGCGGATTTCCCGCCGCAGGTCAGCTATCTCGGCCTCTAAGCGATCTATGCGCCTTTCCAGCGACTCTGCGCGCTTATCTTGCAAGTCCATCCGTTTCTCTAAGTCATTCATGCGCTTTTCCAGGTAGTTTAGCTGCTCTTGCATGGCGATGAGCCTTTCCCGGTCGCTGAGGGTAAAGGGCACGGGCGTAAGTTTAGGGTCAGTCTGGCCCTGGAGTACATGCAGGAGCACTCCCGCCAGTAAAATCAGCTTTCCGTCCCGCACCTGACAAATATAAGCGTTTTCCCAATCGGCGCCGAGCCACGCGCCTGCGCTAACTTTGGCGGCTATGATAGAAGTATCGCGCCTAAGGGATGAAAAAGAGGCTCTCCTGGCCGCCTGGCGCAAAAAACACTTTGAGGCGGAGCCCCTCGTAGATCAGGCCTTAGCGTATGATGAGGAGCGTCCAGAGCACATACCCTGTCGCACGTTCTTTCACCTCAAAGGAGCCAAACCCCGTGCTGCGGGGCTCGCCAGCGTATTGCACCGTAAGGGTGTGCCGACCTCCGCTTAGCGCAGTCGCAGCTACGAAAGTTAGTGTCTGCCTAAGGGTGTCTCGCTGAATACTTTGCACAGGAAAGGAAGCCTGCCAGGAGATAAGTTCTAACCCTCTGCCAAAGTCCCAGATTAGGATAGAGTCTTGGGCAGTAAACTCGTAGGTGATTCTGGCCTGGAGGAAGCGGCTGGGCGGCTGGACAATGAAGTGCATATCTGCCTTTCGGAGGTCTATCCCAGGCCGGGCATACAGAAGGAAAAGGCACAGACTAAACCAGCGCATTTGCATGCTGCTTATGACGTAGGGGGCTGCGAAGGTAGAATGAGCGACTCTATTCGCGTGAGGCGCTTATCATGCTCGTACTGCGTACGCAAAAGCGGGATAAGCAGCTTGTTGCGTTCGTAGAGAAGGTAAGCGATCAGGGCCACAATAGCCCCCAGCACTCCTATGAGTAGGCTCACCGTCGTCCAAAAATGCGAGCGGATTTCCCGCCGCAGGTCAGCTATCTCGGCCTCTAAGCGATCTATGCGCCTTTCCAGCGACTCTGCGCGCTTATCTTGCAAGTCCATCCGTTTCTCTAAGTCATTCATGCGCTTTTCCAGGTAGTTTAGCTGCTCTTGCATGGCGATGAGCCTTTCCCGGTCGCTGAGGGTAAAGGGCACGGGCGTAAGTTTAGGGTCAGTCTGGCCCTGGAGTACATGCAGGAGCACTCCCGCCAGTAAAATCAGCTTTCCGTCCCGCACCTGACAAATATAAGCGTTTTCCCAATCGGCGCCGAGCCACGCGCCTGCGCTAACTTTGGCGGCTATGATAGAAGTATCGCGCCTAAGGGATGAAAAAGAGGCTCTCCTGGCCGCCTGGCGCAAAAAACACTTTGAGGCGGAGCCCCTCGTAGATCAGGCCTTAGCGTATGATGAGGAGCGCCGAACCCTCCAAAAAAGGTTAGATGACCTCCGGCACGAACTGAATCGCCTCTCCAAAGCGATTGGCGAGGCTATGCGGCAGGGTCAGGCCGCCGAAGCCGATTCCCTCAAAGCCCAAACCACCACCCTCAAAACCACCATCCAAAACTTAGAAGATACCCTCCGCCAGACCGAGGAAAAACTGACTGAGATATTGATCAGTCTGCCTAATCCACCCCATATTTCCGTACCTGAGGGCCGTTCTGCGTCGGATAATGTAGTAATCTCGCAGGGGGAGCGTTCGCCTTTGCCTAAGGGGCATCGCCTTCCGCATTGGGAGATAGCTGAAAAGTTAGGCATCATAGACTTTACCCGGGGGGCAAAGGTCACCGGCTCGGGCTTCCCCTTTTATGTGGGGCGGGGCGCTAAACTCCAAAGAGCGCTCATTAGTTACTTTTTAGACCAAGCTGCCCAGGCGGGTTACTTGGAAATGGAAGCGCCCTTCCTCGTCAATAGCGCCACCGCCTTTGGCACCGGCCAGCTCCCCGATAAGGATGCCCAGATGTATTACGTGCCCTTAGATGAACTGTACCTCATCCCCACCGCCGAAGTGCCTTTGACCAACTATTATCGGGAAGAAATTTTGGAGGCCGCCCATTTGCCTATCAAACTTTGTGGGTATTCCCCTTGCTTTCGGCGAGAGGCGGGCTCCTACGGCAAAGATGTCCGCGGTCTAAACCGCCTCCACCAGTTTGATAAGGTGGAAATCGTGCAGATTGTAGCTCCTGAGCACAGCTATGAGACCCTGGAAGAAATGCGAACCTATGTGGAAAAGCTGGTGGATAGCTTAGAGCTCACTTGGCGAGTGGTACTCCTATGTGGAGGCGATATGAGCTTTGCCTCGGCAAAAACGTACGATGTAGAGGTCTGGAGTCCTGCTCAAGAGCGCTGGCTGGAAGTCAGCTCCATCAGCAACTTTGAGACCTTCCAGAGTGTGCGGATGAAACTCCGCTATCGCCAGGGTAAAAGCACGGCCTATGTGCATACGCTCAATGGTAGCGCACTGGCTCTCCCTCGCATCGTGGCCAGCCTCTTAGAAACTCACCAGACCGAAGACGGCCGCATTCGCATCCCTGAGGTGCTCCGGCCCTATTATGGGGCAGAATGGCTGTGAGCGGCAGGGAGTGCTCTCAAGAATAGCTCTTCGGCGACCGCAATCCCTAAAAAAGGTTACTATCTCGCCAGCCCAGAGAAAGCACTTGTAGTTACGAAAAAAGCCTTACCTTTGCAAAGGTACTCATTAGACTTTATCCTCATAGGCAAGGCTGCATTTGCTTATGGCAAAGAGGGGATGATGGGTGCAGGTAGTTCTATTATATGCGTACCTACTGGATAGTATGGGCGATAAGCCTTGCCTATGGCTTGATCGCGCAGACGACGACACTGATTGACCCCACCACAGATGGGGGTTTTGAAGGCAGTCACGGCTGGACTTTGGTGAATAGTCCGACCTATCCGAATCGCTGGTGTGTCGGGAGTGCTGCGCCGCCCTCGCAAGGCAATTCCTGCCTTTATATCAGCGACATGACGACGTGTAACCGATATCAATACTCTGGCCTTAGTGGAGGGCCTACCTACGTGTATGCCCACAAGCAGATTACAGTGCCAGCCGGGCAGTCGTACCTAACTATCTCGCTCAAAGCCAAGCTAAAAGGCGAGGGTAACAATGACTGTGCGATCCTATATCTTGTCCCTGCCACTGTGAGTATCACGCCCGATGCTCCTTTGGATGATGCGTACAGGCTTTTCATCCTCTACAATAGTGATAATCAAGTTTTCAGGAAAGAGGGCTATCGGGTGAATGATGGAAACTTCACAGCCGTCTCACACATCACCTGTGCAGACGCTGGGGTCTATCGCCTCGTGATTGCATGGAGATCAGATTATGGAATACAGAATCAACCGCCTGCGAGCATAGACGATGTATCCGTGGTCAGCTCGGACACGCCCAGCGACCCTCCCTTAGGTGGTGGGGTCATAGATGTGCCCGCTTTGCCCTATACTCATCCGACCACTTCGACTCCTACGACCTGCGGCAGTGGGAATGACCTCTTTGGCTTCAATGTAAAGAACCGCTGCAGTATTAGTGGGGGTGCTTTTGATCGCGGGGAGGATCGGGTCTGGACCTTCGTTCCGACCAGTAGCGGGTGCGTGCGCGTGCAATTCACGGGCGATACCAGCAATGGCACTGGGTGGAGAGAGATGATACTCCTGATCTATGAGGACAATCCCCTTTCATGCGGACGGTGTATCCGAAAATCTGTGGAGCAGAAGGTGCACACGCATATTTTCCCGGTGCAGGCTGGACGGAAGTACTATGTCGTCTTAGAAAGTAACTGGGGCGATGGCACCAGCGGCTGCGATGACTTCTTAGGACTGACCATCTCAGCGCCAGACTCAGCCCTTTGTGCATTGGCATCCCTCCCCCTATCGGCTCAAGGCGTGCGGGAGTTTACTATTTATCCCAATCCGGCCTCGGAAGTGGTGCGAGTCCAAGCCACTGGGTTAGAACCAGGACGTCCCGTCTCCCTACGCGTGCGCGATATGTTAGGGCGTTCGCTCATAGAAGAGCAGACTTTCCCCAGCCACGAAGGGAAAATAGACCACACCCTGGGGGTATCGCAGCTCCCTACGGGCTTTTACCTGGTAGAGGTGCGACAGGGTAGCAGTTACGCAAGCCAGCGGCTTCGTATCGCCCCGTAAAGCCCGTCGGTACCTTTCCCTGGCCGCATCCCTTAAAAGCGTCTCTCCTGTGTGCCCCTTCCTTGCGTACGAGGAAGGGGCGTATAGCTTTGAGAGGGGGAAAGAGGTGGGGCTTATTTCTCTCCTCGAGGCGGATAGATGGGAGGGGCCCGCCACCTCATTAAGAAACCGCTACGCCCTAAGATAGGACGACTCAGCCCCCCCGTTGTCTCCCTCCCCATCTGGTAATTCATCTCGTCTATCCCTGCCCTTTCCCTACCTTTGAGGGATGTACTGTATGAAGTGGGGACTATTGCTTTCGCTCGTGGCTGCCCAGGGGCCTGGCCTCAACCTCTACACGCACCAGGGCAAACCCACTTCCTACAAAGCCCTACTCTCCCGGGCCGCAAAGGCCGATATAATCTTTTTCGGCGAGCTCCACAATAGCACCGAGGCCCATGCCCTGCAGCAGCAGCTTCTCAATGACCTCATT
>Ga0308421_1001813_pt1 | contig 10866 bp, 6 predicted proteins | sample HotsprSampleMS60_FD_203673 | JGI IMG/M metagenome (GOLD analysis project Ga0308421, IMG submission 203673) | Hot spring phototrophic mat microbial communities from Mushroom Spring, Yellowstone National Park, Wyoming, United States - 20090730_MS60 ...
TCAATCATAATTCCTCTTTCAGCCTGATTATTTTTTACAGCACAAGCAACGGCATAAGCAAAATCTGGATAGTCGCACGATTGCTCTGAATTAGTTCCAACATCAATAACTTGATAACCTTGAGAATTTAAAAATTTTATCAATTCACTTTTGACTTTATATCCAGTATGATCTGAACCAATTGCAATTGTTCTGACTGAACTGGAAAAAGTTGATGAAACTGAATCAGATTTTTTGAATTGAGAAGATTTTATTTCAATCTTTTCTCTAATGATTACATCTTTTGCTGATGGAGTTAGAATTGTATTCTCATCAACATAAAGTTCTTTTAAACCTTGACGAACCAATTTAAATACATCAGCTTCGGTGATAAGCTTTTTCATAAGTATTCGTTCATCTTTTTCATTTTAAGGAAGTCAACAACTTTTCTCACATCCTGCGAGTGAGTTCTATTTGCAACTAAAACTGCATCATCGGTATTGATGACAATGACATTTTCGAGTCCAAGTACGGCAGTAAAATTATTATCAGAGTAGACATAAGAATTTTTCACATCATCGACAAAGCACTTTCCGTGAATATAATTTCCATAATCATCTTTATGACTTAATTGATAAACTTCTTCCCAACTTCCAACATCGCTCCAACCAAAAGTACTTCTTATCACATAAACACGGTCAGATTTTTCCATCACACCATAATCGATTGAAATGCTTCTCAACATTCCATAAACAAGTTCAACCTGTTTTTGGAAATCATCTTTCATAAGATGCTTTTGTAATTTTTCAAGTCCTTCGTACAAATCTGGCATGTGCTTTTTAATTTCTTCAAGAATAACATCTACACGCCAGATAAACATTCCAGAATTCCACAGGAAATCACCACTCTCTAAAAATTTTTCAGCTGTCTGGTAATTTGGTTTCTCTGCAAATGTTTTGACTTTAAAAATATTCTCTTCAATTTCATTTTCATGTCTTTGAATGTAGCCGTAACCAGTTTCAGGTCTGGTCGGTTGAATTCCAATTGTTACAAGTCCTTTTGAACGATAAGCAAAGTCAATCGCTTTCTTCATAATTGCAACAAACGCATCAACATCTCTGATTATGTGATCAGCTGGCAAAACTACAGTCACTGCATCTGGATTAAAATTATTTATAATCACTGAGGCAAGTCCAATGCAAGCAGCAGTATTTCTTCCGAAAGGCTCGACTATAATGTTATCGTGCGGAATTTGTGGAAGCTGTTTTTTGATCTCTTCTTTCTGAATTTTATTAGTGACAATAGAAATATTTTCAACAGGGATGACTTTATTAATTCGATTTACCGTATCCTGAATCATTGTGTTCTCGCCGAATATTTTCAAAAGTTGCTTAGGCATTTTTTCACGACTTCTGGGCCAGAAACGTGAACCAACTCCTCCTGCCATAATGACTGCATAAGTTTTCATATCAAACCTCGTATTGTAATTGTTGAAGTTTTGCTTTTAATGAATTGTGTTTTTTCATAAATGGTTCGAGATCAATTTCTCTACCTTTAATTAATGAAACAAGAACAATCATCGTACTGCGAATCAAATCGGAATTATTTTTATCAACGAAAATTTTATGATCTTTTATCGCAACAAGTGATAACAGATAAACTTTGATTAATTCTGAAATAACATCGTGATGCAATTCCTTTGCGAGTTGTAGACATCTCTGAGCTTCATCAATAAGTTTCAGAATCTCTTCTTCGGTTGATTCATTCTTCAAAGCCTTCCCGAGAAATTCATCAACTCTAAGAATGTTATCCAAAATCAACTTCTCAAAATCGAGGAATAATGTTCCTGATAATTCATTTTGATTTGTCTGAAATGTATTCGAAATATTTTCAACTTCTTCTAAACTCTCTTCTCTAAACTCTTCCTCTTTTTCTTCAAATTTTTCAACTGAAATTTCTTCATCCAACTTTTCTTCAATGTGCTGATCTGCGGTTTCTTGAACGGCTTCGCTTAAGTTTGATATACCTTCATTCAGATCAGGACTTTCAATTTCCTGTTCAGAGGAAGTTTGAGTTAAAAATTCTTCAATCTCTTCTTTCTGAATTTCCTCCAGTTGATCATTCGTGGTTTCAATCTCGGTGAAAGGAGTTTCTTCAATTTTATGAGTTAACTCATCTTCCTCAACTTTTTCTTTTTCGCTCTCCAATTTTTCTTCTTCAAACTGTAGTGGCAGGACTAAATCTTCTGTTTCGTCTTTTTTCACTTTAGATTTTTTGTCAATTGATTTTTGTGCAATGCCGTTATCTATCTCTAAACTTTCGTTAATTTCTTCTTCTGGACTAATTGATTTTTTCGTTTCCTCTAAGTTCTCTTCAACAGCTTGAGGAACTTCTTCGATTTGAATTTGACTTTCTATTTCCTCTTTTTTTATTGATATGATTTCTTCTTTTTCTTCCTTTAAGAATTCATTTAAATCAATTCTTGGTTCTTTTGGCTGTTGCTGGATTTGTTCTTCTTGTTCGGTTACTTCAGGTTCTTTCAACTCGTAAATGGTGAAAGTTGTATCGTCAAAAACTATCTTTGGTCGTTTTCTTGAAACAATTGCGGCACGATAATTCCCCTGAACAAACCTTCTCAAGATTGATTGAATTGAGTCTCTATCAGATAAGAATTGATAACTTATTTTTTCGAGATCGATGTGAGATTTATTCAATCTTCGATAAATGGAAATTAGTTTTGATGCAGCTTCTTCAAGTTCAGCGACTCTTTCCATCGTTTTTAAGTCTGGAAAGAGATCACGACTGTTTTCGATTCTTGATACAAGTCTCGAAAGTAATTTTTCTTTTTCTTTATCAGCCAGTCGAATTCTCGCAGCTGCGCTTTTGACTAATTGAACTATGTAAAATTTTAAGAAATCCAACTCAATAAACGAATTTTCTTTTTACTCTTTTTGAAATTGATGTACAAACTTCATAAGGGATTGTATTGATAAGTTGTGCAATATCATCTGCATCAAATTTAAGATTTTCTGATGAACCAAGCACAATCACTTCATCATCAAAAGAAACATCATCACTTCCAAAATTAACCATAATTTGATCCATTGTAACTCTACCAACCACATCATACATCTTGTTGCGATAAATTACTTTACCTTTGTTTGAAAGTAAACGATTATATCCATCAGCGTAACCAATTGGAAGAGTTCCGATTTGAGTTCTTTCTTTAGTAAAATAAATTCGACCATAACTTATGCTTGTATTTTCATCAACCCACTTGAGAAAAGCAATTTTTGTTTTGATAGACATCACCGGTTTCAATGGGATGGATTCACTTGTTTCCTTCGATGGATAATAACCATAAAGAGAAATTCCAGGTCTTACCATATTAAAATAAGATTGAGGTAAATCTAAGATTGCACCACTATTTGCAGAATGAAAGTACTTAACATTTTTTATTTTCGATTTTGTCAACTCAACAGCAATGTTGAATTTTTCCAGTTGTTCAAGTGCAAAACTTTTATCTCGATGGTCAGAGGTTGCAAAGTGTGTGTAAACACCCTCGAGCTGAATTGATTTATTATCACGAATAAAGTTCAAATAATCTTCAAGTTCATTTAGTTGAATTCCCACTCTACCCATTCCGGTATCAACTTTAAGATGAAAGTTGATTTTTGTTTTAGTCCTTTTAGCAAACTCATTTAAGTTCTTCAATGTAGGAAAATCATAGATCGTTGGAGTGATTTTCAATCTTGAGATAATCTTAAAATCCTCTGGAAATATTTTTCCAAAAACTAAAACCTTTAGATTGGGAAATTTTCTTTTCAATTCAATTGCTTCTTCAACTAACGCAACACCAAAATATTGAGGTTTTGGTTTTGTCTTCAACAAAGCTTTTACACATTCAAGCATTCCATGACCATAAGCATCAGCTTTTACAACAGGCATTACCAGAACATTCTTGCCAACTTTGTTTACAATTGATTGATAATTGAAAATAAGATTAGATAAGTTAATCTCAGCAAATGTTGGTCTCATCAATGCAAATATACAAAGAATGAGAGTGGTAATTTTTGAATGTGAGTGAATGAATTTTATTAAATCAAATTAAAAAATCTGTGCAAATCAGTTTAAATCCGTTAAGATCAGTGTCCAATTTAAATTCAGTAATAGAACATAGATGAAGACGGATTAGAAGAGGATTTAACGGATTTAATTTAACTCATCCTGTAATCCTTCTCTTGAGAAGAGAAGGATTTGTATTCAGAACAATGCATGCAATGTAAATGTTAACGAAACATATTTTTTGATGCTTTTGATTTTTTATCATTAAACCTCTACGAGGTTTTTATTTATTTAGCCTATTTATTTTCTACAATCATTTGACCTCTACGAGGTCAGTTTTTTAAATCAAAATTATGATCAAACAAAAAATCGTCTTAGGACATTAATAAAAAAATGTAGGGGACGGGCTTGCCCGTCCCGAAAAACATTTTCAAAATTTAAGTGACATTGGAAAGTGCTCAGAAAATATTTTCGTCGATTCGAACATTCAATGGACAAGGCAAGCCTTGTCCCTACATATATTTTATTTTCTTATATAAGGGACAGGCTTACCCATCCACAATGTTTTTATTTTTTAGGTCGATTAATTTACTACAATCATTTGACCTCTACGAGGTCAATCCGTTTTGAATTAAAAATTATCAAAAAAATCGCCGTAGGCGATTAATTATTGTAGAAAAAACATACCCACCAACCAACAAAAATCGTCGTAGACGATTAATTATGAAAAATGTAGGGGACGGGCTTGCCCGTCCCGCTGGGCTTGCCCGTCCCGAAGAATGATTTCAAAATTTAAGTGTCATTGGAAAATGCTCAGAAAACATTTTGGTCGACTCGAACATCAAACGGACAAGGCAAGCCTTGTCCCTACATATTTTTGAACTTACACGGATTGTAAAATAAAAACACAATGATCACAAAGGATTAATTGAGAAGACGAAGAAATTTCACTGCGTTAACTCTGCGAACTTTGCGTCTTTGTGTTTCAATTAATATTCACAAAATCATAAATCGAAAAATCAAGAAATCGTGTTGACCATTTTTGAAAAAGTCATTGCAACTGTTTCAATATTATAGAAACGGATAGCTTCACTTCGTTCGCGATGACTGACAACAAGAATTGTCATTGCAAGGTTTGAAGAACCGAACTAATCTCTGACATAGATTTATCAATTTTGAGTTTTGAATTATGAATTTTGAATCAGAAAAAAATCGCCTCAATTCGTTTGCGATGACTGATAAGATTACATTTCTTTGCCAAAGAAATTAATCCACTTCCGCCTATCAAAATCTTAAAATCAATTCAATCAACAAGTCCAAAATTTTTTCGTTCTTTTTATTTGAATTACTTCTCATTTTTTATAATTTCAAAAAATCAAATGAGGAGAAAAATGAAACAACCTGTTGAAAAAACTTCAGATGGACTTGTGAGAGGACTTTCAGTAACTGCAGCGACAATGATTGTAGCTGGATCAATGATTGGTTCAGGAGTTTTTCGAAAACCATCTGTTATGGCTGAACAACTAATGTCGCCTGAACTGGTTTTGCTTGCCTGGATTGTTGCCGGCATCTTTACTTTAATTGGTGCATTGACAAATGCTGAAGTCGCTGGAATGATTGATGCAACTGGCGGTCAATACAAATACTTCAGAACGATGTATGGAGATTTTATTGCTTTCATCTATGGATGGTCAATCCTTGCGGTAATTCAAACGGGAAGTCAAGCATCGATTGCAGTTGTTTTCTCCGAGTACTTAGGTTATTTCATCAAGTATCCACAATTCTCTGAAGAAGTTCAAAAATTTTCAATTTATGTTCCACTTGTCGGAAATATTTATCCCCTTCAAGATTTTGGAACTAAAGCCGTTGCAATTCTATGCTTACTTTTCATTACAGGAATAAATTATGTCGGAGTAATTTTTGGTGGTGGAGTTCAAACTTTTATAACAATTGTAAAGATTGCATCAATTCTACTCTTAGCAGCTCTTGCGTTCATTTTCGGAAATGGAAGTCTTGCCAATCTCACAACAGACGCAATTCCAATTCACAATGAATACAATGTGCTTACAATGTTTGGTCTTGCTCTTGCTGGTGCATTCTGGGCTTATGATGGTTGGAATAATGTAACATTTGTTGCCGGTGAGGTAAAAAATCCAAAAAGAAATGTTCCAAAAGCTCTTGCATTTGGTACTTTAATCGTAATGGCAGTTTACCTGATTATTAATATTGCTTATATGTATGTTCTTCCCATTGATAAAATTGCAAAATCACCATTGGTTGGTGCAACACTTGCTGAAACGCTCTTTGGTCCGATTGGTGGTTCAATCATTTCAATTGCAATCATTATTTCAACATTTGGTGCAGTGAATGGAAGTATTCTCGCAACAGCTCGAGTTCATTTTGCAATGAGTCGTGATGGATTATTTTTCAAACCACTTGGCAAATCACATCCAAAATTTTCAACTCCTGGAATTTCGTTGATTGTTCAGGGAATCTGGTCAAGCATTTTAACTTTAACAGGCACATTTGATACAATTACAGATTATGTAATTTTTGCTTCGTGGTTATTTTATGGAATGGGAGCTTTTGGTGTATTTGTTTTAAGAAAGAAAATGCCCGATACTCATCGACCTTACAAAGTGATTGGATATCCCGTCCTTCCAGCTTTGTTTGTAGTCTTTTCAATTCTTTTCGTTGGGAATACTCTTTATTCTGATACAAGCAATGCAATGATGGGATTAATTTTAATTTCACTTGGAATTCCTTTTTATTTTTACTGGAAGTATTTTGCGAAAAAGAAGGCTTAGTAATTATGAAGAAGGCATTTTTAATAGATGGAATGTCGATGGCTTACAAAGCCTATTTTGCTTTTATCTCGAGACCACTCAGAAATTCTAAGAATCAGAATACGAGCGCTGTTTATGGATTTTTATCATCATTGTTGAAAATCTTAGAAAACGAAAAGCCCGATTACATTGCCGTTGCTTTTGATACAAAAGAAAAGACTTTCCGTCACGATAAATTTCCTGAATACAAAGCAAATCGTCAGTTAATTCCCGATGATATGATTTATCAGCTCGATTACATCAAAAAAATTCTTCAAGCAATGGATATTGAAATCATAACTGCTCCAGGTTACGAAGCTGATGATATAATTGGAACCATCTCAAAAACTTTCAAAAGCAAAAATGTTCATTCTTATCTCGTTACTCCCGACAAAGATTTCTTGCAATTAGTTGAAGATGGAATTTATGTCTACAAGCCACTTAAAAAATCAGTTGAAGATGCTGAGATTTATGATACAAAAAAAGTTGAAGAAGAATATGGATTAAAACCAGAACAATTCATAGACTTTCTTGCACTGACTGGAGACCCAACGGATAATGTTCCGGGAGTTAAGGGCATTGGAGAAAAAACCGCACTTGAGTTAATCAAAGAATTTGGTTCACTCAATAACATCTACAAGAACATTGATAAAATTGACAAACCATCTCTTAAACAAAAATTGATTGAAGGTAAAGAGATGGCTTATCTATCTCGTGAACTTGTAACAATCAAACGAAATATTCCTGTTGATGTCGATCTCGAAAGTTTAAAAATTAAATCACCAGATGTTCAACAGCTCGAAAGTTTACTAAATGAACTCGAGATAAAAACTTTCAACAAGAGACTGGAAAATCTTTTAAATGCAAAAATTAAATCCACCACTCCAACTCTTTTTGATCTTGAAGAGCCCACAAAAACCGAAGTAAAAATTAAAGAGATTGATGGAACGAACTATGTTCTTTTAGATAATCATGAAAAAGTTAAAGAGTTTATTTCCAGAGCTGAAAAATCTGATTTCATTGTATTCGATACTGAAACCGATAACTTAAATTCCATTGATGCAAATCTTGTAGGACTTTCATTCTGCCTAAATAAATCTGAAGCATACTTTTATCGTCTCGAAAATCATAAAAACTTTGATGCAAAGGAAAAAGACAGAAAAAATTTGAATCACTTTAAGAAAATCCTTGAAGACAAATCAAAACTAAAAATTGGTCAAAATCTAAAATATGACATCAATGTACTTTCTAATTATGGGATTGATGTTCAACCTCCTCTCTTCGACACAATGGTAGCTGCTTATGTGCTTAATCCAGATGGCGTGACTTCTCTTGATGATATGGCTAAAAAATATTTGAATTACGATACCTATAAAATTTCTGCGTTAATCGGTGATAAGAAAAATTCAGAACTGATGTGGAGTGTTCCAGTTAATGATTTAAAAATTTATTCCTGTGAAGATGCTGATATAACCTTTCAACTCTATGAAATCTTGAAAGAAGAATTAAAGTCTAAAGAATTGATAGATCTGTGCGAAGAAATTGAATTTCCTCTTGTCAAAACTCTTTCTGATATGGAATTAAGAGGAGTTTACATCAACACGAATGATCTGCAGGATTTAAGCATTGAACTTGAAAAACAAATCTCTAACATCGAAGCAAAGATTTATGAGTTGGCTGGTGAAAAGTTCAATGTGAATTCAACAAAACAGCTTCAGGAAATTTTATTCGTCAAACTAAAATTAGAACCGACAAAGAAAACCAAAACTGGTTATTCGACTGACATTCAATCTCTTGAACAGATGAGATTTTCTCATCCAATAATTGAACATTTAATCAATTACAGACAACTTGTAAAGCTCAAAAATACTTATGTCGATTCTTTACCAGAACTAATCAATAAACGAACTGGCAGAATTCATACTAATTACAATCAAACAATTACTTCCACTGGCAGACTTTCGAGCAGCGATCCAAACTTACAAAACATTCCTATTCGTTCTGATCTTGGTAAAGAAATTAGAAGAGCATTTGCAGCACCTGACAAAAACTGGAAAATCTTAAGTGCCGATTACTCACAAATTGAATTAAGAATACTCGCTCATATTTGTGAAGATCCAAATTTAATTCAAGCATTTGAAAATGATCTGGATATTCACGCTGCAACTGCATCGAAAGTTTACGGCGTTCCAATCGACAAAGTAACTCCCGAAATGAGAAGAAAAGCAAAAGAAGTTAACTTCGGAATTCTTTATGGAATTGGACCATTTGGATTAAAAACAAGACTTGGAATTTCTCAAACATCAGCAAAGGAATTGATAGATAGATATTTTAAAACTTATAAACGAGTTCATGAGTATCTTGAGCAGACCAAAAAGTTTGCAAGAGAAAATGGTTATGTAGAGACATTGAAGAAAAGAAGAAGATACTTGCCCAACATTAATTCTCAGAATGCAACGGTTCGATCTGCTGAAGAAAGACAGGCAATCAATATGCCCATTCAAGGAACTGCTGCAGATATGATTAAAATTGCAATGAACAACATTTCAAAATATTTCAGAGAAAATAAACTTAAATCTTCAATGATAATTCAGGTTCACGATGAATTAGTTTTTGAAGTTCACAAAGATGAACTTGATGAAGTAAAGAAGGTCGTTAAGAAAGAAATGGAAGATGCAATAAAATTAAAAGTGCCAGTTAAAGTCGATATTGGTATCGGCGATAACTGGCTCGATGCTCATTGATTACCATCAAATACAATCAAACAATCAAAAATCACAAAATCAAAAATTCAAAAATCTTACAATCAAAAATCAAAAGTTCACTCCAAGAGTTATGTAATGAACATTCTTCAGTCTTCCAAAATCCTGATAAGCGTAATCAAATTTTAATGTGACAAAATCAACTAATCTATAATTTAGTCCTAAACCAAATGTGAAACCTTGCTCTGAATCTTTTTCAAATAGAGATTTATAACCAGCACGTAGAAAAACTCTTTCATTCCATGAATATTCAAAACCAGAATTGAGATATTCAGTATTGTCGTTTGGATGGACTGCGTTTGTTTCAATTGTCAATCTCATACCTTCAGTTTTAATTGCATCGACGGCAACTCCAATTCTGAAAAGTAATGGTAGATCAAATTCGTCAACTTGATGTTCTGATTTTTAGTCTAACTATAAAAGATTAAAAATCTTTTTCATGCAAGACTTCAAAATTTTCTATGATAGTCATTAATGTATTCTATACTCACTTTTTAAAAATTTTATCCAACTTCAATTTTTAACAGCATCACTTTATTAACTTAGCTTTAAATTAAAGAAGGTCGCAAATGTATTTTGAAAATTAATAGAATTATTCTTTGAGATATAAATTTTTAGGGGAATGACTAAAAAGTAATTTTTAATCTAATCCTCAGTCTTACGATGTTTGATTTTCGATAAAATGTTTCATGACGAAAATCCACAATAAATTCTACGGAATTAAAAAAAGTTGATATAATACATTTGACCTTCAATTAATCAAATCAAAGACAAAACAACAAATGGAATTTTCTTAATGCTCTGTTATTTCTAATTATCACTATCAACATTCATCAATTACCTTGCAAAAGTATTATTGCACTAAATTTTTCCTTTGATTTTAAATATTTTTATGATTATCTTTGTTAAGATTTAGTCTAAATAAATAAAAACTAATGTTAAGAGCCATAATATTAATAGTTATTACAAGTCAATTAAATTTATTTTCCCAAAGTACAACTTATTATTTAATGGGAACTTACGCACAAATTGATTTAGGTAATACTTTATTAAATAAAGAAGTTTATAATCAATTACAAAAAATAGAACAAAAATTATCTGATTATCAAGGATCCTCGGAAATTTCTTTAATAAACCAAAATGCGGGAAAAAATTTTGTAAAAGTATCAGATTTAACTCGTAAAATAATCACAAAATCACTTGAAATCTCAAGAAGGACTTACGGCGTCTTTGAT
>Ga0308421_1001823_pt1 | contig 10837 bp, 9 predicted proteins | sample HotsprSampleMS60_FD_203673 | JGI IMG/M metagenome (GOLD analysis project Ga0308421, IMG submission 203673) | Hot spring phototrophic mat microbial communities from Mushroom Spring, Yellowstone National Park, Wyoming, United States - 20090730_MS60 ...
CCCGGGGTTCGGCACGATCCAACCGGTTGGACCGGTGGCCTCGCTCCAAGGTGCGCGGCGCACAGGCAGAGCGGTGCTCGGGGCAGAATGTCGAGCGTGCCGGAGGCAGGACAGTGCCGTGGACACTCAGGCGCCAGGCCACAGCACATCATGACCGGCGGCCCGATAGGCTCGCGCCAGGGCCCGGGTGATGAAATGCTTGGCTGCAGTCACGGCGCGGGGCAACGGAACACCACGCGCCACGTAGGCCGCAATCGCCGCGGCGTACGTACAGCCGGTGCCATGCGTGTGCAGGCCACGAATGCGGGGTGCCTCCAGCAACAGCTCGGTGCGACCGTCGTAATACAAATCGACCGCCTGCTGTAGCCGACCCAAATGCCCACCTTTCACCAAAACAGCCGCCCCAAAGCGGCGGTGCAAAGTCCGCGCTCCCTCCCTCAGATCCTCTACGGAACGAAGCCGGGCCTCCAGAAGCAGTTCGGCCTCGTGCAGGTTCGGCGTGATCAGCGTGGCCCTGGGCAACAGTGCGGTGGTCAGGGCGCGCATCGCGCGGCGTTGGAGCAGCGGGGCCCCGCTGGTGGCGACCATGACCGGGTCCACGATCAGAGGCGGGCCGTCGGGGAAGCGAAACTCTGCCACCGCGCGGATCAGTTCGGCCGAGTACAGCATTCCGGTCTTCACAGCACGCGGCGGCAACTGGGCGCAGACGGTTTCCAGTTGAGCACGCAAGAAACTCGGCCGAACCGCCAGAACTGCACGCACCTCGCACGGGTTTTGGGCCGTCAGACACGTGACCGCGCAGGTGCCATGTACACGGAGCGCCGCGAAGGTCTTCAGATCCGCTTGAACGCCAGCCCCGCCGCCGCTGTCGGAGCCGGCGACGGTCATGGCAATGGGCCAGGTTTTTCGAGAGTTCATGAAACGCCAGATCCGGTCAGGGAAGCCGTGGAACGGTGGCATGCTCACGCAGCCAGCGAAGGTCGGCTGAGGGCGAAAACGCCCAGTTCAGGTGCGTGACAAAAGGAGTGCGGGCCATCTGCACGGTCCAGGGGTCTTGCCAGCGCTGCACCCTCACATGGCCGTCCGCAAACGAAAGGGGCGAGGCAGGCCCGTGCTCCGCGGAGGGGAACTGATAGAACACCCCCATCATGGCCACGCCAAAAGCGGCGTGGCAGAGCCACTCTGGCGCGACGTCCACAAATTGCAGACGCTCGGAGGGTGCTGCCCAGGCCAGTTCTGAGAGCTTCCGAAAGTTCTGATGCATGCGGCTGAGCAGGAACTCCCCACCGCCCTCCGGATGGGCCCAGCCCAGATAGGCGTTCAGGGCATAGGATCGCACCTTGGGCTGGCCGTCCACCAGCAACCGGTCCGCAGGACACTTGTACACCTTGGCGGAGGGGAGGTAGGAGGCAAACGCAGCGTAACTCGGGTCGGTCAAGAAATCCGCATTGGTCAGGCTGCTCCGGTGGGCCGCATGGGCGTGATGTGTGCCGCCCAGCACCCAGAGCCGGGTCCGGCCGAGGCTTTCAACCGTGCCGTAGCCATTGGGCACGAGCTGATCATTGTGATCATCCGCATACATCTGCCAGGCCAAGGCCAACTGGCGCAAATTGCTCATGCAAGCTGCACGGGTGGCTCGGGCCTTACCCCGGCTGAGGGCCGGCAGCACCAGGGCCATCAGAAGGGCAACAACAGCCAGGACCACCAAGAGTTCGATCAGGGTGAAGCCGCTGGGCCGTGTTCGACCGTGGACCAAGGCAAGCATCTGGGTCTCCCTTTACCGCCCGGTACGAGCTCCGCCAAGAAGCTATAGCACAAAGGTGCTCCATGCAATGAAGTGCAGTCCTCTACCGGGCGCTGGAAAGATCCTTCCGCGCGGTGTCCCGCCATCGGGAAAGGCCTATCCCAGCCGCTCCGTGGCTGCCCCGGCTCGACTCATGCGTCTGGTCTTTCGGACAAGCGCGGATGATGCCGGCGGGATCCACCGGGGTAGCGCGCCTCCCGGACGCTAGGGCCCGCTGTCGGTTCGCATTTCATACACCATGGTTGTGCACTGTGCCTAGCTGCCCAAGCGACCCTGATCTTGGCTCGCGGACTGTCCGTTACCTTGCCGATCACGATCATAGGGGCACTACGGATGGACATTGACGACCGGCCTTGACACCCGGCGGCGCGTCGCCCGTGACAGGCCCCGCACTCGGGGTTGACGCCGGATGGTCAAGGCCATCCTCCCGCACCGTACCCTTTTCTGCATTTTGGGATCGGCAGCGTGGCCTTCAGTCCAGAGGGATCGCCTCCGGGCCAAAAAGAACCCCGGCCGCGTCAAACGGGCCGGGGCCGACGACCTCCAAGCGGGGATTATTTCATCCGGTCAAAGGTTTGCTGAAGAATCTGCCAGTCTTGCAGGTGTTTGACCTTCTCGCGTGCGGCCTGAATGATCTCCTGCTCGCGCTGATTCCGTGTGGGCCGTTTGACTTGATAAAAGATCCCGAAATAGCCGGGGAACGGCGCGTCGGCCAACTGATACGCCGCCACTTCGTCCGTGACATCGTGATTGGCCGGCACGGTGTTGAACACGCCGCCTTTCCTCGGGTTGGCACCGTCGAAGGCACCCTCGTAAAACTCGACGCACTCGCTGAGGCATTCGATGAAGCTGAACCCCTCGTGGTGGAGCGCCGCTTCCATCATCTGCAAAAGGTGATTGGGATTCGTATGGGTGGTCCGCGCCACAAAGGTCGCTCCGGCAGCGATGGCTTGCTTGATGGGGTTGAGCGGTTGATCCAGGGCACCCCAGGGATCGGTCTTGCTCTTGAAACCCGGCGGCGAGGTCGGCGAGGTCTGTTTCTTGGTCAGACCGTAGACCTGATTGTCCATGACCACCAGGGTGAGATTGACGTTGCGCCGCGCCGCATGGATGAAATGGTTGCCCCCGATCGAGAAGGCGTCCCCGTCCCCGCTGAACACGAACACGTGCAGCTCCGGCCGAGTCAGTGACACGCCGCTGGCAAACGGTAGGGCCCGACCATGAATGAAATGGGCGCCGTGAGCCTGGACGAAATACGGGAACCGGCTCGAGCAACCGATGCCCGAAACGGTCACGATGTTCTCGTGCCGGATACGGGCGCGTTCCATCAGCTTAAAGTAGATGGCCAGCACGGAGAAGTCGCCGCAGCCGGGACACCACGTGGGATGATCGGCCGCCAGTTCCTTTTTCGTCAGAGGCTTGGGTTCCTCGACGGTCGAAACCATGGGCCGTTGCGGGTCAGTGGACAGGGTGGCAGTGCTCATGATGGAAAACACGTTGGAGGTTCATGCCTGCACGGTTACCGGCGAGCCCTGGAGGGCGGCCAGCTTTTCGTGCAGACGTTCCAAAATCTCGCGCACCTTGAAAGTCAAACCATCGGTCTTGTTGATGCCACGGATGGTTGGATTGCAGTAGCGGGCCCGTAACAGGGAAGCCAACTGGCCATAGCCATAAAGGCCTTCATCGTTCATTTCTACCACAAAGATATGCCGGAAACCGGCGAAGATCTCCTCCAGGCCGTTGGGGAGGGGATTGAGGTAGCGCAAATGCAGCGCCGCCACGCTCAGCCCCTGTGCGCGAGCCCGGTCCACAGCCTCACGGATGGGACCGCGCGTGGAGCCCCAACCGATCAACAGCACCTCGCCCTGCTTGGCCCCGTAAGGCTCCGGTCGCGGCAGGGTCCGGGCCAGCGCCTGAAGCTTCCGACGCCGCTTGGCCGTCATCGCCATGTGCATCTTGGGCGAAGCCGACGGATGGCCCATCTCGTCGTGTTCCAAGCCCGGCAATACCGGATATTTGCCGTTGAGCACCTTGGTGCCGGGCGGAATGTGGTGAGTAATGCCGTCCGGAGCGCTCAAATCGTAAGGCTTGTGCTCGGGCACGGGCGTAAAGTCCGGAGAAATGTCCTGGCACACCTTCGACAGTTCCGGTTCTGGAAAGGCTTCGATCCGGGTGGCAATGGATTGATCGCTCAGGATGAAGACCGGAACGCTGTACTGACGCGCAATGTTAACAGCTTCAATGGCCGTGTAAAAACAGTCCTCCACATCGGCCGGAGCCAGCACCACCCGCGGCGCATCTCCGTGGCTGCCAAAACAGGCAATGTACAAATCGGACTGCTCCACGTTGGTCGGTAGTCCCGTGGACGGACCACCCCGCTGGATGTCGATGACGACCAACGGAACCTCTGCGTTCACCGCCCAGCCCACGGCTTCGCTCTTGAGCGAAATGCCCGGCCCGCTGGAGCCGGTCACCGCCACCCGACCAGCATAGCTGGCGCCAATGGCCATCGAAATCGCCGCAATCTCGTCCTCGCACTGGATGAACATGCCCCCGTACTTGGGCAGTTCCCGCCGCAGCGTCTCCATGACGTCCGACCACGGCGTAATCGGGTAGGCCGCACCGAACCGGACTCCCGCTGCAATGAGCCCATAGGCCAGCGCCTCGTTGCCGTTCATCACCACCTGCACCCGTTCCCGCTTGCGGCTCTCGGCCATCCGGAAGATATCCTGCAGATGTTGAGCTGCATAGGCATAGCCTGCATGGAACGCGTGCAGAGCGTTGCGAACCACGCTCTCGTCCTTGCCGCGAAACCGTTCGGCGATCAGTTGCTCCAACCGCGGTACGTTCAGGTCGTACATCCGCGCCACCAGCCCCAGCGCGAAAATGTTCTTCCCCTTGTCCTTGGCAGTTCCGCCAATGGCCTCGATGGTTTGGGTCGTGATGGGAACCCCGATGTGGATGTAATCCCTCTGCCACTCCGGCTTCGGCTCCACATGATCGCTGTCGTACAGGACAATGCCCCCCTTGCGCAGGGAATGAATGTGCTCGTCGTAAGAGTGTTGGTAGAAAGCTAGCAGGAAATCCGCCTCATCCCCCGCACTGAGTACTTCCCCGGAACCGATCCGTAACTGAAAGATCGAAGGCCCCCCGGAAATCGTGGAAGGAATGGTCATGAAGGTCATGACCTCCTGCTCCGTCCGACCGGCCAGCCGGGCCAAAATGTTCCCCATGGCTTGGATGCCGTCCTGCGAATTCCCGGCAATCCGAATGACGGCTTCCTGAATCGGATGCTCTCGCACCGCCGACGGCGGTGACGAAATCGTCTGTGTTGTGTCGCTCATCGTACCACGTTCCCCAGATCCAACGCCGAACCCGCGTGAGTTTTTCCCACGGGCCCGACGGTGACGCCGCCCCGGGGGCTGCCGTCGCAATGTAGCCTACTCCTGCTGATGACCGTGTCAAATTCTAATGACCGTGGCCGACCCGCAGAACCGAACAGGGCCGCCTCATTCTTCTGAGCCGCGGCCCGGGGCAAGGTTTCAACTGGATCGTCCGGGCACGTTCCCTGGCACCGCCGCGTGGCGGGCGATCCCTGCCCTTCGAGCCGGGACCCGGATCGGGCGGCCCCGCACAGGCAGAGGTCCCCCGAGACCCCCGCTCGAGCCGGCCGGGTCCACATCCAGAGCATTCGACCAGGCTGCCACAGCCGGCCGGCTACCGCGCTTCTCTCGGTAAATCGCCACGCCCGCGACCGCGGAAAAGGCCGAGTGACTCCTGTGCCGCACCCAGTGAGCTTTCTAGGAAGCCCGTCCACGCTTTGTTGCTGAGTGTCGCCCATAAAGGCTGTCGCAGCTGGGCCCTGCCTACCGTTGGCTTGCTTCCCAGCCGAGGGGAAATGAAGGACCGGCGACTCCCCCAGGTTCCGGCGTCCTCCACGCCGGCTGAGGCAAGCACAAGCAGCTCCAGCCGAGCTACTTGCTCTGTTGCACCACGGGCACGGAATTCGAGCCGCACTCAAGAAGGCAGCCCTGGCAGAGGCATTGGGCGCCTCGGACCCATGCTAGAAAGCCCGACTCCAAACCCGGACCCATCGCGCGTACGCGTCTGGGCCGTGCTTTGAAAAGGTGCGGATTTGCCTTTGCTGCAAGGCAACGCAAAGCAGCCTCTCAATCGGGTTGAGCCTGTGCCCCGAGCGCCCATCGTGGGCCACGGAAACTGCTAACGTCGATCGTCCTTGGTTTTGTCCCGGCCCCAGAAGACGGTTGGCATCGATCCTGCCCCTCGGAACCTGTGTGAAGAAGCTCCTGTGGGTGACTTTGATTGCCCTGGGGCTACTCGGGGCAGGTTGGCAATGGCTGCGTTGGTCGGCAGCGCGTCTGGACGCACAACGGGCCCGGTTTGTCGAAGACGCCGGGAATCTGCTGTTGGCGCTGCAACAGTATAAGGAATTCACCGGCCATTACCCCACCGGCCAGAATTTGGACATTGCCCGGGCTTTGGCAGGACAGGGTCCGGAAAAGATTGTGATCCTGACCGTCCGCAAGAACGAGCGCAACGCCAAGGGCGAACTGGTGGATCCGTGGGGAACGCCGCTGGCCTTTTACTTTGCCGGTAACTCTGTGCTCATTCGGTCGGCCGGTCCCAACAGGGTCTGGGAAGATTCCGCCTCCCCGGCTTCGGATGACTTGTTTCGGTCCAACTGAGCCATGACCGGAGCTGTGCGGGTGGGTGGCGCTTCCTTACGCCGGCGCCAGGCGGCGATAAACATCCCATTGCCACCGGTGTCTTGGGGCCAGAGCAGCAGCGTGGGGGTCTGCCAGTCGGGCAGGCCCGGCAAGGGCCAGCGCAGTGGCAACGGCTCGAACTCGGGATGAGCAGCTTCGAAGGCCTGAACGACCTCCACTGTTTCGGCGCGTGTCAGGGTGCAGACGGCGTAGAAGAGACGCCCCCCGGGTTTCACTGCGGAGGCCACGTTTTCCAACAGCCGACGTTGCAGGCCGCTGAGCTCCTCTACGTCCTTCGGCTGCACCGTCCAGCGGGCATGCGGGTTGCGTTGCCAGGTGCCCAGACCCGTGCACGGCGCGTCCACCAACACGCCATCGAAGCACACGGGCATGGGCCGCTTGGGCCCGCCGTCCCAGACGGCCGTTTGGCAGTTGAACAGCTTGGCGCGCGCCGCGCGGCGCCGCAGCCGTTCCAACCGCCATTCGGCCACGTCAGTGGCCCACACCTGACCCCGATTCTGCATTAGGTCCGCCAGGTGCAACGTTTTGCCCCCTTCGCCGGCGCAAGCGTCCCACCAGTTTTCTCCTGGCTGCGGGGCACACAGATGACCCACAATCTGGGAAGCAATGTCCTGAATCTCGAACCGTCCCTCTGCAAATTCGGGGGTGCGAAACAGGTCTTTCTTCCCCTCGTAAATGTAGGCATCCGGCAAATAGGTCTTGCGGAGGTGGCCCAGGCTTTCCATCAGCGCGCGACCCTGCCCGGGCCGGGCGCGAATGTACAGATGCGGTTCCCGCTGCAAACTGCGTAACCACGCGTCCGGTACTTCCATGGCCTCATGGACCCAGCCGGGCACCGCCTTGGCCCGGAGAACTTCAGCTCGAAGGCTGAACGGATTCTTGTTGAACCGCTGCGCCAGTTCCTCGGCCTTCTGAATCTTGCGGAGCAGCCCACGCTCATTTTTCAACCAACCCTTCCAGCGATAATACTGAAAAACCCACCGGCTGACGCGTGCCGCGCCGGCTTGCGAAAGCGTGGCCTCGCGGTGGAGCACCTCGCGCAACACCCGGTCGGCCGGGTGCTCGCGGTCCGCTCGTTCCAACACTTCCACCGCCAGCGCCAGTAACCGCTCCTCCGGCTCGATGCCGGTGATCAACCGCGGCGTCCGATGGGACGAGGGCTTTGGATTTAGTCCGTGTTGCATCGGTTTGCTTGGGCATTCGAACACGCGTTGCGGGCCTGTCCGTTTTTGGCGACCGAGCTCGTCGGGTTCAGAACCGGGCTTGGCCCGCCCGGTTTCAGACCCTTGCGCAGACCAAGGCAACCGGCGCGCCCGAACGCCGGCCCCGTACTATACCCCCGCCAGCGTTGCCAAACTACGGGCAAATCCCCTGAACGCAACCGGGGACCGCACCCAAGTGGCCCACTGGGCGCATTTCATTTTTGAGCTCTAGGAAGCCCAACAAAACCCCATCCTCCCTCAATGTTCCTCCGGCTCTGACCGGCAAAAATCCCGGCAATGGTGAGGGTTGTTCAAGGAGGGAAATGCACTCTGTCCCACCCCGGGATTCCTTGCGCTTCAACCCTCGGTGCACAGAGCGAGCGTTCGTTGCCCAGTATGGTGGGAGGACGGCTTCCACGCCGCCCCACCTTGAGGGTTTGGGGCAGGTCGGTAGGGTCCGTGTGTCTGTGCTTAGAGCTGGAGTGCTCCGGATTCCTGAGGCGAGCGTGTCAGCTTCCGCAGAACCCTCAAAGCGTCCGCGCACGACTGCGGCGGCTTGCTGGCACTGTGTGACCAGGCCGGATGGAACCCGGCCGCTTAGGTTCCGACACGTTCAGTTCGCTCACAGAACGTCCGCTGCCTTGTGCGGCCGAGGGACGGCTTCTACGCCGTCGCACGACTCTGGCTGGCCGGCACATCTGCCACCTCCTACGCCCTTTCAGGTCTCGACGGCCCCAAGCGGGGGCACTTCAAACGCTCGCCCGTTCGGGCACCGTTTGTCGTCGCGCCCGAGCACGGAGCGCGGCGGCTTGTCACCGCGCGGCTTTGCCCATTTGAAGCTGAGGGTGTGCTGCCGGACCGCGCGGGCGGTGATCTTCACCGTCCTCCGTTTGCCGGAATAGTGGAAGCGGTTCGGCCAGTGGGCCGCTTGCATCGGCCCCGGCGGTTGAGGCCGGGGGCCCCTGCAGAACCGGCTCTTGGGAGTCACTCCAACGCGCTGGATTGTGAGGCGAGGCCGCGCTGGGCACGCGGAAACTTGGGGATGCGTGTGAGACTTGCCGGGGACCAGACGGTTGATTTCTTTGGGGGTAGACAGGCCCCGGGCGGTCCCGCGAGGGGGCAGCCCGGGGCTGGTAAATAGGGTGCCTGGCTATGAGCGAACTGGGCAAACTATTGGTGATCGTAGGTCTCTTGCTGACCGCCGTGGGCGTACTGCTCTGGACGGGCTTGGACCGGGGTTGGCTGGGCCGGTTGCCGGGCGATATCCATTACACGCGCGGCAATTTCAGTTTCCATTTTCCCATCGTTACGTGCCTGCTGCTCAGCGTGGTGTTGACTCTGCTGTTCTGGTTGTTCCGGCGCTGAACATTGGCCAGAGATGGACCCGCGCGACAGGCGCCGGTCTGGCCGAAGGAACGATGGCTCAGGTCCAAATCAGGCGGCGGCCACCGTGCCGTCCAAGGTTTGCCGCACCAGTTGCACGAGTCGGCCAGGCGGGTAGGGCTTTTGCAGATAGACCAGTCCCGGCCGCAGGAGAAAATCGCAGCCGACCACCTCGGCGCTGTAGCCGCTGGTAAAGATCACCTTCAGATCGGGGCGGTCCTGCCAGAGTCGTTCCGCCAACTGCCGTCCGTTCATGCGCCGCGGCATCACCAGGTCGGTCAGCAACAGATCGACTTCCTGACCGTGCCGTTGCCACAATTCGAGCGCTTCGGGCCCGTGGGCCGCCTGCAGCACCCGGTACCCGTGGTGTTCAAGCAGCGTGGCCACCAGTTCCCGAACGGAGGGTTCGTCCTCGACCACCAAAATGGTTTCCCGGCCATTCGGACCGGGCGTTGTAGATTTTGTGGATTGGGTGGTTGGTTCGGCCGGAACCTGATGCGGCAGATACACGCGGAAGATGCTGCCCTCATTCAGGCGGCTTTCCAACTCGATCCAACCCTGGTGTTGCTCGACAATGCAGTAGACGGTCGCCAAACCCATACCGGTGCCCTTGCCCACCTCCTTGGTGGTGAAGAAGGGCTCAAAGATGCGCTTGAGGTTCTCAGGTGAAATGCCGCAACCGGTATCGGCGACGCTCAACTCCACCGCAGGGCTGGAGACCAGAACAAAAGGGGTGTCCGGCGTCCACTGCCGCGCCACGGCCAAGGCCCCCAGGCCCGTGCAGGAAGGCAGACGATAATGGCTGGGAATGAGATCGAACCCTGGGTCGTCCAGCACCCTGCGGAACGACTCCAAACCCCGAACGGCAGTGATCTCAATTTTGGTTCCCGCTTCCCTCAACCAGCCCTCCACCAGTGCAGCGTAGTCCACATCCTCCTCCTGATGCAGTATCCGCAGTGGTTCCTCCATACGCGTCGCCTCGCCGTTACCACCGTCGCGTGGTTCCTACAGCAGCACAAATGGTACCACGCACACCCGCCCGAAAGTGACGAGCCAAGCCGCTTGGGCATGCAGCAGTTAGTGGCTGACCCGGCACGCCACGGCTCGGCTCCGAGGTTGAACTGGCGTTGTCCAGAACCCAACCACGGCAGTCTCGTTTCGAGACGCCTTGCAAGCTGGCCCCAGTGAAGGCTTTCCCTCACGCGTGGTCCGGACATGGACCCGCACAGGACTGAAAACGTCCCGGGCCGACCAGCGCGTGTCGACCGGACCCACGCCTGTGGGGCGGCTTTTACAGATCGGCTGGTTCAAGAAGGCGCGACAGCCCGGTGCCAGCGTCCTTCCAGAGCTCGCGCAGCTGCGCAGGCTGCCATCCTTCCTCACGCAGAGTGCGCAAACTTAACGCCGCATGACGCTTGGCCAGACGCCGGCCCGTGCTGTCTGTTACCAAAGGACAGTGGTAGAAGCGAGGCGGCGTCCAGCCCAGGGCCCGATAAAGCAATAGCTGTCGAGCGGTGGACTTCAGTAGATCGGCACCCCGAACGACTTCCGTAATCTGCATGGTCGCGTCATCGACCACACAAGCCAGTTGGTAAGCCGGCACGTCATCGTTGCGCCAGACGATGAAGTCCCCAAAATCCCGACCTGCCACAAAGCATTGGATCCCTTGGCAACCGTCCTCGAACTGGATCGGCTCCCCC
>Ga0308421_1001827_pt1 | contig 10820 bp, 8 predicted proteins | sample HotsprSampleMS60_FD_203673 | JGI IMG/M metagenome (GOLD analysis project Ga0308421, IMG submission 203673) | Hot spring phototrophic mat microbial communities from Mushroom Spring, Yellowstone National Park, Wyoming, United States - 20090730_MS60 ...
CTGGTGGAGTTTCCTCTTGCCATTCAACAAATCCTTCAAGAGCCACCCAATAAATGCCTTGTTCGTCAACAAATTCAATGATTTTCCTCGGATCTGGTAAATCGCGGGAGTTTTTAAGCCATGCAGAATGTGAACTGTTTTTATGCCAAACATTGTATTGGTTTTGAACCTCCCATTTGAAATTAGGTACATTCTCCGGTTTTGTATTCGGAAATTCCTTGAGAATACAAGAGGAGTCAATATCTCTTACGCCGCTTAGTTGCCATGGCCCTTCGTATTTTCCGACGCTATCTGACCAACTTTCTTCCTTGAATTCAAAATTATCTGAAATTCGAGCCAACAATTCATGCAAAGCAATCCATTGATATTTCTTACCAATACGCTCTGGTTTATGCTCAGACCTGTCTATGCGGTTGTAGTTAACATATTTGTCAAATTGCCCGTGCAATTCCTGACTCCATCCAAGTTGTACTACCCGATTAAAAACCCACCTTTGTGCTAAGCCAGTATCAAAGTATTCTAATGGATCATTTATATTCCCATGGCCATCAAGGAAAGGTTTTATTTCCCTGTCAAAAAAAGTTTTCTGCTTTTTTGACAGAGATTTTTCAAAAGCGACATAAGCCTCTTCCATTTCTTTTTTCTGTTCTTTTTCCTGCTCTTTTATCTTACCTTCATCAATTTTTTCCTTATCTGATGAAATACATTTGATAGATTCAAAAATACTTGATAAATCAATGCCATAAAATGGATTAATTGCTTTTTCTAACAATGTCCTTTGGTTTCTACTTAATTTTCTTTTAAAATCTTCAAATACTTTTTTACGGTTTATTTCTTTGCCATTCAATCTCCGCCCTGACCAATGACTCACTGCAAAATTAAGAACATAGTTTCCAAAATCGGCTAAAGATCCAAAGTTATACATTACAGATGACCATACACTTGATAAACCTCGATTTTTAGCTTCATTCTTTAGTGATTTTTCTGATGGAACTTTCCTGGGCCAATTGCTACCATATGGCGGCTCTATTTTCTGTCTGTCAATTGAAATATCTATTTTCTCGTGAAGTGCAACCTCAATAATACCTCGGGCATAATCACGCAAAAGAATATGAACTGGAGGATTACCGTTCTTGAAAATCTCATCATAGATCCATTGTGATAAATTTTTTAACCCAATCTTATCGTTCTTTGACCGAATAGCACAGCCGTAGGCGACTGCGTATAAACGCTCAGCCACATAAGGATCATTTACATCCTTAAATTGTTTTAGCAACTTTAAAACTACAGGCAACCTATTGGTTAACAGAACAACCAAAGCCTTTGTTGCTTTGTCTCGTAGAAACCTATTTGGTGTCGATAGAAACCAGCATAATGCCACAGAGCAAAGGCGAATACTTTCGTCATTGATATGAGACTTGTCTTGATCTGACCAGCCCCACTCAATCAATCTATCAACAGCACCCTTCTCGCCATACTGATAATGCAAAAATGTTGACCACCAGGAGTCTCGCTTCGGCATAGAAAATCTTGATAGGTGTTTATGTAAAAAGTCTGCGTTAAAAGGATGATTTGGTACCGGTGCAATCGTCAGAAAAGCGTTAAGAAGACTGTTACTTCCGGATTCTGTTCTGATCATGTTCCTGTTAATGTAGGCTAATGTATTCTTTCTATCTTCTGAAAATGCTGTTGGCTTTCGCCAAATCAAACTCTCAACAAATGCCTCCTGTGCTACAGGGGAATCCTTCAGATAAGGCGCAACTTCCACCAGCTCGCTTCCTTTAAGATGCTCTGGACATTGTATTGATAATGCTTCAATAATGCCTCTATTCCATGATTTTGCAAGAAACTTTCCAAATTTTCTTCTCTTGGAAAAAAACTTTTTAGCGGTTTGTAGGTTCTTATTTCCTTTGCCGAATTCCTCCTCGTACTTCTTGAAAATGTATCGTCCTATCAAGTGGTCACTAAACTTTTGAAAAGGAAACCTAAAGTCAAATCCATCATAATCGTTTTTCTCTTTTGAGTATCTGGGGACCTTAACTAACAATAAATTTCTTTCCATCTCCTTTATTAAATTGCTATGGTCTATTGAAGGATGCGCCTTTTTAACCAAATCAATGAGTTCATTCTCGGCAATTCTGTCGGCATTCAACTTTACCATTTGCTCCGCAATTTTTTCAATTACTGTATCCCAGATTATATATTCACCTTTTTTATTTCTCCCTTTAGGCAAATCACACTCCTTAGCAATTTGATCTGCAGCATTTTTTACATATTCTTCAAAAACATGGGTAAAACCCACCTGACCTCTTATGGGTTTTATTTTCTTTAATTGATTTATAGGCTTGTCTACCAGATCCCTATTTTTTCTTCCAAATGCAATACAATACATTAGCAGAAAAAGTGGATTTTGAAATTCTGGCATCACCAAAGGTATTTCAGGTAGGGGTAGCTGAAATTTTTTAAAGAACTTACTAACTGCTTCCCATTCCACTTTTTCGAAACCACGATGTTCTTCACAAACAAAAAATCTTTTTAGTTTTTCAGTTATTACTTCATCCTCAAATCCCGTCCTGATACTTACGACTAAAGCAATATGCGGATATTTTTTCATTTCATCAACAACCCTTTTTAAATTTCTTTTCCAAAAATTCCGCTGCCTTGTTTCGTTCAACGCATCAATAGCTAAAATCGCACGGCAGCCTGACTGCTTTCCCGCATTATTTAGCAAGCTAAGAAATTGGTCCTTGTTTATTTCTTCTAAGCCAAGTTGCCGAATTATTTGTATAAATGGATCATCAGTCGTGGCAAATCGCTCGCCAAATACAAGAACAGCAGGTAATCTTTTCTTTAGCCTGTTTTCTACAACATCACAAAGTAAATGGGTTTTCCCAGCCCCAGCCTTACCCGTTAAGATTAAAAATGGAGAGTTTGATAGTTTAGCTTTGGTGCTTAATGAGAGCCCTTCAAAAAATCTTAATTCTTTTTGTGTTCCATAAAGATAGTGGATGTCTGCTTCAAGTCTTTCAGAAATCCATCGAGGATTACCTTGTGCCTCGGATTTTTGTTTTTTTGTTTTATTCTTTTCTTCGCTCAACTTATCCAAAAGTTTCCATAATAGCTCATTTGCCTTCTGTGTCCGCTTATTGATCTGATCCCATGAAATTCTCTTGATGTCATACGATTTGATCTTGCTTAAGGTGCTAGATAGCTGAAAAATCACAATTTTAAGATTTTTGTATATTTCTTGAATATCGTGATTTTCATATTTTCCAGAAATACTCCCAAAGGCGCGTGTTAGCTTTCCGTAATGTTCACGTATTGAGTAATAGAAAGTCTTGGCCCGACTTAAACCCTCAAAAATTTCTGCAATTGAAGGTTCGACATTAAGTTCAGTCCTATAACGAGGGCCTGCCCACTTTTTAATCTTTTCGAGATGATTCTTTTGCCATTCTTGATTCAAGAATCTATTTCGTGCCATAACTTTCAACAATTTGTATTTCCTCATCCGTAAGGCCGTAGAGTTTATAGATGAGCTGGTCGATTTGGTTTTCGTGTTCGCAGACTTTGTATTGCTTAGCGGTGTTTTGTAAATAGTCTTCGGATTGGGTTAGAGTAAGGATTTGGGAGATAATGGATTCAATCTGATTGGTAATTGGTTGATTTTTGGGGGTGATGGGCGGAATGGGAAGTTGTTCCATAAAATACTCTGATGCATAAATCCCTTTTTCACCTAATTTATGTACTGATTGCCTAATAAACCAGTCTATCAATAACGAATTAGCAATAGCTATAATAAGCTTAAGATTTTTTTCAATCAACATAAAACAGGTTTTTGATAAATATATTCCTGCGAGAACAATTGCTGTTTTTATTTTTTCTGCCGTTTCTGCCCACACAATCTTTTCCTTTTCAAATTCGGGGTAGTAGGCTATATTATCTTGCGTTTCAAACCACTTATTATTAGTTTTTTTCTATGGCAAGGTTTGCCATCTTGATTTAATCTATCTCCAAAGGTTTTAAGATACTTCTTCAAAGCTGGATAATCATCTATGTCAAGATTTAACGTCGGAAAAGTTCCAATTAACCACGTACCTCCCCACCTATAATAATACCTTCCAATATCTCTACCTCTTAAAACTGGCTTTATTATTTCTTCCGTTCTTTCCCTTTCTTCCTCTGTTTCGCAATTCGACAAAATTCTATTTTTCGTTTCTGTGTCAATGATAAACACTCCGTTAAAACCAGTTAAAATACCTCTGTAAATTTTCACATCCCAATCTTTTAAGGGCTTGCCGATTTTTTCTATTTTTTTCTTGAGGCTTAAAACTGATTCATCTGCCAGTGTCCAGGCATTGTTAGAGAGTTTTTCCTGTGGCATCAAGTTTTGATGTTTAATTATATAGCTTATAAGGTCTCCTGATTGTAAGAATGTCTTTGCCATCTTTAAAAATAAGCAGTTATTAATAACTCTTCCTTTACTGTTTCTGTTGTTTTTATAGCTGAAGTTGACTGTGATCTCGGATTATCCCAATCAATCTTAGATAAGGTTTCTCTTTCTGATGCGCTTGGACCTATTATAAACATAGACGTTACAAATGGCCCACTTTTAATCCTTACTTGAGAAAGGATGCGTTGTACCTCCATCTTTCTCGCCTCTTCCTCTTTTCTTGCATGCTCTTCTGTTTCCTTCATATATCTTTGCCATGCTTCGTAAGCTTGTAATGCACCCCATTTTTGTGGACACTTTTTAGGGTTTCAATTTGTAGAGGTCTATGAAACATTTTTCCCCTTTTTATAGAGATTTTCTCCCTGCATATGCAGAAAGTTTAACCTTTACACCTTTGGCGTGTCCAGTCCTCATAGGGTTCAGTATATTCAGTATGTTTTGAACGACCACAAAATTCATCGTATTTCTCACTCTTTAAAATGATCTTCGAACCACACTTTCACTTTCAATCTTTCCTGTTGAAACATACCCCTTGCAAAATCTACAAAACCTTCCGTATCCAGTTATCAATGATGGGTCTTTAAAATCATCAAGATTTCTAATCTCTTTACATTTTGGGCACTCCTTCATTTCGCCATTTTGCAGTCCCTCAATAGTTTGATGTATACGGCTTATTAAATCATTTTTATCAACTCTACCTTTTATTAAATTTTCAATTCTATCGTTTAGTGTTTTAATCCGATCGTTCCCAATGTTAAATTTATTTATTCTTAAAAATTTATAACCGTAACCCTCTAATACTTTCTCGCGATAAACATCTTCATCTTTCATATAATCTTGATAATTAAATTCGTTGATCTCGTCAATCTCCTTAAAATGCTCAAAACCATCATACTCAATTACAATTTTATGTTCTCTATGAACCTCGTCTTTATAAACCAATAAGAAGTCAACTTTATAATTTGGGTGATTATATGTTTTGTCTAATTGTTTTAGATATTTTCCTATTTCAAATTGCGGAATAAATGTGATGTTTTCCTTATTTTTTTTCCAAAAATCAGTTTGATAAAACCAGTGCATCACCTCCGGTTCCATTTTTGATTTTTCGTCAACCTCACTTATACTTCGCTCTTTTTTTGTTTCATTCAATATAAAATAATAATGCCTTAATGCTTCACCAATAGAACCGGAATATTTTTCAAGTGGCTTACTTAAAACAAAATGCATACACTCTTTCGCGCGACTAAAACCGACATTTAACCTTTGGACCTTTATTCTTCCCTCTTCTTCTCTATCTATGTCATCGAGATTTCTGATAAATACACCTCAAAGATGATCATCTTCTTCGGTTGCAACCATAGAATAAAAGCAAATATCTCTTTCTTCACCCTGACAGGTATCAAATGTCATTATTTTTAATTTTAGTTTATCGTAAAAATAATCTCTTTCTGGCAATCTATTAATCATCTCCACTAATAGTTTCTGTTGGTTAGTATGGGGCGTAATAATTCCAACGCTTTGGTTGCTGTCAATATCCTTTAACTTTTTTAATTCAGAAATAATAAACTCAGCTTCCAAAGTATTAGTATTTGGTATTAATTCCTTTTTACCGTCATGTTTTATAAAAGAAAAATTCAATACCTCATCAATTGGCTTGGCTCTAATTTTCATTACTTGTAAGCTGTCTTGATAAAAATATTTATTTGAATAACAAATGATTTCCTTATAACCTCTGAAGTATTTTAATAATTGGGTATTGTAATTACTGATAAATTCAAAAAATTCAAGAATAGAGGTCTTTATATTAAATTTCTCTAATTTAACCAGTTTAGTGGGTTCATTTGAAACATTTTTTGTAAAGCAATCTCTAAGATTGTTTAAATATTCTCTGTTTATATCTGTTCTGGCTTGCGCAGCTTTTACATTACTAAACTGCTTTTTATCTCCGAGAACTAAAACTTTTTTCGCCCTCAATAAGGCTGGAAATGCTTGAGCTATACTAACCTGAGAAGCCTCATCAATTATTACCAAATCAAATATTTCGGGTTCAAGGGGAATATATTCAGCATAGTCCCTTATCCCCGCCAAAATACAAGGAAATGCATCTTTTAATTTTAGAAATTCATCTTTTGGGAATCGCCGTTTGGTTCTGATAATATCTCTTAAAACCCTCGCTGTTGCTTTGTTGTTTTCGTAAAAATCAATCACTCTACCATCAAGTAGGAAAGTCATTTGTGTAGTTACCAAATCCTCGATGCTTGTCTTTAGTTCGAGGTAGTTGGACGTATGAGCATAGTAATATTCGAAGTCCTTTTTAATTTTATGATAAAGTCTTAAGTATCTAATGACCTTAGAGTATTCAAAGTCGTCTATTTTCAGAATCTCATTGTCAGTAAATGTTTTAAAGTCTGTGTTGTTTATTTTCATCTGTTTTTTGCGATAGCAGGGTAATGGTTGAGCAGAGAAACTACATAGTTTATATTTTCAAAATTATCCATCATGAGTGCCAAAAAATCGAGGTATTTCTTCAACCGCTCTATTTCTGCAGACAGTTTGCCTTTATCCAGGAACTGTGTTATATCATCAATGCTGATGACGTCAGTAGGGTTACCGATCGCCTTATATTTGGGAGAGACGGATGACGTATCTAAAGCAAAAGAATCAATAAAGGCCTTGCGAATTAATTTGTATTGAAAGAAAGCCAATAACGCTTTTGCCGCGATTTCAAGTTTTATAAGTTCATTTGTATCTTTCGGAGTGAAAGTTTTATACCAACCGTTTTTTTGAATTTGCGAGATTTCGTATTTATACCTATTTGCTAGGTCAAGTACAGCTTTGAATTTTTCTTGAAGCTTGTCATCTTTAAGAAGAGTAGTTATAGACTCTATCAGATCTATCGCTCTAATGTTCAACGGAAGTTCATTTTTGTAAGCGGAAATTTGCGTGATAATCAAGTCAATCTCTTTAATTTTCTCTAAATGTTTTTGAGGTTCAATTGATTCCTCAACTTTGAATACTCTTCGGAAGTCACTATTAAGTTCTATTATCTGATTTCTTAAACTTGCAAGATAATTAATGATCTTTGTATCAGTTTTTTCGTAACTATATTCGTGAGTATCACCGTTAGTCAATTCTTCTCCTAGTTTCACTAATTCAACAGATAGTCGTTCATTTCTAAGTATCTCGATCATGGTTTGATGAAAATCGATGCCTTTAATATTATCAGGGAACTGATTCCTGTAAGTTTCAAGTTGCTGTATGATAATATTTATATCCTCTAATCTTTTTATATTTTTTGATGGAATAGGAGCATCGAAGCATTTATACAGAATTTGGAACTTTATGTCTAAATCCCTTACCTTTTTCCGATTAAACATATAACCTATAATTGGTTTTTTGAGTTGTACGAATTTATTAATAAAGGTACTGATTTCGGTGTAGTTATCGTCGGTAATCTGTGCTGGGTAATCTAATGAATGGATCTTCTTTCCAAACATCTTCTTGAAGTCAAGTGACAATCCTTTAACAAAACTGGTGAGTCCCGCGCTTTGTTCTTTAATCTGTTCATACTGAGTTATGAATCTCTTGAGCTGATTGTAATTTGAATTGGTAAAGTTCGCTGGTATTGACAGCGCTGACAATCTTGGTCCGAAAGTTGAGCTGAGGTCATCTATGCAATGTTTGACAAAAGATAAGGCTTTTAGCAGATCATCAATATCTGTGAACTGCTTCGGTCTTTCGAGGTTAAACAATTTATAAATTTCTTCGTATGTGGAAAGTTCATTTTCTAAATTTTTAATTTTTGAAAATCTTTGCTCTTCAGTCAAAGGCAAGTCCGCTCCAGTTTCGTGTAAACGAAGTACTTTGTCTTGAATATCACCGATTCCGAAATAGTCATCATAGTCGATTAGAAATTTTTCCAGCAGAGATATTGCTGATCTGACACTTTTGACGAAAAATGAAGAGGGTTCTGACAAGGGCAAAAAGTTAAAATCTTTGACTTTTGCTTCCAAATCCAAAAGAATAGAACGCAGTTTTTCTAATGCGTCAGCAGATTCAGAATTTTTTAAGGCTTCGTCGATATCAAATGGGAACCCATTCTTATCAAAGTAAGATTCGAGGCCGATGAGTTCGTGGATTTCCTCCAGCCTAATGTTATTATAAGCTAAAATTTCGGCTTCTAAATCTTCTTTTAAGGTGTTTACGAGCTTTTCAATTTTACTCTCAAGAACATCATAATTCTTTTTTACGGCTCTAAGATGATCTTTGATTTTTTTTAGTGCTGGGGCAGCTAAAATATTTTGATAATTATTTTCTGTTTTACCAAATCTTAAAATCGGGTTTTGAAAATTTTTATCTAAACGCACCTTATTCATTGTTTCAGTAATTTTATCTTCAACAACATCAAGAGCCTCTTTTTTATCTGAAAGAACAAGCACGGATTGATTTCTGATTATTGAATCAAAAACAATCGCAGTAATTGTATGACTTTTTCCAGTTCCCGGGGGACCTTCAACTGTAATATATTTACACCCCTCACTTCTTACTGCTGATAAAATTTGGAGTTGCTCGCTATTTAGGGGGATTGGGCTCCTGAAAACAAGGCGGTCGCTGATTATTGTATTATCCCATTCTTCCTCGATTGTCGGATTGAACGGTTGTGGGTTTTTATGAATAAAATCGTCTATCAATTTATTGAAAGCCTCAGCTAAAGTATTATTCTCGGAAGAAAGTAATTTTAATATTTCCTCATAATCATTAACTAATGCTTCGTCTGATTTATCAAATAGGGCAATATAACAATTATTTGATAATCTTACCAAGAAACTTTTGGCAACCTGAAGTTCTGGTTTACTTAAATCAATGCCTTTATCCAGTTCAAAAAAATTAATAATCTCACCTAAAATTTCGTTTATCAATTCTCGGAAATCGTTTCGGTATTGTGCGAGATAAATAATTCTTTCTCCAATGGTTTTTAAATTTCCCCTTTTACCCATTTCTTGATTGTATTCTTGGGTAATGTACTCGAGGGCTTTTTTATTGATATAAACTCGGGAATCAAACTCAATAGTTAATGAATCCGATGAATCGGCTTGTTTTCTGACAGAAAAAGGAATATAGAAAATCGGATATTTTATTTTATTGAAAGTAATATCACAGAAATATAAATAAAATTCTTTTTTATCAAGTATATTTCTATTTCTCTCCATCTCACAGATTTCTATGAATAAATCTCCTACTTGGAAATTCTCAAAAAATGAGGAGATATTTGATTTAACATCTTGAATTTCAAAAACATCTTTTAGTTGTTTTAGAATATCAAACTTTTCTTTTGACAAAATAAGTTTTAAAATTTCAGAAATTTTATTTTCTAATAATTAAGATAAAATAGAAGTTAACTCTTCTTCCATTAAGTAAATAGAGTTTTCGTCGCCAAGATTTAGATTCTCCAGAGGCTTTTCTAAATTACTAATGAACGGCAAGACAAGTTCTTTTTTTATGATTTTCGCTACGGTTTCTAAGGAAATACTTAAAGCTTGGTCGTATTCTTTTTTATATATTGCAGCTGACTTCTCAATTTCTTCAGCGGATTGTTCAAGTATTCTTTCAATTTGTTTATCGTTTATTTTTTCAGATTGTAATTTCACCAAATCAAGAAGATTTTTGGGGATATTTGTTCGATAAACTCCTTTCTGAATTGTATTGAGAATATTTTTATCAAATGCGTGATTGATTGCTTTCCATACAATATTATTAAAAGATGGGTATTTATTAAGATTCAAACCGATAAGTAAGTTGTTATTATTCCGTAATTGAATACTTCGTTTTGGATTTTTTCTCTTATGAAAATCAGTTTCCAAAAAATCCATAAAATACTTGGCTACTTCTTTAACAAACACCAAGCCATTTTTATTTTCGTTTTTTTCTTCAATTTTTGATGGCATAAAATTACCTCATTAAATCCTTAACGCTTATGCCCAAAGCGTCAGCTTTTTTGACGGTTTCAATTCTACCCATTGTATAATTTTGCATAAGTAAATCTCGGCAGCACAATGCACAAAAATCTATTATTTGTTTTCCTGTATTCCTTGCAAATTTTAAAGCTTGCCAAGCTGTTTCAAAGCCGTGCTTCCAGTATCCGTTATGAGTTTTGTCTATTCCTTTATAACATCCACAGTTTTCTCTATGTACAATTGCTTTGTTGTTTGGATAATTTACATATACTCTAAACATTTTTAACCTCCCAATCTTCTCAATTTCTCAGCAAACCCTGGATCAAGGTTTTTTAATTTTGGATAAAGCTCTATTGCTTTCTGTTTTTCTCCTACTGTAAGGTAAGCAAGCCCCAGAGAAAATATTGTCTCTGCAT
>Ga0308421_1001828_pt1 | contig 10820 bp, 9 predicted proteins | sample HotsprSampleMS60_FD_203673 | JGI IMG/M metagenome (GOLD analysis project Ga0308421, IMG submission 203673) | Hot spring phototrophic mat microbial communities from Mushroom Spring, Yellowstone National Park, Wyoming, United States - 20090730_MS60 ...
CACCTCACACTGGCGGATCTCATCTCGGTTGATCCCGAGATACCCGAAGTGGCGGAAACCGAGGGCATCTCATTGATGGGTGACGAGGGGATCTGTCGGTTGGCGTGGAACCAGTGTGCGGACGAGATACTACAGACGTTCCGCCTCTGGGGCGCGTGGGGATATAGCGGGTCGTATATTTCGTGGGGTGCGATAGGGCAACTGGGCGGAATTGTGCGTGCGATCAGATTGTCGCAAATCGTGGTAACCGAACGTTACGCGCGCAGGCGTGCCCCGGTGTTGGCTTGGTTGTTGTACAGGGCCATCGCTCTGTTTTACGAGGCGGCGGCGAATCGGCGCGTCTCGGACCGGTATGAGCTGAAGCGCGATCGCGCGATCGAGAACGTCAAGCGGTATTGGCACGCGGTGTGGGCGATTGGGCTACCGATTGTCGGGAAACCTCTGCCGTGCCCCGGGGCGCTACACGAGGAAAACGCGGGTACGTGGAACGAGGAAAGCGTTTCCGTGGTCGCGGGCGGCGGCGAACCGGCGCGAACGTACGAGATCGCGATCACGTGGGTTGATTCGTCTCGATATCGCGGGTGGAGCGCGCCCGGAAATGGGGAATCGGCGGGGAGTCAGCCGGTGATAGTTGAGGTGCCTGCGGAGTATGTGCCGCGGATCTCGATCGCGTCGCTGACGCCACCGGAGGGCGCGACGCATTGGAATGTCTACGCGGCGACCCCCGGGCAGGCGCTACGATTACAGAACGACGAGCCGATACCGATCAGTGAGGCGAACTATACGATCACTGGTGCGTTGCGCGTGGATACGGCGGTGTTGTTGGGCGGGCAGCAGCCGGAGACGTACGTGTTCGCGCAGCGGCAACTCCAGCGGGCGTGATTGGGGACATTGGCCGACGAACTTAAAGCGGTACTTGAGAGTTGGGGCGATAGGGTGGATAGTCTGGTCGCCCAATTCCAGTCGGAATTAGAGGGCGTGATCGAGTCGGCGCGGGCGAAAACGATTGCGTTGCTCCAGCGGTACCTCGCGATAGATGACGATGGGACGATTCGGCGAACGGAACAGAATGCGCGCATGTTGCGCCTGGTGGATTCGTTTATCACGGAATCGTTGCAGCGCGCTGGGTACGATCAAGTCATCGAGGAATTTGTCAAAACGTTCCCGGGGCAGTTGCCGTTCATAACGCACATGTTGGAGTTGATCAGCCAGCGGTTGAAAGTTCCGCTGGATATGGAGTTGACGAGGCGCGATCGGGCGGCGTTGAACGCGGTTCAGGCGACGACGTGGGAGAATTTGCGCACGGTGGTGGATGCGACGGCGGCGCAGGCGAAACGGCGTGCGTTGATGTCGGTTGGGGCGTTAGAGTTTCGCGACCTAGTCGAGTTCGTTTCGGGTGCGTTTAATCGGACGGTGGCTGAGGCGACGACGTTAGCCGCCACGTCACAGAGTATGTTTTTTCGGACGGCGGCGTCGCGGGCGTACGATCTCGTTCAGGACCGAGTCGGGGAGCGGTTGAAGTTCCGGTACGAGGGGCCGCGCGACAAATTGACGCGCCCGTTTTGCGAGCGGATGTTGGATCGTACGCGCGAGAACGGATTGACGCGTGAGGAGATCGAGCAACTAGACAACGGGCAACTACCCAATCCGTTCATCACGGGCGGCGGGTACAACTGCCGCCACCAGTGGGTTCCGATGCCGCTTGAGACAAAACCGAAAGCGAAATCGGCGACTGGCAAGCCCAAGAGAGTTCAGCCGTGGAAAGCGGAAACGGATTTGGTGTTCGATTTTGAAAGCGCGGATCGCGTTGAGAGTTTGATGTATCAGGGACATCCGGATCGGCAGGCGGTGATAGAGGCGAAACAGAACATGGCGCTGGGGTTGGCGGATCGGCTCCGGATGAACAAAGCTTTTTGGGCGTTGGTTGAGGAAATGGTGGGCGATAAGTCGCCGGCCACTTTGGCAAGTTGGTGGGGACCGTTTGCGGCGGAGGACCCGGTGTATGCGGCGTGTGCCGAGTTGATTCACCATTGGGCGATCACGAGTTCGGACAACAACGAATGGTCGTTGGCGATCCAGCACGCGGCGCAGAAAGAGTTTGGGTTGAAGCGATGGAAGGTTTTCGAAACGCGCCGGCAATGGGTTAGTGCGATGAAATTGTACGAGAGACACGGCGCGGCGTTGAGGGCGTTTGTGCGCGCGCAGTACGAGTGGACGCAGGAATGGTTTGCGAAGCACGGGATTACGCACGTGTTCGCGTGGAGGGGCATGCACGATACGCCGCGCACGCGCAGGGCGGAACGGAGTAGGGAAAAAGTCAAGGGCCTGATCGTGACGAGCGAGGGCCAACTACAGCCCCTGAGCAGTTTTTCCGTCTTGTACTGGGTAACAGATTCGTTCGCGTCGGATAGATCGGGGGAGACGATCGGCGCGCGCATTCCGGTTTCGCGCATATTTTCCACACCACACACTGGGTTTGGATGTCTGAACGAGAAAGAGATTGTGGTTTTATCGGGGGGCGGAAAATTTGGAAGCGTGGTGTGGACGGATAGCGAGAGCAAACCGGTGGGCCCAAGGGGGTGGAAGCGGATTGTTCAGGGAGCGATGGAAAATGCGGAACGATAACGTTGATGAACCCATTGACGTCAGCATGGAAAACGCGGATTGGATCAAAATGTCGTGGGATTTGCCACGGATTCAGGATGCGGATACGTTGCGGGAGTTTTTGCGGACGCGGGGGATCAGTATAAGCGACTTCAAGCAACTCCCGATATACAGAAACAACGTCAAACGCCTGAAGTGGTTGCGTGATCTGTAGTGGGAATTAAGGTTTGGTTCAAGACGTCATCCGGCGAGGCGCCGGAACAGGCGGTGCGCAAAGCGGCGGCTCGGTGGATGCCAAACGAGAGTGATTTGTTGTACGCGGGTCACCGGCAGCGGGCGCGCATTTTGGAACGGACGGCGCGAGGTGTTGACGTCAACGAATCGCCGTTTGCTCCGTACAGCACGAAGCGCCCGTATTACTACTACCCGTTTGGGCGTGTTGGGACGCGCAGGGTGCCTACCGACACGCAAAAACGCGCCGCACAGCGAATGTTGAAAAAACTGACGCCGGCTATGTCTCGGGCGGAGGCGGCGGCGGCGGGCGTGCGGTTGACGCGCAGTGGGCGAGGCATCCGGTTCGAGGGCGGGTACGGCGCGTTCAAGCATTGGCTGGGTCGGAGTACGGTTGATTTGCGCGGGCCCAAAGCACCCCACATGCTACAGGCGATCGTGGTTAAAACGCCGTGGCGGGATACGCTTCTCATTGGCATCTACGGGGAGTTCGCGCAGCGCGCGGAGGGGCACAACCGCGGCACGGCGCACTTGCCGCGGCGCAGATTTTTCGGCGCATCGGACCAAGATTTGCGCGAGATGGTTAACGATATCCGCGCGCATATGGCGGCGCGCAGGAGGAGGTCGTAATGCGGGCGCGGCGTTTGCGCGATGCGATTCTGCGGCGGTTGCGCGAGACGTACCGCGAAACGATGGCGTCGGTCGCGGCGGAGTATGGTGTTGCGCCCGTACAGATTGATCTGTCGCCACAGAGTCGGCAGGTGTTTCAGGGTCAGCTCACGGCGGACCAGGTGGATGAGACGGTGGCGGCGCGGTATCCGTTGTTGATCATCTACGCGGTTTCGTCCGCGAACGAGCACAGCCAGATGCCGGCGGCGTTTGCGGGAGTCGTGACAATCGCAGTGGAGTGGCATCTCAGTTACCGCGGCGGAAATGCTCCCCGCGATAGCGAGACGGCGTGCGACGTGGTGGAGGACGCGATGTACCGCGTTTTCCAGAATGGCAACTGGCCGCAATTGTACGGCGCGGGGAACGCGGTGATGTTTGGCATTGAGTGTGCGCGTTCTCCGGTTGATATGGCGGGCGAACACTGGCGGCAGACGGTTCGATTCACGCTACAGTTCGAGGTGGCGGAATGAGCGAGTACGTGTTTGTCGGAACCCACAGCTATGTGGGAACGATTGAGTTATCGCGGTTCGGGCAGCGAGTGGAGCTGCCGGATGGCGTTGCCCGAACGGCAATCGCGGGTGGGTGCGCGCTGTTGCCGGCGGAGGAATTCGAGACGATCGGGTTCACCGCCGAGGAGGTCGAGCGACACCCGTACCCGGGGGATTGGGAAAGCGCGCCCGCGGAATTGATCGCAAAGCGTTGCGCGGCGCATGCGGCGGTGGCGCGCATTCGTGAGGAGATTCAACGAGGGAGGGTTTGATGGCGTTCTCGTTTTCTCGAAATGAGAGAATTTACTTGCAAACCGAAACTACGTTTGGGGTGATTCCGAATACGGGCGGAGCGGCGACGTTGTCGGGCGCGGATGCGTGCAGACACATCCGCGCCTCGTTGGTGCCGGAGGTGGAGCTGTTGGTGCGGCCAGACAAAACGGGCACGCGAACGGCTACGCCGGGCGTTGCAGGCCGCAGATCCGGGCGGTGGTCGGTCGAGATGTCGCTGGCGGCGAGCGGTACGGCGGGTGTGGCGCCTGATTGCGATCCCGTCTTGGTAGCGCTATTCGGGCAGGCGGCGACGATTCAGTCTGGTGTGTCGGTGACGTACAACCTGGCGGACACGGTGAGATCGTTCACGCTGTGGCGGTTTCGTACGCCGTCGAGTGTGATGCAACAGGTGGCGTTCGGGTGCGTAGTGAACGAAGCGACGTTCCGGCTCGGTGAGAATATTGCGACGTGGTCGGCGTCGGGTGAGTGCAAGTGGGTGTTGGACTCGGTTAATTTTGCGAGCACCGACAGCGAGGGCCGCGGCGGTTTGACGGTGTTTCCGAGTGAACCGAGCAATCCGGTGACGAACGGTAACAGCATTGCTGGGTTCACGGGATCAATCACGTTCGACGGCGTGGCGTTGGCGTCCATCCGTGAAGCGACGTTGCGGATTGTGACGGGAAACGCGGTGGTGCGCGACACGTTCGGTAAATATTACGGCGACACGGTCGAGGGTGATCTGCGCAACGTGACGTTGGCGTTCTCTCTGTATGACAACGACGAGGCGGGACCGGCGAATCTCTATCAGAAGGCAGTCACTAAAACGCCGGTTGACGTTATCATCGAGATTGGAACAGTCACAGCAAATCGCTGGAGGTTTACGGTAAAGGGCGTCCAGTTGGTTGCGCCCGAGTTGAATGACGACCAGCGGCGGTGGGTTGCGACGTTTGGTGAAAGCGCGGCGCACGGCAGTTCTCTCACGGCATTGGATGAGATCTCTCTCAGGATCTACTGATTTCCTGCATCGCTCCTCCACTAACGCCGGGCCATTGATCATGCGTGATCGGTGGCCCGGCATTTTTCCAATTCCACGACTAACAAGGGAGGGTGTGTGAACTACTCGTCTATCATTACGCGCAAATCTGAACTTCCGGGATTCGAGGGCGTTAGTTTCCGGTTCCGCAGGCTGACGGAGGGCGTGCGTTTGCGCATTCGCCTCGCGCTGGCGGATACGCTGGCGAAGTTGCGAGAGATCGAGGCGGAGCGCGAGGAATTATTCGATCGCATCGCGGCGCGGTTGAATCGGCCTGTAGAGGAAATCACGTTAGGCGAGCTGACGTCGCAGGAGCGGGCGGCGCTACAGACGCTCACGGACCGCATCGAGTTGATCAATGAGGCGGAGGTAAAACCGGCGTACGTGGATGCGTGCCTGGTTGCGGTGGAGGGGATCGAGATCAACGGGCAGGCGGTAACGGCGGCGAGTCTGCGTGAGGAGGGGCCGCCGGAGTTGTACCGCGAGATCGCGGCGGCGATCATGGCAGAGGCGGGCCTCACGGAGGAAGAGAGGGGAAACTCAAGCTGGCCTTCCACTTCACGCGAAGTGGAGGGTGGAGTAACGAGCGGTATTGGTGCGCCCGATGCAGACGCGCAGGTTTCTATGTAGGGAGAAATTGCCGGAAACATTTTCCCGATCGAGTGGATCCGCGGTTGAGGCGGTGGTGGACGCCGGAGTACCGCACGGAGCGCGGTACGGCGTTTACGGTCGAGGGCGTGAGTAGTGCGGAATGCCCCGTTTCCGCGATCACGCCGCGCTCGATGGAGTTGTTGGTGGTGTGGTTGCGTGCGCGGCGCGTGCCAGGGGCGGCGATGTTTGGATCGGATCTGTCGCGTTGGCCGGCGGTAATGGTGGACGCGTGGGAAACGTTGGAGATTGAACAGGCGCGCTATGAGCAGGCGCGCATGGATGCTGAGCTGTCTGAGGCGAAACAACGATGAGAGAAGCCCTGGAGCTGCTATTCAAAATCAAAACCGAGGGGCAGGAATCCATCCAGCGGACGGTGGCCGCGGTGAAGGGCATTGCGGGCGCGGCGACGGAGGCGGAGAAAGCGCTGCGTGGGATGGATGCGGCGACCCAGCGCGCGAGCGAGAGCGTTGCCGGCGCGATGCTGAAGGCCAATTTGTTGGCGGATGCGGTGACGCGCGCGGCGGCGGCGATCAAATCGTACACGATGGGCGCGGCGCAGTACGCGGCGCGCACGGAAACGCTGGGTGTGGTGATGGCGCAGTTGGCGCGCGTGAACAATCTGAACGTGGCATCGGTGCGCGCGCAGGCGGAGGAGGTGAGACGGCTGGGCATAACGACACAGGAAGCGATGGCTGCGATCAATCGCATGATTTTTGCCCAGCTCGACTTGAAAAAAGCAACGGATCTGGCCAGGTTGGCGCAGAATGCGGCGGTGATCGCGGGCATTAACTCATCGGAGGCACTCGCGGGAATCGTTCACGGCATTGTGACGCGACAGCCGCAGGTGTTGCGCACATACGGCATCGTGGTTGACTTCGAGCGTGCGTTTGCGAAAGCGGCGCGCGAGCGTGGGCGTGAACTTGCCGCGGCGGAAAAACAGCAGATTGCGTTGAATGAGGTGCTCGCGCAGGGCGTGAAAATCGCGGGTGCGTATGAGGCCTCGATGTTGACCGCGGGCAAACAAATGACGAGCTTGGCCCGTTATGCGGATGAGGCCAAGCAGGCAATCGGCGAATCTCTGGTGCCGGTGCTCGGTAAAGCGGTCAACGCGATGACCCAGCTCGCGAAGTTTACGAAGGAGAACAGCGAGTATTTTGCAAAACTTGCTGTTGGTACAACTGCCCTCGGCGCGGCGATTGCGACATTCAAATTTGTTCCCGGGCCACCGCAGGTGAAATTACCGGCGGCAGCGGCGGTGGGGATTGGGGCGTATCTGTTGGGTAGGCCGGACGCGGTCGAATATTACCGCGAACAAGGTGCGGCGGCTGTTGAACAGGTGATGCGTCAGCGCGCGGAGATCAACCGGCGGTTGGCGGCGGCGCGTACGGTACAGGAGGCGGAACAGTTGCGCCGACAGTTCGAAGAGACGGAGGAGGCGCTGCGTACGATTCGAACGACCCTGGCTGATGCTCTAGCGCGTGTGTACATGGAGCGCGGTAGGGGCGAGGCGTTCGGCGCAGAGAAACTCGCGCGCGGCGTGGCGCTTGGGCACGGCATAGAGGTTACGCGCGGGGAGGTTTTAGAGGCGATCAGACAGCGGAAAACGGCGAAACCCGAGGGCGGTCTGTTCGATGAGGAGGCGTACCGACGACTGGTTGAGGCGGAACTGCGGGAGCAGGCGGCGCAGCAGGCAAAAAGACGCGCCGAGGAGATCCAGAAATTGGTTCACGCGCTCGATACAGAGGGATTGGATCCGCTGGTGCGATTGATCGCGAACACGACTCACGCGTTGCGCGAGGTGGTGGAAAAATATGGCCCCCTCACGCAGGCTGAGCGGATGGGCGTGCAGGCGGCGTTGCGCGGTGCATATCTGCGCCAGTTGCGCAGACGAGTGGTGCCCCTACAGGATGTTGAGCTGCTCGGCGTCGGTGGGTTCGCGTGGGCGGAAATGCCACCGGTGATTCAGACCGTGGAGGTGACAGACGAGGCGAATCAAAGGCGCGTGGCGGAGGTGCGCGAGCGCGCGCTGGGCGCCCTGCGGCGCGCGACGGCGTTTCAAGAGCGCATGATTCGGCTTCTGAGCGGACCCGGCGGGGAGCTGGAGGCGATCGAGCGGATAACAGCGCTGCGGATTGAGGCAGCACAGCGCGAGTTCGCAATCACACAGGACCGGGTGCGCTACGAAGCGGAGATGGACCAAGCGCGCAAGGATCGGCTGGTGGCGATCGCGGAATTGCAGCGCCGGCAGTTGGAGGAGTACCGAGATGCGGCGGGGAGGGTGTTCGATGCACTGGTATCGCGTGGCGGCGGTGGGTTGAGCGACCTGTTGCGCGGGCAATTACTGACGCTACAGCGGCAGATATTCGTAAATCTGTCGGGCGAACTATTCCAGCGACTCGGCGGTGTTTTGGGCGGCATCGTGCCCGGCCAACGGGATGCCCAGGGGCGACCAACGTTTCTCGGACGGATACTATCGGGTACCATTCTGGGGCGGCGCGACGATGCGTTGCGGGTGGCGACGGATGCCAACACGCAGGCGACGATCCAGAACACGACGGCGGTTGTGGGGTTGACGCGCGCGATCTCTGGCGCACGCGTGGGCGGAGACGGCGCGGCGGCGCCGTGGTTCGACGTAGGCGACATTGATTTCGCGGGCGGCTCCACACAGAGCGGCGCCGCGCGGCAGAGTTGGTGGGCGCGGCATCAGCGCGCGATCGGAATGATCGGTGTTGGCGCGGCGGGCGCGCTCGGCATCTACGCGGCGGCCCGCGAGGGCGGCGCGCGTGGCGCGGTGGGCGCGGCGGGCGCGGCGGCGGGCGCTGCGGGCACGATGTTGAGCGTTGCGGGTGTGAGCGGGCCGCTGGCGCCGATTCTGGCGGGTATTGGCCTGGGACTGGGGTTTGTACATGCGCTATTCGGCGATCCGCGGAGGGCGCGCGCGGAGGAGATCGAGCGTAGGCTGTCGGAGGCGCGCTATAGCGCACCGGAGGCGCTGGATCGCAGCTATACGATCCGCGGCGCGGAGGTGGATTACGATTTCCGCGGGCGCATCCGAATAACCCACAACCAACCAATCACGGTGAACATCTCCGCGCTGGATGCAAAATCGGTGCTCGACCGCTCGTTCGATATCGCTCAGGCGGTACGGCGCGCGCTACAGGACGGCCATCCGTTGGCGGCGCAGATACACCACGCGATCGGGGCAAATCAGTAGGAGGCATCATGCACGTTCTGTTGGTCGTGATATCGTTGTGCGCGGCGGCGTGGGCGCAGACATTGGTGCAGGACACGCTGTACACGCCGTTTGGCGGCCAGAGATTCAATGGCGTAATCACGATCGTTGGGCCGGCGCTGACGAGTGCGGACGGTCGAACGGTGGTGCCATGGACCAAACGTATCGCGGTGAGCGATGGCCGGCTGTCTGTGCGCCTGGAAGCGAACGATAACGCGTCACCGAGCGGGACGAGTTACACGGTGCGATATCAGGCGAGCACGGGTGAAACGTGGGTCGAGTACTGGTTGGTGCCGACGAGCGCTACGGCGGTGCGCGTGGCGGATGTGCGCGTCACGCCACCCCCGGTGCCGGCGTTGACGATTCAGCCCACGCAAATTGCGAGTGGTGGCGCGCGGGACGGTGAGGTTCTAACGTGGATTCAGGCGGCGAATCATTGGGAACCGCGCGGCGTTGCGATTGACGCGTCACAGGTGGTGTCCGGGACATTGGCCGATGCGCGGGTAGCGCAGTCGAACGTTACGCAGCACCAGGGCGCGCTGCAATTGTCAGCGTCACAGATCACATCTGGGGTGCTGTCATTGGCTCGGGGTGGAACCGGCCAGGGCGCGTGGACAGCGGGCGCATGCGTGCAGGTCTCGGCGGATGGGGCGCGCCTTGAGAGTGCGCGGGGACCGTGTGGTACGGGAGGAGGTGGTGGCGGGGTTGGCGGCAGCGGCAATGCGGGCGCGATCGCGATGTGGGTTGATTCAACGACCCTTGGCAATTCGGCGATCACGCAGGGTGAGAATTCGGTTACAATCACGCGAAACCTCGTGGTTGCGGGCGAGATCCAGTCACAATCGTCCGAGCCGGGCGCGGTGAAACTCTACAGTGTTTCTGGCGGCAGTGTCAAGATTCAGGCGCCGGACACATCATCGAGTTTCACCTTGGTTGCGCCGGCGGCAAACGCAACGCTGGCGGTGGAGGGGCATGAGCACGACGCGTCGGCTGTGACGTCGGGCACTCTACCGGTGGCCCGCGGCGGAACGGGAGCAACATCGTTCACAGGCGGGCGTTGTATTCAGTCGTCCGCGGACGGGCAGTCATTGACGGTGGCGTCCGGCGCGTGCGCGGTGGAGGGGCATGAGCACGACGCGTCGGCTGTGACGTCGGGCACTCTACCGGTGGCCCGCGGCGGAACGGGAGCAACATCGTTCACGGGTGGGCGTTGTATTCAGTCGTCCGCGGACGGGCAGTCATTGACGGTGGCGTCCGGCGCGTGCGCGGTGGAGGGGCACAGCCACACGCTCGCAGGCGATGTAACTGGAGACGTGGGTTCCACCACGGTCGCCAGGATTCGGGGGCGCAATGTGTCCAGTGCCGCTCCGAGCGACGGCCAGGCCCTGGTGTGGAGCGCGTCGGAGTCGCAGTGGAAGCCGGCCACGGTGAGCGGAGGTGGGGGCAGCTTCAACCCCTTGGACGACGCCGTGCTGTGGTTCCGGGAGGACTTCCCGACTGTATCCATCACCAGCAACCAAATCGGCACGCATGGATGGACGAGTAGCTGTTCTAATGGCTCCATTAGCGTGGTATCGAAAACGGGGGCGACGCCTTTCAAAAAGGCGTACAGGATAGAGGCAGGAACTACCTCTGGTGG
>Ga0308421_1001831_pt1 | contig 10814 bp, 9 predicted proteins | sample HotsprSampleMS60_FD_203673 | JGI IMG/M metagenome (GOLD analysis project Ga0308421, IMG submission 203673) | Hot spring phototrophic mat microbial communities from Mushroom Spring, Yellowstone National Park, Wyoming, United States - 20090730_MS60 ...
TACTATGCTATGCAAGTGAATCCTCGTTCGAGTGAGGCACGCTTGGGGTATGCGAAGTCTCTTCTGTGGAAGGTGATTTTCCCCGTGGTGAATGTTGTGGCAGAAGAATCTCATAAGTATAATGATAATTTGTACTTGGGGCTTTTGTCGGCACTCAACCGAAAGGAGTTGCAGGATGTCTTGCTTCGTGGAAAAACTCCAGTGTACAAGACGATTATTGATGTGCTGGAAGGATCGGGTGGTATTGTGGGAAATCAGGGGGATGCTAAGATCAAAGACGACAATCTTGAGGTGAATATTGTTCTGATGGTAGGGTATGTGGGACTGATTGCTGTGAATCTTCTTGATTCGGATCGCAATGGGGTTTTCCTCACTCCACCAGATTATTTAATTCTCAGTAATGATCAGGTGGTATTCTCTTTGAATTTGGATAAGATGATTTCAAATATTACCGCAAGTACCAACGTGACGACGGTATCGACAGGAGATGATCTTACCAATGTTTTGAAGCAGTCGCATGATGCTGTGGAAGAGATGCTTGCGCTTCTTCGTTTCCTCTATCTTAATGTCAAGTATGTTGATGGACTCATTGGATGTGCGATACGACCCTCTACTATTCTTCGAAAACAGCCTGCTACTTCTTCAGCGTATACCAATCTCTATGATGAAATACGAGATGCTCTTACCAATTCGCATGCTTCAACAGACTATACCAATTCGTTTGCCCTTCTTTATGTGCTTCGAGAGGCTCCTACAAATGTTGGACGGGCGATGAACGATATGCACAATGTTCTCGTGGGAAGTTATGCCTATGGTCAACTTGGGGATTTCCAACGGAGTGCGTGGGGAACCCATTCAGGTGGACTCAAGTCATATGGTGAAGCTCTTGCTGGGGTAAACCTTACAGCTGATGATGTAACCTATGTGATTACCAATATTACCAATCGATATTCACCAGAAGAGATTTCAAACCTTATTGCGGGTATGAAGCTCTGAGAGGACGAGTAAGGAGTGCGAGATGAAAAGAATATATGTTCTGATAGGGGTATTGTTGCTTTCTCTTGGGTATGGGGAAGGGATTCTCTCTTCTTCAACGGTATTCAAGGGGAATGTGACACTTTTTGACTGGAGTTCACCGTATGCAGGTTTGAACAATCCAGCACTTTTGAATGAGTATGGGGGGTATCCAAATCCTTGGATTTTTCGCCCTGAGAGTACAAGTTATCCTGAATGGGGCTTGTGTCGGGTATATCTTTTTTCTCTTGCCCCAACATTTGGAGTGAATACATCGTTTTATCGTTTGCTTGAAGCGTATCTTTATTATCTTGCCTATTATGGAGATCCCAACACAATAGCCGGTGTGAAAGAGGGGTTGGATAGGGTGGCTCCATGGACGGGGTATGCCTTTGATACCTCCATGCTTGCTCATCCTACTAATGATTTTACTTATGTCCAGAAAGCTATAAATATTATTCTTTCCAATAGTTCACCCGGGTTTTACTTTCGTTTTACAGGGGGATTGGGGGCGGTGTTTTTCTCACTGAGAAGCGAAGGGCTCCCAGTGAGGGGTGTGGCTATTCAGCCTGTGTTGGATATGGAGGCTTATGGGAGTCTCACATCAGAGCAGAGTACGTTCTTTTTCATTCGGGATCCCCAGTTTCGTATCCAGATGAAAGGTGGTGTGGCAACATCTGTAGGTCTTGGACATTATGATTTGCCATTGATTGGGGAAGTGGATGGAGGTCTGACGCTTGGTTTGTATCCTTATATTGCTCAGGTGCAGTTTGAAAACCTTGAAGAGATCCTTGATTTTCAGGAGGCAATGTCGCAGGAAAGTAATTCTACGGATCTTTCTTCGTATGACAATGTGCGTATAGGAAAGGGAGCCTCGCTTGATATTGGTTTAACGAAAACAATTCAAGATCGTTGGAAGGTGGCCTTGAAAGGGGAAAACATCCTTGCTCCTGTTGTATGGCAATATAGAAAGGCGGATGGTGCTCAACACTCCGAGTTTGGCTGGCTTTCTCTTCCAAATTTAGTGGCGGGTTTTCGGTATACACACCCTGTTGATAGGGCAGTCAAATTTTTTATTAATGAGCCTTCTCTTTATGTAGAGGTAGAGGATTTGCTTTATACCAAGCCTCTCGCTTTGCTTGCAAAGGTTCGCATGGGGGTAGATGTAAAGCTTTTGCTTGACATGGTACAAGTGGGGGTTGGATTGAATCAAGGGTATCCTACCGCTGGAGGAAGGGTGAATTTGACGCTTTCTTGGCTTCGGGATCTTCCTGGATTTCCAGGGTGGTTGCATCTTTTTCTCTGGCCTGTTAGTTTGGGTAATCTTACTGTGTGGGGGGCTTACTATGGGAGGGAAATTGGGCATTATCCGGGGCAGAATGATGTGATGGGATATCAGTTGGGGGTGGAGTTTTTCTTGGAGTTTGGAGCAAATGGCCCTTCACGAAAGGTGGTGAAGACAGAGGCAAAAAAGGATGATGGCGAGGAATCTTCCTCGCTTGCTTCCCCTGTCTTTGAGGGGGAGGCACCTCCTGTGAAACGGTAGAAAGAATGAGGGGAAAGCGAAGGCTTTCCCTTTCTTTTTGGTTTTATTTTTAGTATTACAATATTTTATTATCAGAATATTGTAAAAATGAAAAACAATGGCGTTGCTCTGAGGATAGCAAAGAGGCAAGAAGACCAGCATGGTGAAAGAAATGCTCACAGGAGGGAAGTTTCTTACGATGCGATTTTCGACGAGGAAAAGATTTCAGAAAATAAGGAAGAGAAGGAATTATTTTGTGGAGAGGGATAAAAGTTTTTGATGCCAATCCTTCTCATGGGTGAGGATGTCGTCGATATCGGTGACCAGATCGGTATCCTCGCTTGCTGAACGGAGACTTTCAAAGAATTCGATAACTTTTTGGTGGTGCTTTTGCCAGTTGTCTATGATGACAGAGGGGGACCCGTTTGCTTTGCTTGAGAACGAGAATATATCAGCAAAGTTTTCTTTGAGGTAGGCGAGGGTTTCTTCGTTGTCGATATAATTACAGATGCGTTGCTCGCGTTTTTTTTGTTTTTCTTTGCGGGCGTAGTAAAGACGGAGTTCTTCAAGCATCTTGATGGTTTCCTCGGTGTTGGAAAGGTGAGACTGAAGGAGATGGGCTATGTTGCCCTCTTCTTCTTTAATCAGTCGTGCGATCTCGTAGAGTTCAATCTCTGAAAAATTCATACGCATCCTCCTTGTATGTATTGTAGCATAGGATGGAGATTCTGTCAAATGGAGGATGAGAGGGGTGATTACGTACTCTTACCTTGTCTCAGTTTACTTCTTTACTCTTTCAAATTTGTAGTTTCATGTCCTCTTTCAAAATTGCTACAACACTTGTGAAGGAAATTTTATCATCAAGAGAGAAAAAATTTGACGTTTATCTCTATAAATCATTATATTTTAAGCAAAATTGGTAAAAAGAGGAGGATGTATGGCTGAGCGGGATGATTCTCTTTTGAATACAGAAGCTCAACAGCCATCAGAGGAAAAGAGTACACCTTCTCCTGACGAGAATGAAACGGAGAAGAAGAAAAAAAATACCAACAAAGAAAAACACGAATGGGAGAAAGAAGTGGAACAGCTCAAGCAAGAGATTGCCAAGATGAAAGAGGAGAAGACTCAGCTTGAGGATGCTTACAAGCGCAAAGTAGCTGAGTTTGACAATTACAAGAAGCGTGTGATGAAAGAGATGGAGGATCTTCGCTTTCAGGCGAATAAGAAACTCCTTCAGCATATTCTTCCTGTGTATGATGGACTGTTTCGTGCGATGAGTACGATTGAGACCACGTCCAAGGAAAGTCTTGTGCAGGGGCTTTCGATTATTTGGGCGGAGTTTAACAAGGTGCTTGATGATGCGGGGGTGAAGCCAATCGAGTGTGTGGGGCAGGAGTTTGATTACGCTCGTCATGAGGCTTTGCTTATGGAGGAGCGTGAGGATGTTGTCTATCCTATGACGGTGGTACAGGAACTGGAACAGGGGTATATGTTGGGAAATGAGGTGCTTCGTCCGAGTAAGGTGAAGGTGGCAAAAAAGGTTGTGCGTGAAACACCTTCTCAGGATGTATCGAACGAAGAAAAAAAACAGGAAAAGGAGTAATATATGGCAGGGAAAGGAAGAGTTGTCGGTATTGACCTTGGAACAACCAACTCAGTGGTTGCAGTAATTGAGAATGGTCAGCCTGTTGTGATTCCCAATCAGGAGGGAGCTCGTACCACACCTTCTATTGTGGCGTTCACCGAGAAGGGTGAAGTTCTTGTGGGGCAGCCGGCAAAGAACCAGATGATCACTAACCATGAGAACACCATCTATTCGGCAAAGCGTTTTATTGGTCGTCGGTATGAGGAAGCTCAGGGTGAAATCAAGATGGTGCCCTACAAGGTAAAACCCGGTCCGCATAATGATGTTCGTTTTGTAACGCGGGCGGGAGAATTTAGCCCTCAGGAGATCTCGGCGAGGGTGCTTATGAAGTTGAAGCAGGCTGCTGAGGATTATCTGGGTGAGAAGGTGGAGCGTGCAGTGATTACTGTGCCTGCTTATTTTAACGATTCTCAGCGTCAGGCAACAAAGGACGCTGGAACGATTGCTGGGCTCACAGTAGAGCGTATTATTAACGAGCCCACGGCGGCTGCCCTTGCTTATGGTCTGGACAAGAAGAAAGAAGGTATTATCGCTGTCTACGATTTTGGTGGCGGTACCTTTGATATTTCTATTCTTGAGATTGGGGATGGTGTGTTTGAGGTGAAGGCAACCAATGGGGATACTCATCTTGGTGGTGATGATATTGATCATGCGTTGATGGACTACATGATCCAAGAGTTCAAGAAGGAAACAGGGGTGGATCTCTATAAGGATCCCATGGCTGTGCAGCGTTTGAAGGATGCAGCAGAGAAGGCTAAGATTGAGCTTTCCTCTAAGTTGGAGACGCAGGTAAACCTCCCTTACATTACGGCTGATGCAAGTGGTCCGAAGCATCTTCAGATGAATATTACCCGTGCTCAGCTGGAAAAGATTGCTCGACCATTTGTTGAACGCTCGATTGAGCCTTGTATGCAGGTGATGAAGGATGCAGGAATCACCAAGGAACAGATTGATGAGGTGATTCTTGTTGGTGGTATGACCCGTATGCCTCTGATTGTGGAGACGGTGAAGAAGATCTTTGGTAAAGAACCTTCCAAGGGCGTTAACCCTGATGAGGTTGTAGCAGTTGGTGCGGCCATTCAGGGAGGTGTATTGACAGGAGAGATGAATGATCTCTTGCTTCTTGATGTGACCCCGCTCTCTCTTGGAATTGAAACCCTTGGTGGAGTGTTCACTGTGCTTATTCCTCGAAACACCACGATTCCTACCAAGAAGTCTCAGATTTTCTCTACAGCAGAGGATAACCAGACGGCGGTGACGATTCATGTCCTTCAGGGTGAACGTCCTATGGCTCGGGATAACCGTACTCTTGGTATGTTTACCCTTGATGGAATTCCTCCCGCTCGACGAGGTGTTCCTCAGATTGAGGTGACATTTGATATTGACGCCAATGGTATTTTGCATGTGACAGCAAAGGATCTCGGTACACAAAAGGAACAGAAGATCCGTATTGAGGCTTCCAGTGGTTTGACTGAGGCTGAGATTAAGCGCATGCAGGAGGAAGCCGCGAAGTATGCTGAACAGGACCGCAAGGCTCGAGAACTGATTGAACTCAAGAATCAGGCGGATAGTCTGGTGTATAGCCTTGAGACATTCTTGAGTGAGAATGGGGACAAGGTGCCTGCAGGTGAAAAGGCTCAGGTTGAAGAGGCTATCAAAGAAGTGAAGGAAGCCATCAAGAGCGATGATGAGGCTCGGATCAAATCTGCTATGGAGAACCTCCAGAAGAAGTCTCAGAAGATTGGTGAGATGATCTACAAGGCTCAGGGGCAGCAGGGCGGAGGTTCTTCCTCGTCTAGTTCGAATGATGGTGATGAAAAGGTTGTGGACGCAGAGATTGTTGATGATAAGTAAGTGGAAGAGGGGTTGTCTGTGTGACAACCCCGTTTTCCCTGTATTTGTTGAGAGGGGATTCTCTCTCGTGTTTTTATTCTCTCGTGTAAAGAACGGCTAAAAGAGGTGAGGATTATGGCAGAGAAGGATTATTATCAGATTCTTGGGGTGGCACGCAACGCTTCTCAAGACGAAATCAAAAAAGCCTATCGTAAACTGGCAATGCAGTATCACCCTGATAGAAACCCCGGCAACAAAGAGGCAGAAGAGAAGTTTAAAGAGATTACTGAGGCGTATGAGGTTCTCTCCGATCCAGAAAAGAGAAAACTCTACGATCAGTATGGTTCTGCTGCCTTTGGTCAGCAGGGTGGCTTCGGTGGTGGTGCTGGGTTTGACTTTGATGATATTTTTGGATCGGGTGGGTTTGAGGATATTTTTGCCTCGTTTTTTGGTGGTGGGACTGGGCGACGGGGTCGCCGAGGAAGCTCCAATCGAGGTGGGGATATTCGTGCAGATTTAACCTTGGATCTGGTGGATGTGCTCGAAGAAAAGACTATCAAGATCAAGGTTCGTCGAAAAGAAACCTGTGATGTTTGTCACGGTACGGGGAGTAGGAGTGGTGGCCAATCGACCACCTGTCCCACCTGTGGAGGAAGCGGGGCTGTTCGTGTGGCTCAGGGGTTTTTCTCCATTTCTACCACTTGTCCTCAGTGTCATGGAACGGGGCGTGTTATCAGTGATCCCTGTCCCAGTTGTCGGGGTGAGGGAACGGTAGAAAAGGATAGTATCATCTCTGTTCGTGTTCCGGCTGGCATCGAGGATGGTATGAAGTTGAGGGTTCCCGGAGAGGGAGACATGGGTAGAAATGGAGGTCCGAGGGGGGATCTCTACGTGGTTATCCATATTCGCAATACGACAGAGTTTCGTCGCGAGGGCAGTGATCTTTATGGGAAGGTGTATATTAGTTTCCCTCGGGCGGTTTTTGGCGGTGTGGTAGAGGTTCCTACTCTGAAAGGAAAGGAAAAGGTGCGTATTCCCGCGGGGGTACAATCAGGGCATATGATAAGGCTTAGGCATGAGGGGCTTCCTGATATACGAACGGGTGAACGGGGCGATCTCTACTATGAGGTCATTGTGAAGATTCCGACGAATCCGTCCTTTCGTGAGAAGGAAGTGCTTCGTGAGTACGCTCGCTTGATAGGGGAAGAGATTTAGCTTCCCCTTTTTCTTGTTTAAAAATCGTGTAGCCAGTGGAGGAGTGAGTGATTCCGTTGATTGTTTTGGGGGTTGTGTTTCTTCTCATGATGGTGAGGAGAATAGGAAATGTTCAGCTGGATCTCTGGCAGATTATGGGAGTGGGGGCTCTCGTTGTTTTGATCTTGAGGCAGATTTCTCCCAAGGAGGCTTTTTTCGCTGTGAATTGGGAGGTTATGCTCTTTCTTCTCAGCATGTTTCTTATTGGTGCAGCTATGGAGGAAAGCGGGTATCTCGCTCATGTGAGCTATGAGGTGTTTAAACGGGCAAGGAACACGGATACAATGGTTTTGTGTATCTTGTTTGTGGGTGGAATCGGCTCGGCCTTTCTGATGAATGATACGCTTGCCATTGTGGGGACTCCTGTGATGCTTCATCTCGCTCGTAAACACGACCTCAAGCCTTCATTTCTTTTATTAACACTTGCCTTTGCCGTGACGACAGGGAGTGTGATGAGCCCTCTGGGGAATCCCCAGAATTTTCTCATCGCCTCAGAGGGGAAAATTTCGTATTCTCTTCTTCGGTTTGTTCAGTATCTTGGAATACCAACGATTATCAATCTTTTTGTGGTGTATGGATTTTTGCGATTGTTTTATCCTGATCAGTTTCACGAGGAGAAGGTTTTGTCTCATTCGCAGGAGCCTATTCGGCATAAGCGGCTTGCTTTTGCTGCGAAGATGGCACTTTGGATTTTGCTTGTAGGCATTGTGGTAAAGATTGTGGTCTCACTCGTGTTTTCTTACGAGATTCCCCTCGTTGTGATTACTGTTGTGGCGGCTTTGGCAGCGTTTGTGATTGGAGATTCGAGGAAGAAGCTTGTTGAAAAGGTGGACTGGCATACGCTTGTGTTTTTTATGGTCATGTTTATTCTGATGAGAAGCGTGTGGAATACAGGCTTTTTTCAGGGACTCATGGAGAAGTTGCCTTTTTCTCCTGTTTCTCCCTTTGTCATTGGTGGGGTGAGCGTTGTGGTGAGTCAGTTTCTTTCCAATGTTCCGCTTGTAGCACTCTATCTTCCCCTTGTGTTGGCTGCGGGTGGTGGTGTGAAGGAGATGATGGTGCTTGCAGCGGGGAGTACGATCGCTGGGAATCTTTCGCTTCTTGGTGCTGCAAGCAATGTGATTATTGTGCAAAATGCAGAGAAGCGTAAAGGAGGAACTATCTCCTTTTGGGAGTTCCTTCGTATTGGTTTTCCGTTGACGGTAGTGAACATCGTTGTTTATGGGCTCTGGTTTATGCTGTAGTTTTTATCCGACAATCACATCCTCGTGGGGATAGCGACTAATGGCTTTCTTGGAAGAGCTTATAAATCCATAAAAAAGAGTGAGCGGTCCAACACGCCCAAAAAACATCGTTATGATGAGGAGAAGTTTTGTTGTTGTTGAAAGCTGAGGGGTTATTCCTGTGGAGAGTCCTACTGTTCCAAAGGCAGAGATAACCTCAAAGAGGAGCTTTTCAAAGGGAATGAGGGGTTCTGTGATGAGCACTATGCCAAAAATGGTCAAAACCCAAAGGAGCGACATGAAAAAAATGAGATGAGCCTTGCGAATGTTTTCAAAGGGGATTTCTCGTTTCCATACAGTGACCAAGAGGAGTTCGCGTAGGACATAGTATGTATTAACCAAGATGAGAAAAGCTACCGTGGTTTTGATGCCACCACCGGTGGATCCAGGAGAAGCACCGATGAACATGAGGATCATGGTGAGGAAGAGGGTCGCGGGCTTGACTGAACCGTAATCAATGGTATTGAATCCCGCGGTTCGAGGGGTAACGGCAGCGAAAAAGGCATTCATCCACTGAAGGGGAAGCGAGAGTCCCGAGAGTTGATTATTTCTCTCGAGGAAATAGAAAGCAATTGTACCCCCTACGATAAGAACACTTGTCATCATGAGGACAATTCGTGTATGGAGTTTCAGGTAGGTTGGTTGGGTGCCTTGATGAAAGACTTTTCTTTTGATAATCTGCCAGATATTTCGCATAACGATGAATCCCATGCCGCCTAAAATGATGAGCATGGCAATAGTATAGATGACCAAAGGTTTTTCTCGAAATCCCATGAGATTGTCGGGAAAGAGGGAAAACCCTGCATTACAGAAGGCACTCACCGAGTGAAAAACACTATAGTAAAGGGCTTGATACCATGGCATTTTTTTAAGAAACGAAATGAAAAGAAGCATAGCACCAATCATTTCCCATCCAAGAGTGAAAAGAAGTATACTTTTTATGAGGTTGCGGATATCACGGAAGCTTGATGTCCCGATGGCATTAGCGAGCAGGTTGCCTCTCTGAAGAGAAAGCCCTTGTCCGAGGAGGAAGGTAAAGGCTCCAGCGAACACCATGAGGCCTAAGCCACCAAGCTGAATCAAAAGGAGAATTACCCCCTGACCGAAAAGAGAAAAGCTTGTTGCTGTGTCTACGACAGTGAGGCCTGTTACACAGACCGCTGATGTTGCCGTGAAGAAGGCATCGATAACAGAAATTCCATGTGAGCTGAAGGGAAATAAAAGGAGAAATCCCCCTGTTATTATCAGAACGCCAAAGGAACCAGAAATGACTACATATGGTCTCCAGCTGCGGGAAGAAATCAAAGAGAACAAACGGGAGTTTCGAAGGAGCCAGATGCCAAAAAAGAAGAGGGTGAGAATGACAAGAAACCGATAGATATCTCTATTAGCGGTGAAGGCTTGACTCAATCCCTTGAGCCACGGTTCCCCGTAGATGATGTACACAAAAATTGTCCAGAGTATTACAGCAAGAGAGGAAAAAGAAATGTATGTTCTCTTCTGCCAATAGAGTATACTTTCCCACACTACCAGCCCAACCACAGTAGAAAGCCAACTTATATGAAGGGCAGGGAGGTTTTGTTTCCAAAAAAAATAGCCTATCAGCGCAGTGCCTGTAGCTACCCATAAAAACCGTATCATTCGTGTCATGGTTAGAACCGTGAATTATAACTTAAAGAGAGTTGTCTCGAAAAGGCGTTGGCTTCACTTTGATAGGGAAAGAGAATCTGGAGCTCAAAATTCTGTGAGGGAGTGAAGCCTGCAATGAGGGTAGGAAGTACGCGGTTGGTAAGGGTGGTATTGAAGAAGAGGTGTTCGATGGTTGCTGAAACAAAGAAGTACTGGCCAAGGTGGAAACTTACACCAGCCATGGCAGCCACAGTATCCCATCGTCGCATTTCTGTCGGCAGAAGAGGGAAACGAAGCCCAATGAGGAAATAATCGTTGTTTCCAAACCCGCTCCACTTCCATCCACAGACGGTGTAAAAACCGTAGAGCATGTCTCGATTGCCATGAGAGGAAACAACGAGGGAGCGTTCCCCGTAGCCAAAGGTATCAAATCCTATTGTCCAATTGAAGTGATAGAGGTTTTTGATGATGTGGAGTTTGGCATAGGCACCGGGGATGAAGAATTCTGGATTTCCCATACCGATGACATTCTCAATACCCTCGCTGATACCGATATCGAGCACATCAAATATCCCCACATGAAAACGGAATCCAAAACCACCATTTTCGTAGAGGAAAATTTTCCCCGACC
>Ga0308421_1001839_pt1 | contig 10780 bp, 8 predicted proteins | sample HotsprSampleMS60_FD_203673 | JGI IMG/M metagenome (GOLD analysis project Ga0308421, IMG submission 203673) | Hot spring phototrophic mat microbial communities from Mushroom Spring, Yellowstone National Park, Wyoming, United States - 20090730_MS60 ...
TGTATGTGGGCGCGTCCATTGGCGAACTGCTCATCCACTACGAGGATGGTACGAGCGACAGGGTGCCGCTTGTCATCGGGGCGACTGCGTGGTTCGTGGCGCAGTGGGCACATGGTCCGACCCACTCGGTAAGCGTGCCTATCCGCGAGCCTTTCGCCTCGCGCCCGGAATACATGCGCATCCTGCGGCGCGCCCTGCGCCTGCGCGAAAGCGAGGAAGTCGCCACCAGCGACACCCGGCACGCCCACTACTATCTGGCCATTCGCCCTCGACCCAAACGGATAGAAGGCATCACGGTGATAGACAATCCCGATGTGCGCGGACGCCCTCTGATTTCCGCCGTCACGCTGGTATCTGCCCAGCCAGAGGCAAACCTGAAGCCCTTCGGTCGGTGGCGCGCGGATGCCGATGACCTCAAGCCTGCTTTCGCCTCTTACCGCGTACCAAACTGGATTGCCGATTTGGACGCACTGGCACGTGCACTGTATACCTCGACAGAAGACCTCCCGCGCCGAGTGCCGCTACTGCCCTTTCCTGAAGACGCGGATGTCGCCCGTATCCGCTTTCTGGGCGGACGCGAGGCGGATATGCTCACCAACATCTGGACCGCCAACATCCTGCAGATGATGGAAAAGTTCGAGAGCAGCACGGGCTTTTTCCGTGAGACGGGTAAGGACTGCCCCTGGTACGGCGGCTACAGCGGCATCGGCACCTGGGCGCCCGTCGGGGTATACGCCGAGGGGGCATATGGACGCAGTTCGGACCACTACGCAACCCTTGTACTGCGATGCGCTTACGATGATGCCCGCCGCACCAACTATGTGGACTTCTGCGACCAATGGCTCTACTTCTACCGCGCCAACCGCGACCCGGCGCAGGGTCCTCCCAACGAACCTCTGGACATTTCACGCTACCCGAAAGATGCCCCACCGCACTGGGCGTTTGTGATGAACGGCCCTTATTCCCTGCCGTGGCCCATCAACGAGATTGACGGCAACGAGGAGATGGAGGGGCATGCCGCAACGATGGTGGGCAGGTGGGTGGCATGGCGGATGCTGGGCGCACCCACCGAGGAATGGTTAACCGCTCCACGCCCACACGTTTACGGCAAAAGCCGCTGGGACTCCACACGCGACGCCGCCGAGTTTGTGTGTTGGTTCATGGACTACACGGGACGCGACGTGATATTCAGTGAGGGAGAAGTCACGGGATGGGGTGGGGGACCCCACCTGCCGTTATGTCCGCCGGGCATGAGCAGGGAAACCGACCCTGAGAAGATTCGGCGCAACTACGCCAACGCCGATATGTATGAACCCTACGCCACTTACACCTGTATGGTGGCACTGCGTTGCTCCGCGCAAATCGCTGACGCACTGGGCGAAAGGGAACTGGCATCCCGCTGGCGCGCCTACGCCGACCGCCTGCAGGCTGGCATGGTGCGCCTGTTGAAAGTGGGTGACCATAACAACCTCTGCTGGCGAGTCAGCCCCTACTCGGTGCTGCCGAGCCTGCAGGACTCTCTCGTGCAGGCGTGGTTCTCTATCTATCTGGACGGCTACGACCCCGCGCGCTGGGACAGCATGATGACCTCCATCACCCGCAACACGTTGCGCAGGCAGTTGAGTCAGCGGTATGGACACGCGCCCGTACTGGCAATGGGCTACGGGCAGGGCTGGCTCACCCATGCCGCCCTCATGCTGGACGAGATGGACGATGCGGGCAAACTGCTCTGGAACCTCGCCAAATACACCTATGACAAAAACATGGATTACGTCGACCCCCAGCGAGGTATTGACTGGCGCAAATGGCTGTGGATTATCCCTGAAGGCACATGCATCCTGCCGAACGGGATGTGGTACCGAATCGGCGACCTGAGTAACGGCGCCAATCAGGGACCCGCCATGCACGCTCTGGAAGCCTGCGCCGGGATAGACGATACCGACCCCCAGCATGTGCGCATCCTGCCCCGTGCCCCATCGCCGTTGGCGGGAATCGAGGTCGAGAACTTCCCGGTGCTGATTCCAGCGGAAAAAGGGTTACAGGTTGCTCGCCTGCGCTATTCATGGCGAAAAGGGGGAACATTCACGCTGTCCTGTGACAAACCCATACCCCTCCTGTCGGTGCGGTTGGGTCCCTTCGCCAGCGAGGAGGATGCCAGACGATGGCTGCAGACGAACACCCTGCCCTCCGGAGCAAAAACGCGACTACAGGCGTCCGGGCATGCGGACGGCAAGCCAGCGTGGTGGGTGTGGTTCGAAGAGATGCACACAGTGAGCCAGATTCAATGCTCACCAGACCGACGCACCAAAACCAGATAGAAAACCACCATGCCAACAATCAGGCTCACCAGCTGATAGTTCGCGTCTATCTCCGTAACCGTGAAGAAAGAGCGGCTGGGGATAGCGGTTTCCTGAAAGTTTGCCACCACTACGGTAAAGAGGTTATTCGCCGTGTGCGCCCCTATTGCTAGCTCCAGAGTGCCAGAGCGCAGGGTGATGAACGCCCAGAACAACCCGGTGAGGAAATACAAAAACATCACCTTGACGAATCCTGCAGAGGTCTCAGGATTTGCCGCATGGGGCAACGCGAAGAGCAAGCCGTTCAAGATGGATAGCAAGACAGGATGACGCAAGAGCCAACCCGTTGCCTGCAGCAGGTAGCCCCGATAGATAAGCTCCTCGGTGCCCGCCTGAAGCGGTATCAACAGCGCAGCCACCACCAGGAACGGCAAAGCCGTCAGCGGCTCAGGGTTTGGCTGATATCTGCCCGGATGCAGCAAGGCTTCTACCAGCCCTGCTACCGCCGCAAGGACGAACCACCCAACGAAGCCCGTTGCCAATCGTTTCCACGATACCTGCGCGTTAGGGGTCACGAGCGTGCGGAAGGTCCTGCCATGCAGCAACCGCACCGCCACTGCGACTGCTGCCATGCCCGGCGCAAAGCTGAGCAGTAACAGCGCAAGCAGCAACAGGTCCGCGCGGGCGGGGTCAGGCTCGCGCGACACCAGAGGCACGGCGATAATCACCTGTCCGCCCATCCAGCAGACAAAAATGAACACAACTCCCGCCGCATACCGCCACCACTCGTTCCTGCCGTGGCGGGCTATTTCTAGAAAGGGGCTGGTTCTTTCCATCTCATCCCGACGCCATCGGCGTCCTCTGCATGAACTCCAGTGTCTCCTGCAATGAGCGCACGCCTGTAGTGGCGCCAAGCGCGGTTACACACAGCGCGCCCACTGCGTTGGCGAAGCGACCGGTCTGCTCCAAATCCCAGCCTCTCACCACGCCGGTTAAAAAGCCAGCGGCAAAGGCATCACCGGCTCCCAGCGCGTCCACCGCCTGCACCTGATAGCGCGGGATAGACAGCCTGACGTCCGCGGTGCGGATGTAACACCCACGCTCACCCATCTTCAACCCGACCACCTTCACACCGTGTTCCAGAAACACCTGCGCGATGTCCTCGGGGTCTTCCTTGCTGGTGAGCATCTTCGCCTCTTCGATGCTGGGTATCATGTAGTCCACGTAGGGTAGGCAGGGCTTGACGGTGTTCATGCCGCCACTTTGTGTATTCCACACGGTGTCAAAGCTGGTGAGGACACCCATCTCCTTCGCCTGGCGTAGCAGTTGCGCCGTTGGCTCGCCGTCGATGCCGGGCATGACCAGTGCGCCAGCCACGTGCAATACTTTGCTCTGCCGCACGATGTCCATGTCCACATCTTCTAGGCGCAATGCCGCGTTCGCGCCAATGTAGTGGATGAAGGAGCGTTCGCCATCGCTGCGCACCATCACCATCGTCGCGCTGGTGGCTTCCTTTTCGTCACGCCTGACTCCGCGCGTGTCGATGGCGTGCTTTTGCAGCACCTGTACCAAAAAGTCGCCAAAGCCGTCGTTGCCCACCTTGCCGATGACGGCGGTGCGGACACCGATTTTCGCCAGCGACACGCCCGTGTTCGCGGCGCAGCCACCACTGTGCAGCTCCATGCGCTCGACCAGCTGGAGCCGACCGCGTTCGGGATAGGTGTCGACGGGCTTGCCCACCACATCGGCAACCAGAATGCCCAGGCAGGTTACTTCGATCATGACTCACCCTCCTTTTACCCTGTAATCAAGCAGTGTGTTTTTGTCTGGCTATTTTGGAGCTAACGAGCGCAAGTCTCTTTTACTCGTCCGGTAGGCGAAACTGCTCATCGGGAATAACCTCCGGCTCCGGCGGCAGCACAATAACGCCGTAGTTAATGAGCAAAGCGCGGGTCCAGTATACCGTCGCCAGTGCCGCAAAGCCCGCGAACATCAGCGCTGCCCCGATGATGCTGAGTGCGCAGAAGATTGCCCATGCCGCTATCATTGCGAACATCCCCGCGCTGAATGGCAGGTTGCCTATGGTTAACAGAAGGGAACGTCGAAGCACCCTCCTCAGCCAGCTCGTTTTGGTCTGCTCTGCGGCATACGCCCCGAAGACATGCTCCACCAGCAACGGATATTGATACAGCATAGCGGTTATCCACAGGAGCAAAATGTACAGGATAACCACCCCGAACACCCGCATGAAAAGCAGATTGCTTTGCAGATAGAGTGCGATGTTGACCGTGATGACCAGCGTGACAAAGGTCTGGATGACTGCCATCCACAGCGTTTTCCAACCCAATCCGCGCCATGCTTCGACAAAGCACAGCAGTGATGGGTCATCACGCGTCGCGATGCGATACGCTAAATACACACACCCCATCCACGCCTCACCCAGCAGCACTGCACCGACAAAAAACATTGCCAGAACCACCAGCACCTGCTTCGTCATAGCGGCTGCGTTAATGGCAATGGACACCACCATCAATGCGACCAGCCACAGCAGGCTACTTGCCAGAGTCAACCCCAGCCGGTCGTAGGCGTCGCCTGTTGCGCTGCGCAACGCCCGGAAAAAGGTGATGGTGGGAGAAGACGGCTTTTCCATAAGCCTCTACCTGACGGGCGGTTTGACGGTACCCTGCGGGATGATATTCTCCGCGGTGAGCAACACCACATCGCACCACTGCACATAGGGCTTAGCGCCCTCGCCAGCACGCTGCACCACTCGCAGTTCCAGAACATGAAACCCCGGTGACAGCCTTACCGTGCCCATGCGTATCCATCCAAAGCCCTCGCCGTACCCGCCGACGGAGACGCTGCTTTCAGGGGGCTGTGGGGCATTATCGTCGACGCTCCATAACAGTGGTGAACTGCCTTCCGTGCGGCACGCTACCCACACGACGTAGTTCCCTTCCTCTTTCACGGCGAACCGGTAGCGCAGGAAATAACCTCGCGCGGGTGGGTCGTTGATGTTTTGCAGTCGGACTACCTTACCACCACTTGCCCATGGCAGGTCTACAATCTCATCGAAGTTGCTTTCGTCCGCCGTTTCCGCTTCCATCCAGAGGTACTGCGATAACCGCTGCACCAGCTCTTCCAGTGCTTCGCTGGCGAGCAGGTAGGCGGTGTACACCTGACCAGCCCGGAGGTTCTCGCGTGCCTGCTGCCAGCGGAATCGAGCCGTTCCCACCTCTACCCGACGCGACTGCCCGATTTTAATCAGCCTTGCCAGTTCGTTGATGGCATCCTCGGCAGCTTCGACAGGAAACAGCGTTCCGCTACCGGTAAACACCACCGGCACCGTTGGGAGATTCAACGAGAAATTGCGCCCTTTCCCGCTGATTTTGACCGGTGTGCCATCAGGCAGAAATGCCGTGAACACACGTGGCTCGTTGAGGCGGAAGTTCACCGGGCGGTCGCGGTCCGCAGACCACAGGACGTACTGCTCGCCAGCAAGGGTACGGATTTGGTAAGCCCGGTAGTTCCGCCCCACGTTCACTATCGTTCCCTCGCGTGCCGAAGGGAGCCACCACACGTCTCCTGGCAGCTTTTTGACCTCACAGATACCCGACGCGGTCAGGGGAAAGAAGAGCACTTTGGGAGGCTGCTGCCATTCCGGTCGCGCCAGCACCGTCTGCTGGAAAGAGCGCAGCCACTGCAGTGGGACGGTGTCTGTCAACGCCTCAGTCACCCGGAAGAACCAGCCCCGGCTGCCTGCTTGAGCCAGAGCCTCCGCCTCACTGTGTATAGCCTGACTGTCAGCGTAGTCCCGACTCACATCGTGTGCCAGCGCAGCCAGTAGCCATGTGGGGCGTACGCTCTCTGTCGCCTGTCCCACTGCCGGAGCCATGCTCTTCACGGCAAGGTTGAATCCGTGCTCCGCAGTAACTACCAGCAGCCCTTCTACGCCCGGCTGGTTCTGCGTGAACACATACATCGGGTGGAACCTCTGCCAGCTCAGCAGGACAGGCACATCCGCCAGGTGGCGACGCAGCACTGCCGCCAGGCGGTCAGCTGCTTCCTGCAACGCTTCCCGCCGATACTGGTTTACGTCTCTCCAGTAGGCACAGCGGGTCGCCTCCACCCGACGCAGGTTGCCCGTCTGCAGTTCGTACAGCTGGGGAATACCCTTTTGCCCGCGCCAGAGGGGGAGTTGACGTGCGGCTTCGGCAAACGACTCCAGGTTGCGCTCTGAGAGCGCCCACGCGCTCATCAGGTTCTCCAGAGTCTGATACTTGCGCGCCAGAAAGGCTTCAAAGCCCAACCGAAACCCCGGCGACGACGGCACGATACCGTCATCTTCTAAAGGCGGTGTCCACCGTCCCAGCGGGTCGGCAAAGAAACGAAGCCCTTTGCCAAATCGCACTTTGCCCAGAGTTTGCAGCACCCCATCCCGCCATGCATCGTAGCTCTCCCACACGTCGGGAACGAAGCCGCCGTTATCCGCCAGAGGGCGATGAGGATAGGCGACCATAACCGCCATGACGCCTTCTTGCAGCTGGAGGGGCAAACGCCCCACGCCCTGCTCCACAGCCACGCGCGTATGGCTGAGGATACTGCCGTCATGGGTGTCTACCACAAATACCTGCGCATGGTCGGCGTACGGCGCGCGGAAAACGACAACCCCACCCTGCGTGATGTTGGCGATACGGTTAGACGCCGGCGCCACCACATATCCCTGCGCGACAGGCAATCCCGCCTCCCCGAGGGAAAGACCATAGCGCATGTTCCGCGACTCCAGCGCATCTACCAGCCGCTGCCAGCGTTCGGCAGGAATGGTCGGCGCCGCGTCGCGAGGCACGATACAGACATCGCTAATGCCTGCCCGCACCAGTGCATCCAGCAGTTGCTCGTCGCGCTGGAAGTCCGCCTCGGTGGAGTCTGCTCGCAGCCACTGCGGGGTGAACCACACTCCTGCTGGCATGTAGATTTCCCCGTCCCACTGGAGGCTGTGCGCAGGCGTCACCTGCCAGCGATGGGTTGCCCCATCGCGGTCTACGAAAACGCCCTGCCCCTGCATCAGCCCCTGCGCCTGCACTACCAGAGTAAGTGCAACCAGCGCCAGCGCGAAAACAAACACTCTGGACACACTACTCACCCTTTTCCACGAATCTCCGCGTACGCTTTCGCCATACACAGTGGTTGTTCCTGCCGAAAGGTTTTTGCCACCGCGATTGCGAACCATACCGTAGCAGTGGGGCGTCATGATAGAGATACAGGAAGCGTCGGTGACATATCCCAACGGCGTGCACGCGCTCCGAAACATCAACCTGCGCGTGGAAAAGGGGGAGTTCGTCTTTCTGGTGGGAGCCACTGGGGCGGGCAAGTCCACCTTGCTCAAGCTCATCACGCGCGAAGTGTTGCCCTCTGATGGCAAGGTGATTGTGGCTGGACGCAACGTTGCCGAGCTACCTCCCCACGAAGTGCCCTACTACCGCCGGATGATGGGAGTGGTGTTTCAGGATTTCGGGCTTCTGCCCAATAAAACCGTGTGGGAGAACGTGGCTTTCGCCCTGCGGGTACTGGGGCTTCCGCGCAAGGAGATTCGCAAACGCACCGCCAACGCCATCGATCTCGTGGGGCTTCTGCGCCGGTGCGACAGCTTCCCTGCCCAGCTGTCGGGAGGTGAAGCACAGCGGGTTGCCATCGCGCGCGCCATCGCCAACGACCCGCCCCTGCTTCTGGCGGATGAGCCGACAGGTAACCTGGACCCTGATACTTCGTGGGACATCATGCAGCTGCTCAGCCACATCAACATCCGGGGAACAACGGTGCTTGTCGCCAGCCACGATAAGTATGTGATAGACCGGATGCGCAAGCGCGTGGTGATGCTGGATAGAGGTACCATTGTCAGCGACGTTCCGTGTGGGGTGTACACGCATGAACCTTAGCCATGTGGAGTTTCTGGTGGAAGAGGCTCTGGTCAACCTGCGGCGCAACGGTTTAATGACGCTGGCAGCCATCGGCACGGTCGCGCTCGCGCTGGCGGTGTTCGGTGGTTTCGGGTTGATCCTGTGGCGACTGGAGAAGCTGGCGAACAGCCTGCCCCCCAAGTTCGCCATCGACGTGTTCCTGAAGGACAATGTCTCGCGCCAACGGGCACAGGAGCTGCAGAAGCAGTTTGAAAAGCACCCCGACATCGCACAGGTAACTTTCAAACCCAAAGAACAGGCGTGGCCCGAGTTCCAGAAGGCACTGCAGCAGGAGATTACCGCCGCACTGCCGTATAACCCATTGCCCGACAGCTTCGTCATTCAGGTCAAAGACCCTTCGCGGACAGGGGCGGTCAGCGCATGGCTAAGGAGTTTACCCGAAGTGGATGCGGTGCGCGACGCGAAGGAAGAGGTGGATATCATCCTGTCAGTGGCAACGGTGGTGCGATGGGTAGGCATCGGCGGCACGGTGTTGCTGTTGATTGCCACCAGCATCATCATTTACAACGCCATCCGCCTCACGGTCTTTGCCCGCCGTCGGGAGATACGCATCATGCAGCTGATTGGCGCAACATCGGCTACCATCCGCACGCCGTTCGTGCTGGAGGGGGTTGTGCAGGGCGTGCTGGGTGCGTGGATTGCCTGTGGGCTGATTTTCGCAGTGTCCAAACTGGTATCGCACTTTGTGATGCGCAAACTGGTGTTTATCGACAGTCTGGGCGGCTCGCCGATGCCCGTGTGGGTGGTATTCCTTGCCTTGACCATTCTGGGCGCGGCGATAGGGGGTGTGGTCAGCACCCTCTCCGTCCGAAAATACCTGCAGGCAGTGTGAGTCCTGTTGGGGGTGAGTCATGGGGTTAAGATGGGAATGGCTGGTTAGTCTGTTCATTGTTCTGGTGATTGCATCTTTTGCGGTGGCAAAACCGCCGCAGCGTTCGTCTTCGCAACCTTCCAAGCCAGCCGCCGCCAGCAAGACCGAGCTGCAGAAGAAGCTGGCAACGGTGCAGAAGCAGATTCGACAGGCTCGTGCCGAAATCCGACAGATTCGCAAGCGGGAACGTGCTATCACCGCCGACCTGCTGGCTACCGAGCAAGAGCTGGACGCCACCCGCAAGCGATTGCACACGGTGCGCACCCGATTGAACACCGTACGGTCTTTACAGCGCAAAACCGCTGCGCGCCTAAAAGAGCTGGAACAGCGACTGCAGCAACGCCAGCAGCTGCTCGCCCGCCGTGTGCGCGTGGCTTATCAGCAGGGTAACGCCAGCACGGTGCGCGTATTGCTCGGTTCGCGAGATGTGCATGACCTCATCAGCCGCTCGTACGTGCTGGGGCGTATCGCGCGGGCGGACTCGAGGCTGGTGCTCGCCATCCGGCAAGACAAGGAGGAAGCCGCTCAGGCAAAGGCGCAACTGGACAAGCAGGCACAGGAAATCGCCCAGCTGGAAGCGGAACTGGCGCAGCAAACCTACCGTTTACACCAGCAGACACAAGTCAAACGGGAGATATTGCAGGACATCGCCCGCGACCGCCAGCTAAAGGAACAGGCGCTGGATGAGTGGGAAGAGGAGTCGCGCCAGATTGCCGCGATGTTGCGGGCAATGGAACAGACCCCGCAGGGTCAGGCTCGCCTTGCCCGACCGTTCCGCGGGGTGTTCATCTGTCCGGTCAACGGCCCAATTGTATCGGGCTTCGGGATGCGGTTTCACCCCATTTTGAAAGTGAACCGAATGCACAACGGTGTGGACATCGCTGCGCCCTATGGTACCCCGATTAAAGCCGCAGCAGATGGGGAGGTCATCTTCGCGGGATACCGGCGCGGCTACGGTAACACGGTCATTATCGACCATGGCGGGGGCGTGGCGACGCTGTACGCACACTGTTCCGCGCTGGCGGTGGGCGAGGGCGCGACGGTAAAGCAGGGACAGGTCATCGGCTATGTCGGCGCGACAGGACTGGCAACGGGTCCGCACCTGCACTTTGAGGTGCGCCGCAACGGCGAACCGGTGAACCCCTTGTAGGCTGTCATGGAGATGACCGACTACAAAAGTATCGCCGTTCGTGTCAGGCTGTCAGTATTTCGGCGCATGTCATCTGCTGAAGACTATGCTCTCTGCCGAACCGCAGACAAGCTGCAATCGGAGGCGTGCTTGATGAGCTATCATATTGAACAACGCTTGGATGAGTTGTTTTCTCCGAAGAATTCAGGCGGAATGCGTGTCTTCCTGTTCGCAAAGTTTTACGAAGAGGTGCTGAGGGAATATTTTGAAAAAAATGGTTATCAGGTGCTGCCGGGAAAGCCCAGGATTTTCTGGAGCAAAATCTCCTTTCCATTCAACGCTCTTAGTGATAACCACAGAAGACTTATCAATAAGCTACACTGATTACGCTTGCTGACCGCGACCGCGTGAAAGCGTGGGTGGACGAGGCGGTATCGGCGGGAGCGCGGCTGCTTCTGGGCAGCGGGGTGGAAGGCACGCTTCTGAAGCCGACCGTGCTAGCAGA
>Ga0308421_1001842_pt1 | contig 10770 bp, 8 predicted proteins | sample HotsprSampleMS60_FD_203673 | JGI IMG/M metagenome (GOLD analysis project Ga0308421, IMG submission 203673) | Hot spring phototrophic mat microbial communities from Mushroom Spring, Yellowstone National Park, Wyoming, United States - 20090730_MS60 ...
TTCTGAGCTAAAATATTTAGTGCGATAGAGTCAATTCGATTTCCAGAGATGTGTGAATTTCTTACATCAAAAATTAAATACGAATTCAAATGATCAGTGTCGAAACCTTCACCTTTCACAACAAGCTGCGAATTAAGGTTACCGCTCACCTTCAGGAATGGATCCAAATGCAATCCTTTCGTCTGAAGTTCAACAACATATTCCGGAACTCGACGATTAAAATTGAAACTTGTAAAGCCATTGATTTCACCACGCTGACTTAAGACTTTAAAATCAGTTTTAAAATTCAGTGGTGTTCCTTCGTAATTAATGTCTAATTTTAATTTACCAAGACCAGTAAATTCTGGAATTCCATACAACGGCAGAAGACTTGCAACATTTTTCATCAACAATTCTGAATCTTTGACCTTAGCTTTAATGTAAAGTTTCTCAGGATCATCAAGATTAAAAAGAACTCCCTGAAGATTTAATTTAGTCGAATCAAGTTTTGCAGTAATGTAATCGACACTCAAATTTTGGAGAGATCCATTCGCTTCAGCTTGAACGAAAATTTTTCCCTTCAGCATATTCACATCAGAAATTAAATAATACAGATCAGCAAAATCAAAAGGTTGAGCATTTAGTTGAACTTTGAAATTTTTCTGCGGGAAATTTTCAAAAAGTTTTTCGTCGCTTAAATCAAAATCGTTAATCTCAGTTATGAATGTAATTTCAGAATTTGAAGTTTTAAGATGGAATGGTTCAATTCTCAGAGATTTGTCTTTTGCAATGATGTGAATCTTTGAATTCTCAAGTGAAAAATTATTCACATTAGTATTGAATGAAAAATTCTTCAAATCAAGTTCATAAATATTTTTGACAAAGTTAGCTCGTGCTGAAAGTTCAAGATCCAGGTTTGAGAGAAGCAAATCGTTGTAATTAAAAGTCTGATACTTTGTGTATTTGTAATAATCAGTTGAGTCTGAATTTGTTTTGAATCGAAATTGACAATCAGAAAGAGCCAATCGTTTTAGAATAATTTCATAATCAATTCTTGCCGATGGTGTTGTATCTTTTTGAATTGGATGTTTTAAGATTTTCTCTGTGATCCATTTCCCATCTTTGAATTGAATTAGATTCAAATGGACATTTTCAAGAAACAATTTGTTTACAACTATCTTTTTCTGAAATAAAGCTATTGGATTAATTGAGAGATGAAGTGTCTTTGCTGAGACGAATTCAACTCCTTCGATTGAATAACTTAGATTTCTAATGGTGAGACTTGAGAATAAGGTCCCGTAAATTGATTCAATTTGTATGTTTCCGTTAAGTTCTTCTTTTGCATATTTAATCAATTCATCTCTGAGTAAATTTCTGAAATAACTCGTCTGCGTGAAGCCAACAAAAATCAGAAACAAAATAAAAAGTGCGAGCAGACTCTTACCAATAAAATGAAAAATTTTATAAGCAGTTGATTTATACTTAAGTCTATGTTTACTATCTAACCTTAATTTCAATCCTGACTACCATTGCTTTTCATTTTGTTAATGATGTTTGTGGTGGAATAATTTTCTACATAAGGCAGAGAATAAACTTTTCCACCATTAGCTTCAACTATATCTCTGCCAACTATATTCTCAATTGACCAATCACCACCTTTGACAAGAACATCTGGTATTATTGCCGAAATAATTTCGAATGGAGTATCTTCATTAAAACTCACAACAAAATCGACAGCTTTAAGATTTGCAATTACAAATGCTCTATCTTCAAGTTTGTTGATTGGTCTTCCTTCACCTTTCAATCTTCTAACTGAATCATCTGAATTTAATGCGACAACCAAATAATCACCGAGTGCTTTTGCTCTATTCAAATAATCAATATGACCACGATGAATTATATCAAAAACACCATTTGTAAAAACTAATTTCTTCCCTTCCGCTTTCAATTGTTTTCGGATTTCGAGAAATTCTTCGAGAGTAAGCAATGTTTTCATTTATCATCTCCATCGTCTAACAATGCATTGTAAAGAAGTTCACGATTAACTGGAACAACTCCAACTTCCTCACAAACAAGTCCAGCAGCTCGATTTGCAATTGTTGCTGCTTCTTCAATCTCTGCACCTGCTGCAAGCGCCATCGTTATTGTTGCAATTACTGTATCACCTGCACCCGAGACATCAGCAACTTTTCTTGCACGAGTTGGAATTGTATGAACATCTCCATTTTTTGAAAACAAAGTCATTCCTTTTTCACCTCTCGTAAGCAACAAATATTCAGGATTTAATTTCTCTTTTAATCTTCTTCCAGCTTCAAAAACTTTTTCTTCTGAGTCTAATTTGATTCCTAATGCATCCTCAGTTTCTTTTCTATTTGGTTTGAAGACCGTCACATTCTGATATTCAAAAAAGTTATCGAATTTTGGATCAACCGTAATTAAAATTTTATTTTGATTTGCAAAGTCAATCACCTGCTTGATCAAATTTTTTGTAAGCACACCTTTGTTGTAATCTTCTAAAATAATTCCATCAATTTCATTTTTTCGTTGCTGAAGGAATTGAAGGATTTTATTTTCCATCTCTTCAGAAATATCTTTTTTGTCTTCTTTATCAACTCTTACAACATGCTGACTGTGTGCAATGATTCTTGTTTTAACTGTTGTCGGTCTATTGTCATCATAAAAAATTCCATCTTTTTCTAAATCATTCTCTTCCATTAAAGCGTCGATTACCGTTCCTTCTTTATCATAACCAATTACTCCGACTAAAACTGGTATTCCACCAAGTAACTTAACATTCATTCCAACATTAGCTGCACCACCAAATCGATAAGATTCTTCTTGAACTTCTACAATGGGCACTGGAGCTTCTGGAGAAATTCTCCCCACTTTTCCCCAGATATAAACATCCAGCATTAAGTCACCAATTACAAAAATTCTTTTGTTATTAAAATTCTGAAATATTTCATCAAGCCTTTGTTTTTTGAAAACGACCAATTTCGACTCCTTTGAATTGTTTGATTGAATTTGACATTATCTAACTACACAAATTTAAAGTTAAAATTTTGTTTTTGCTTAAGGTTTGAAATAATAAAATTCCCGCAAGGAAATTGAATTAAATTCGACATAATCGTTAACCAGATCGAATTACTTTACAATTTCTTGATCACTCGCGAAACTGGATAAACAAGCCATTGCTTATCAAAATATGGCGAACGACGATAAAAGAATTCCAACCTCTGTTCTGGACTATTCGCAAAGGTTGTGTCAGACTTTAACTTTTCCTCAAATTCTTTTCTTAGATTTTCATTTGAGTTATACATTTCCTCGGCTAATTTTTCCATCACATAATCTTCATAATATTCCTTTCTCTCGAAAATCGAATTAAAAAATCCCCAACTGACAAATGAATCACCTGATTTTGGCTCAAGAAGATGAATGATAACTTTCACTGCTCTCTGGTTGACTGGAATTAAGTATTCGCCTTTTTCAGCAATCAATGTATCAACAAAAGTTTCATATTTAGTTGTCAGCATTATTCTGCCTTCGTAAGGTCTTTTCTGCCAAACGGTGTTCTCATCAAATCGATATTTTTCCACGAGATATTTTTGAGCCGATTTCAAAACTTCATATTTCACATCGTGTAGATTTAAAATTTCAACTATGTTCGAATAAGCTCTTGGAATTAAATAAAACTCAGGAGCATTAATCGAGTCAACCGCAACTGGCTTATTGTAAAGTGGAATTTCCATTTCAAATTTTTCACCAGTGTAAACAATCTTTTCTTTTCCTGAAATTTTACTCGGTAGTTTTTCATATTTAATTCCTTTAAAAGTAAATGGAACAAATTCATTCGACATTTGAAATTTTACTGGAAGATATTTTTTCTGATTGGCAATTTCATCAATTGTTTTTTGTTCAGCTCGGTTAATTAAATCGACTAAATTTTTTCCAGATTGATTTGCTTTACGAATTACTGCATCAAGCATCGTTAATGTTGCGAAGACTCTTGTTTTGTAATCTTTCAACATATGTGTTTCAATCAATAGAGCTACTCGATTCTGAATTGCAACATATCCAGTTGAAAGTCTTGGAGAAGTCACACCATCAACAATTCCGTTCTTAATCTCATCACCTTTGAACCAGACATACGGTGCAATTAAATATCCATTTTTCTGAACTTCTTTTTCAATGAAAGGGACAAAATCATTTTTTATCCATTCACCTAATTCAGGATGAACATTTCCATATCTTTCGCACGAGTAAGTTATTTCGTATTGATAATCAGCTCCATCGGTTACATGACAATCAACAAAAATGTGCGGAAGCCACTTATTGAAAAATTTCAGCCAAGCTTTCATCTCAGGAGAATCAGCTTTCATATAGTCTCGATTCAAATTCAGATTTTGAGCATTTGTTCTCCAACCCATCTCTTTTGGACCATTTTGATTAATTCGATTGTATGGACTAAATCTTTCGTGCCCATCCACATTAAAAATTGGCATTACGAGTAAAACTGCATTATCAATATAATTTGCTTTTTCTTTCGTGATTAGAATTTCTCTGAGTAAAATCATTGAAGCATCTTTACCATCAATCTCACCTGCATGAATTCCATTTTGAATGAAGACGATTGGCTTATTTGTTCTTTTTGCAAGTTCTGGCGTAAAAACTCTGTCTTTCGAAACAATTAAAACATAGATATCTCTACCTTCCGCAGATTTTCCAATTGAAATCATTTTTGCATAAGGAGAGTGCCGTTCAAATTTTTTGAAGTAATTAATCGTCTCATCATATCTTGGAGTTTCAAGGTAATTTGATTTTTCAAAATAAGTTTTCCAGTAATCATTTTGCTGTGAAAAAAGATTTGCAAAAACAAGTAAATACAAAATTGCAAGTCTCATATAATCCTCTGTTTGTTGAATGAATTTAATGAAATTTTGGAATGAATTCTCTGTTTATTTTTAGGTGTGATGCAACAAAAATCTTAAATACAGACAATGTAATCACAACCAAAAAATTTTGTGATGTAAATGGTTTGAATTTATACTAATCGAATATAGATCAATTAAGAAATTTTCTCATTCAGTACGATACAATCATCCTTTAATCATTCTTCTGTCTTAACTTCTTCAGCTTCAGCTTTTTGCGTCATACTTTTTTGTCTTCTGATTTCATATAAAAACATTCCACAGGCAACAGAAACATTTAGCGATTCTACTTTACCAAACAATGGAATCTTTACAAGAAAATCACATTTCTCTTCTGTCAGTCTCCTCATTCCTTGACCTTCCTGACCAAAGACAAGAACCAATGGAATATTGAAATCAAAGTCAGTTATAACTCTATCTGCTTTTGATGATGTACCAACAACCCACAAACCTCTTTCTTTAAGTTCATCAATTGTCTGTGAGACATTGGTAATCTTAGCAATCTTCATATGTTCAATTGCACCAGCAGAAGCCTTCACTGTGTCCTGATTAATATTTGCACTTCTATCTTTTGGTAAAATAATTCCATGAACTCCCATACACTCTGCTGTCCTGATTAATGCACCAAGATTTCTTGGATCCTGAATATTTTCCAGAAGAAGAATGAATGGTTTCTCGTTTCTTTCTTCAGCAACTTTTAAGATATCGTCAATGTCGTTGTATTCTCTTTCGCCTACTAATGCAGCCACACCTTGAGTTGCAGTGCTGGGAGTCAATTCACGAAACTTTTGTTTACTGAGAATTACAACCTTTGCCTTTCTTTTCCTTGCAAGAAATTTAATCTGTGAAATATGATTTCCTTTTGCACCAAAGAGTATGTAAACTTTTTCAACAAAATTTTTTGATTTCAATGCTTCTAAAACTGGTTGACGACCTACGATTAATGGCATCTCTCTATCCTATCATTTTTGTTTGACATAGTTACTCAATATGTTTTAAAGTTTTTGAATATGTGATAAAATTTTTCGTAAAAATGAAAACATTAAATTCTCCACCCATTCAGACAACTAAAGTTTTTTGTTTGATAATTTCAGGTTACTCCCAAAACCCTTTCAATATGGAGTAAACCTCAGCTCTCTTACTCTCTAATTCAATAGAACCAGAAAATTATTTTTTCTTCTTCGGTTCATACTTGATCTGTTTGGGATCAAATTGAACCAATTCAGGATTTTTCTTCAAATAGAAAATTCCAACAATTCCGCCTGCAATCAAAATAATAGAAATTAATTGAGCTTCAGAAAGACCGAAAAGAATTCTTGGATTAATTCTGATAAATTCCACAAAAAACCTCGCACTTCCATGCAAAATTAAAAACCACATAAAAATTTTACCATTCACATTTGTTTTCTTTCTCATATTCCATAAGATTAAAAAGATAATCACCCCTAGAAGAAATTCGTAAACTGGAGTTGGATGCAATGGAGTATTATCCGGAACAATTCCATTTGGATAATTTTTTGCAATTTCAGTTCCTCTAAAAGCAATTGATGGTGGATAAGTTCCATTTGAATAATCAGTTCCCCAAGGCAGATTAGTTGGAATTCCATAATCACCATCGCCAGAAAGGTGACAGCCAATTCTTCCAATTCCATAACCTAAGGCAAGTGCTGGCGCGCCTGCATCGCCAAGAACAAGGAATGGTAAATTTCTTCTTCTCGAATTAATGTAAACTGCAATCAATGCAACTAAAAATCCACCATACCAAACAAGTCCACCTGGTGAAAAAGCCTCACCAATTGGATCCTGTAAAAATGCATCCCACTCATCAAACAGATGAAAAAGTTTAGAACCAATTATTCCAAAGATTAAAGCGAGTAAAGTTACTTCAGAAGCAAGATCTGGATGAATTCCTTTTCTTTTGAATTCGAGAGTTAAAATATAACTTCCAACAATGAATGCAATCCCAAGCATCAATCCGTAACTGTAAACTGTAAGGGGACCAATCTTAAAAAGTTCTGGACACATTTTTTACCCTATTAACTCTACAAATTTTCTATTTGTCTTTTTATCTGGAAGTTCTTTCTTCAAACGAATTTCTCCTTTGAAAGGATCAATCTTAAAATGAAAGATATTTTCTTCACCACTTGCTCTCTTAAAATGAAAAACATAATCTCCTGCTAAATCACCAAATTCAATTCTTGCATTTGCTTTCCCCTGACCTGGAAAAGTTTGCATATCAGTATTCAGTCCTGTCAGAGTTATGAAATAATCCGTTTTCTTTTTTTCAACTTCATAATCAATCGTGTATCTAAAGAAAGCAAACTCACGGAAAGTATAAACATCAATTACAAAACTTGGTTTTGATTTATTGTCAGTAATTTCAAACTTTGGTTGAATTTGATATTCAATCTTCTCAATCCAGCCTTTTTCTTTATTAAAATATGGTAATTCTTTTTCTGGAACAAAATACTTTTGCTTAGCCATTGCAATTAAGTACTTAATTTGCTTTTAAGATAATCACAGATACTTTCTTGAGAAATTACTTCCTGATTACCAGTCGATAAATCTTTCACCAGAATTTTTCCACTCGAAAATTCTTCTTCACCAAGAATTAAAGCAAATTTTGCATTCGAACGATTTGCTTCACGAAGCTGTGCTTTCATACTTCGATCAAGCATATCAGTTTCACAGCTGAAGTCATTTTTCCTAATTTCTGAAAGAATTTGAAAAGCTCTCACTTTAAAATCAGGTTTTTGAATTACAAGAAAAACATCAAGTTCCTGCTTGATTGGTTCTTCATATTTTTCAGATGCAAGAAGAATTCTTTCAATTCCACAAGCCCAGCCTACTCCTGTAGTTGGTTTACCTCCAAGTTGTTCAACAAGTAAATCGTACCTACCACCACCACAAATTGCATTCTGTGCACCAAGATCACTCGATGTAATTTCGAAAGCTGTCTTTGTGTAATAATCGAGACCACGAACAAGATAAGGATTTTCAACAAACGAAATTCGATTTTGAATTAGAAAATCTTTCAGCCCTTCATAATGTGATTTACATTCATCACAGAGATTGTCTAAAATTGATGGAGCATTTTTCTTTAGCTCGACATCCCTTTCATCTTTTGAATCTAAAATCCTCAATGGATTTTTGGTTAACCTTATTTGACTATCTTCAGAGAGCTTATCTTTCAACGGTTCAAAATATTCAACGAGTTTTTTAATAAAATTCGGACGACAATTCTGACATCCAACACTATTCAATTGCAATTCAAGATTTCGAACATTTAATCTTGTAAGTAAATCAAGAGCAAGAATAATCAATTCACCATCAGCTGTAAAATTTTTTACGCCAAAAATTTCTGCACCAACCTGATGGAATTGCCTCAATCTACCGGACTGTGGTCTTTCCTGTCTGAACATTGGAGAGATATAATAAAATTTATTTACAGGTCTTAATTCACCCAGATTATGCTGAATAAATGCTCGAACAACTGCAGCAGTCATTTCAGGTTTTAGAGTAAGACTTGTATTGCTCTTATCGGTAAATGTGTACATTTCTTTTCCAACTATGTCTGTCTCACTTCCAATGCTTCGAGCGAAAAGACCCGTCTCTTCAAAAATTGGTGTACGAATTTCTGTGAAGTTGTAGTTTTTCATTAATTGATGAACTACTCTTTCGAGTTTCTGCCATCTAAAAATTTCTGGCAGGAAAATATCTTTTGTGCCTCGGATCGACTTAAACAATTTTACCCACTAAAAATTAGTTGTTGATTCGATTAAACATCAAAATAATTTGCTTCTTCTTTACGGAAAATTTCTAAAACTTCTTTTTTTGTTTTTGCATTGAGAAGATTTTCACGAAACTCATCGTTATTCATCAGTCTCGATATTCTACTTAAAAGTTTGATGTGAGAACTTACAAGACTATCTTTTCCGACCATCAGCATAACAAGTCTGACGGGCTGATTATCTAAAGCTTCATAATCAAGTGGTTCTTTTGTAATTGCAAAGGCAAGAACGATATCGTTAACAGCGTCTGTTTTTCCATGCGGAACAGCAAAACCTTTTCCGACTCCAGTGCTTAAAATTTTCTCTCGTTCATAAACAGCTTGACGAACTTTTTCTTTGTCCAGAATTTTTCCAGATTTAGAAGCAACTTCGATTAATTTATCTATTAAGTCATATTTATCTTTTGCTTCGACATTTAATAAAACATTATCCTCATTCAGATATTCACTTACTTTCATATAAGTACCTTTTTGTTTGAACTTAGACCATCAAATTTTTGCTTAATTTTGTAATGCAAAGTTATAAATAAAAAATTAAATAATAAGAGGCTTCATTATGGATATTAAAGGCAAATCAGTTTTAATCCTCGGTGGTTGGGGATTAGTAGGTTACGCCGTTGCCCGACGAATTATTGTCGAGAATCCTTCAAAGATTATTCTTGCATCATTGAATGAATGGGAAGCCCGCGAAGCAGTGGAAAATTTGAGTAAAGAATTTCCAGACTATCCAAAAGAAAATATTGTCCCATGGTGGGGAAATATCTTTCTCAGACAGGAGTGGAAAGATCAAAATAAACTTGAATTGCTCAAAGATCCAAAAATTAGAAAAGTTTTAATTGACGATATAATCGAAGAATTAAATGATGAAATTCTTAGAGCCCAGAGTTTATATCAATTAATTACAACATATAAACCATCAATAATTGTAGATAGTATCAATACTGCAACAGGAATTGCCTACCAAAATATTTACAGTGTTGGTCGTGATGTTAAGAAAGCTATTAAGTCAGGCAATCTCGATCAAATAATTGAACAATCTGAAAGATTACTCGCAACTCTTTACATTCCTCAGTTAATAAGACATGTTCAGATTTTGTATAAAAGCATGGAAGAGGCAAAGACGCAGATTTATCTTAAGATTGGAACAAGTGGAACTGGTGGAATGGGCTTGAATATTCCTTACACTCACAGTGAAGAAAAACCATCTCGAGTTTTATTGAGTAAATCTTCAGTTGCTGGAGCTCATACTTTGCTTTTGTTTTTACTTGCACGAACACCCAATGCACCAATCACAAAAGAAATTAAACCAACTGCAGCAATTGCCTGGAAAAAAATTGGCTTTGGAGAAATTAAAAAGGGCGGAAAACCAGTTGAGCTTTTGGATCACAAACCAGAGTTAGCAATTGAGCTTAGCGAAGTGTTCAAAATAAAAGATGAAGTTCCAGTAGAAAAAACTGGCGAAACATTAAAAGCAGTTTTTATCGATACTGGTGAAAATGGAATCTTTTCTCGAGCAGAATTTGATGCTATCTCAAGTCTTGGTCAAATGGAATATGTAACTCCTGAAGAAATTGCTGAAACTGTCGTGTTTGAGCTTAAAGGTGGAAACACTGGCCATGATATCATCAATGCACTTGACCACGCAACACTTGAACCAACATATCGCGCCGGTTATATGCATAACTTCGCAATCAAGAAAATGAAAAGACTTGAACAAAAATATGGCGTCGAATCAGTTGCTTTTGAAATGCTTGGACCACCAAGACTTTCAAAACTTTTGTATGAAGCTCAGATATTGAAAATTTTATATGGATCTATGCTCAATGTAATAAATCAAACTGCTTCGGATATTTCGAAAAAAGCTGAAGAATTAATTAAAAACAATCGAGTGTTGAGATCACAGATCATTTCAATTGGAATTCCAATTTTACTTTCTGATGGTAAACAATTATTAAGAGGACCTGAAATTAAAATTCCACCTTACCGCGGTGAAAATGAATTATCAGTCACACCAGAAAATATTGACCTCTGGGCTCACGATGGCTGGGTCGATTTGAGAGAAAAGAATTTCGA
>Ga0308421_1001878_pt1 | contig 10661 bp, 9 predicted proteins | sample HotsprSampleMS60_FD_203673 | JGI IMG/M metagenome (GOLD analysis project Ga0308421, IMG submission 203673) | Hot spring phototrophic mat microbial communities from Mushroom Spring, Yellowstone National Park, Wyoming, United States - 20090730_MS60 ...
ATAGTCTTGTAATGTATGGATTTAAGCACGAGAGGATAGATAAAAGTGTAAAGTTTTCGAATGGTTAAGGTATACATAAATGGGACTAAGGGTTTTTGGAGCTATGCCAAGGATAGGCTCATTAAATTTCATGGTGTAAGCAGAGAAAATTTTGTTTATTACTAAAAGAGCTTGAGTTTAGATATAATTATCGGTATAGTATTGAAGATAATTTGTATGTTTGTTTTGGTGGGATTAAAAGAGTGATTACCAAAATTTTTTCCAGTGAATAAATCTTTTTTTGCTTCCTTCGTCTGGGGGACAAAAAGCTTTCCAAGAAAACGCTCTCCCCGCTCTCACACCGTGGGCACTGCTTTGCACCTCAAGAGCAGGGGCATCATTTGCTATTCCCTTGTCTCAGTTTTTTGCCTGCGAAAAGAGTTCAGCTGAAACAGGGGAAGAGCAGCTTTTTCAAGGTGAAATACATGAGGAGCAAAGCTTGGTTTTGTTCTATACTTATCTCAGTTTTCTGCTCCCATGGGAGAGACCAAGCTGAAATAAGGTAAGAGGAGAAAAGTTGAAAAAAAGCAACAGGTAACTTCGTCCTTCAAAGTTTTCCGTCGGAGTTTTGTCCTTTTTCAATTTTGCAGTTTCTTATCCTCTGTCAAAGTTGCGATGACAGAAGGAAAAGGCGAGCTTTGGTAGAGAAGGTGGGTGAGGGAATGGCTTGTATTACTGATTTTCGGGATAGGTGCGAGACTTTTTTTCAGCTTCCGCGCGGTTTCCCTTCGCAATATCCAGATCTTCTTGAGTAAAACCTCGTCCAAAGTTGTTCGTAATAAATTCTGTAAGGGTTTGGACTGTTCGCTCAACCTGCTCCTTCTGGGAGTAGGGAACCTGTTCGGGCTTGTTTTTGAGGGTGTCCTTGAGGGAGAGAATGAAGTAGGGGTAAGCGGGGTTGGGAAAGGGTATCTTTTCAAGGGCTTCCCACGCGGATTCTATGGTTTGGGGATTGTGGTTCTGAATGTGCACAATCTGGAGGAGAATGGGAACAGCTCGGGGGGATTTACTTTCTCCGAGGCTTTTGACGATCTCGTTGACAATGTTGTCCATTGTGTGCATCTTGGGGTCGGTGTATTTGAAATTGTCGATATAGTAGTCATAATTCAACAGGTAGGAAATACCTCGAATAAAGGTCTCATTGGTGATGAAACGAGCCATTCTGGCTGCCCAGATACGGACTTCGTAGCTTTTGTCAAATTTGAGGAGATACCAAAGGAGATGGCCATCTTGTTCTGAGAAGCGAATATTGGTGAGGGCATGAATACGGGTGTTGACAGTAAAGATCTTGGAGTTGCCATAGATGTCAGCATTTCGTATGTCGTACATGACGATGTCCTTGAGGATATCGTCCCTGTGGGGGTCGTTGCTCTGGATGATGAAATCGAGGAGAAAGATTTGGTTCTTCTGGTTGGCGATTTGTTCCAGTTCGGTAACAATATACTGCATCTTTGGAGAGAGTTGTTGAAAGGATACTCTTGTAAGAAATCCCCATGAGGGGAGGGCGCAGAAGACGAGCATAAGCATACTGATACGCTTCAGCATACAGTACCCCCTATGACTTTTTTGGGTTCATGACGGTTTTAATAGCCTCAGTGAGAATTTCTTCAATGTTGGAATGGGTGAATTTCCCCTCGGTGAAGAGCTGCTCGAGGTTCATAAAAACCCTTTCATTTGTTTGGTACAAAAGCTCCCCAATGATTTCCTCGAGATCCTGAGGGGTGGCTTCGTACTCATAGCCAAGTCGTTTCAGCAGATTGTTGAGAGCTGGCAAGAGAACATCATAGGCAATATGACCCTCTCGGATATCGTAGGCAAACACAAGCCTTCCCTGTGTTTGTCCACTGATCTTCATCTTTGGCATAGAACCTCCTTACAGCACCTTGCTTAAGAAAGCCTGGGTGCGTTTGTGTTGGGGATGATCAAAGAGCTGGTCGGGTTCATTCTGTTCGATGATTTGGCCTTCATCCATAAACACCACACGGTCTCCCACCTCTCTGGCAAATCCCATTTCATGGGTAACAATCACCATTGTCATGCCATCCTTGGCAAGATCCCTGATCACAAGGAGAACCTCTCCAACCATCTCAGGATCGAGGGCAGAGGTGGGTTCATCAAAGAGCATGACTTTTGGCTTCATGGCAAGTGCTCTTGCAATAGCCACACGCTGCTGTTGTCCCCCTGAAAGCTGTGAGGGGTGACTGTGGGCCTTGTCTTTGAGGCCAACGCGTTCGAGAAGCTGGTAGGCTTCTTCTTTTGCTTTGGCTTTGCTGATCCCTAATACATGGATGGGGGCAAGCGTAATATTCTCCAGAACAGTGAGATGGGGAAAGAGATTAAAGGACTGGAAGACCATACCCGATTCCTCGCGAATTTTACGGATATCCACGCGGGGGTTGGTAACTTCATCGTTGTCGATAAAAATTCTTCCACTGTCAACGGTTTCAAGTCGGTTAATACAGCGAAGGAGGGTGGATTTTCCACTCCCCGAGGGGCCAATGATCATCACAACCTCTCTTTCCTGCACAGAGAGCGACACATTCTTAAGAGCCTGAAACTGCCCAAACCATTTGGAAACATTTTCGATCCGTATTCTATCTGCCATGGTGGAGCCTTCTTTCTAAAAGATTGATCAGTTTGGAGAAGAAAAGGGTGAGGACAAGGTACACGAGAGCCACCATAGTGTAGCTTTCAAAGTAGTAGTATTTTACCGATGCGTATTCTCGAGCCCTTCGAAAGATATCTATGACAGCAATAATAGAAACAAGAGAAGAATCCTTAAGAAGAGCAATAAACTCATTTCCTATGGGGGGAAGGACAACCTTCATGGTTTGAGGGAAGATAACGAGCCTGATGGCTTGCCATCGGGAGAGTCCCAGAGCAATAGCAGCCTCCATCTGACCACGAGGGATAGATTGAATGCCGCCCCGCAGAATTTCTGCAATGTAGGCTCCATAGCAGATAGCCATTGCCATAACGGCAGACACCATGGGGGGAAGCTGGATAAGCCGTGCCACAACATAATATATGTAGAAAATTTGCACGAGAAGGGGTATACCACGGATCACCTCTGTGTAGAGCGAGGCAATAATATTGAGAAAGCCTATCCTCGACATACGAGCCAGAACAGCAAGAAAACCAAGCAGGAGGGCAAAAACGATAGAGAGAAGTGTTACCTGAAAGGTGACAAAGAGCCCGTCTGGGAAAAAGGCAATAATTTCACGATAAGGGGTCGGTTTTACAATAGGGAGAATGATGAGAGTTGCCAAAGCCCCCCAAAAAGCGACATTCCAGGCGATCCTCTGGAGAGAAGATTCGCCCGGAATGAGAATGGCATCATAAGACTGTTTTATCGGAGCCATTTTTTCTCAAGCTCCTTGTCAATACCGGCTTTCTTGACCTCGGTAAGACCTTTGTTGATCAGATCAAGCACACGCTTGTTGCCCTTTCGAACGGCGATACCGTAGTATTCTTCAGTGAAGGGTTCTCCTACAATCATGAGAGCATCTTTATACTTGGGATTCTGAAGCACAAAGCTTGCTGCCGTAGGGGCATCGACAACAACACCCTGAATGCGGCCTAAGAAAAGATCTTCAAAGGCAAGACCAACCTCATCGTAGGTCTTGAGGGTGATGGCGGGATTCTTTTGAATTTCCATAGCACCGGTTGTGCCAATCTGAGCACCCATTGTTTTCCCGGCAAAATCAGCAAGGGTTTTCTCTGTGGCTCCTTTTTTTGTCACAATCACCTGTCCAGCATTTACATAAGGTTCTGAGAAATCCATCTGCTGTTTTCTTTTGTCCGTGATGGTAACAGAAGAAATCACCACATCATACGAACCATTGGCAAGACCTGCGAATATACCATCCCATGCGGTGTTGCGAATTTCCACTTCAAAACCACCCTTTTCAGCAATGGCTTTGATAAGATCGATGTCAAAACCCACAATCTCCTTTTGATCGTTGACAAACTCCATGGGTGGCCATGTGGCATCCGTAGCTACAACGATCTTTCCTTTGTTCTTGGGTGCACAGGCAGACAACACCAGTAACCCCATCAAAAAAGAGAGAAGCGACGCATAGTAACCCTCCTTAGAAAAATCAATTTACCTTATTTCAAGTCTGTTTACATTGTAAGGATAGAGTTGATTTTTTGCAAGCAGAAAATTTGCTCTAATAAAAATTTCCTATCGTGAACTTTAGTCAATTTTGTAAAATATCAGTTAAGCAAAGAATTTTTCTCAAACTCTTCTGAGGTGCTATAACCCAGATTAAGAATGAAGTCTTTTTCTGTTGTAGAATATTTCAATATACTGAATCCCACGGTCAGAATGAAATAGTAAACCTCTGTCAGGATTTCTGTTTAAACATGCCATTTCCATTATAAACATATATTTTATCCGGGAGTTCTTGAGAATATGCTGATTGTTTTTTTAATATTTCTCTCTCTTGCGAAGTATCTCATTTTCTCTTTTTAATCTCGCAATCTCTTTCTCTCCTGTGGCGTTAAGTTCCCATTATCCGTAGTTGAACCTACATAATAAAATATTCGGCTTAACTTCTCCTCTACATTATCGACTGAAGACTATCCAGCGGAAACAGGGTGAGAGCAGCTTTCTTCGATGTGAAACAAATGAGGAGGAAGATTTGATTTTCTTATTTACTTGTCTCAGTACTCTGTGAATGTTGATCGAACCCAAGAAGGAGCGATTGGCTACGAGGTGTGATACCTAAGGAGCCAATCTCGATATTGCTATTATCTTGTCTCAGTTTTTCAACCGTGGAAAGATTGTAGCGGAAATAAAGAAATAATAATTTCCTGCGAGGTGTGATAAATGAGGAGGAAATGCCCACTTCGCTCTTTACGTATCTCAGTTTTTCTCACAGAAAGGAAAGCCACGCTGAAACAAAGAAAGAGAAGAAAGGGAAAGGGGTAAGAGGAAGGTTTATATCCACGGTTTCAGTTGTGGGTTTTTTTATCACAAAGTTGCTCCAATAAAAATTCCCTGAAGGTAACCTTGAAAACACGAACTGGGCTCTTCATTTTTGGGGAGTGGGGTGCCGAAAAATAAAAAAAGAATATGAGTGTTTGGAGTATCTATGCATTTGATGATGAAAATAGTGGTGGGGGTGGGTATACTCTGCAGTGGATGGGCTTTTGAATCCACCCAGTTTGCCAACCTGAGTTCGGTCTCTCAGGCAGATCTTTCAAAGGCAATTCAATCTGCTGTGCTTTCTGGGCGTCTTGCACAGCTCAAGGAGTACATCACAAAAAATCCTTCTCAGTTTCAGAAGCTTGATGTGCCAGCGGTGTATTTTGATGTGGGAACAAACTACTACCGTCAGAAGAATTTTTATCTTGCTCTTATGACCTTTACTGAGGGATATTTCATGAAGGGGAGCGAACAGGCTCGTGCTGGGTGTGCCTACTATGCAGCACGGATCTTGTACCAGCAGAATAATAGGGAATCGGCTCTTTTCTATGTTAATCGCTGTCTTGAGCTTGTGAATGAGAAGGAGGAACTTGTTACACTGGCAAAGAGACTGAAACGACAGATTCGTTGGGAGTATCTCTCCCGAGACGAAGGTTTGCCCGATGAGAGTATCAGTGATATCTGTTTTGATGGGGATGATGTGTATTTTGCCATGTGGACGGGTGGCATAGCTCGATTTACCCGGAGTTCATTGGAACTGAAATTGTATTCTCAAAAGAATAGCGGACTTCGTTCCGATCATACCCGTACCCTTGCCTTGGAAGGGGATACTCTCTGGGTAGGAACATACGGTGGGCTTTGTTCCTACAACAAGAAAACGGGGAAGTGGGTTTCACAGGGAGGAGAGTTGGGCAGTGTTCCTGTGAAAAAGGTTATGCTGGTAGAGGGAAAACTCTATGTGGCTACCCTTGGGCAGGGATTGTTTGTCAAAGACAAAGAAGGTTTTCGAAAAATTTTTTCCACATCTCTCTATGTTTCTGATGTGCTTTTTGTTGACGGTCAGATGGTTATCGCAACCATGGATAAGGGGGTGTATGTTTTTGAGGATGGGAAGGAGATCGCTCATCTCTTGCCGAAGGAAACGGTGAAGAGTCTAGCCCTTTTTGAGGGAAAGCTTTATGGTGGGACGCATGGAGATGGAATGTTTCGTGTCAAGCCCGGTGAATGGAAAACAATTGAATGGGTAGAGGGGCTTTCTTCTTCTTATGTGGAAACCCTTCAGGTGTATCGTGGCGTTCTTGTGATTGGCACGCTGGGAGGAGGGGTAAACTTCCTGTATCCCAATAAACAGGTGCGGAAGCTTACTATTCTCGATGGGCTTTCAAGTAATGATGTGGTGCGTATCCGACCGGAAAAGAATCGTCTCTGGTTTGGAACACTCTCAGGGGGTATTGCTATTCTTCTGGTAGAGACCATGGAGGATATTTAGATGTTGGTACTTCCCTACAAAGAAAAGCAACTTCGTGAGAAAAAGCTGATTGAAAACGATGAACGGAAGCATCTCATACGATGTGAGGAAAAGGCTCAGGCGATTGCCCGCGAGGTGATGGCTCGTTTTCCAGTGGGAAGCCGTATTGTGATGGTGGTGTCGGATTCACCGGATGGATGTGCTCTGTTGGCCTCTGCTCGCATGCTTGAGGCAGCTGGTTTCGTGCCCCTTGTCCTTGAAAGTTGGGGTAATCGTGTTTCATCGCTTTTTCGTTTTCTTCGCAATCTTCTCGTGCAACGGGGTGTGCTTTCTTTTCGGCTTTCCAGCAGATCGCAGTGGATGGCGTTTCAAGAGAATGCTTCTCGTGCTGTTGCCTGTCTTGTGTCTTTTCCCCTTGAATGGAAGGGGAGAGTTTCTCGGGAGGTTTTTGGGGAATGGATGGTGCACTCTGTTTTGCGTCTCATCGCGATTGAAACACCCGCGGAGTGGGCGGATGAAGGGATAGCCATGCATGAAACATGGTGCTTGGATGCTCTCGTTGCCGAGGTTCTTGACTATCCGTTGAGGGAGTACGCGGGAGAGATTCGGCTTTTAACGAGTTTTTTTCCTGTTGAGGTACTGGAAAGGGGAAAACGACGGTGGTATCGTTCAACTCCTGAAGAGGTGGCGATGTTTGTGCGACCTCGTTATCCCCATACGCACAAGAATTCCTATGGGAGACTTCTCATTGTTGGTGGTTCGCAGGCATATCCGGGTGCCTGTCGTCTTGCAGCACAGGGAGCACTTCAGAGTGGGTGTGGATTGGTGACACTTGCCTGTGAAGAGTCGGTTATCGGGCATGATGATGAGGTAACCTATCTTGTTCTTCCTCAAGCAAAGGAGATTGCTACATTGGAGGCATACCTTCAGAAGCTCCATACAACAGCTATTTTGGTGGGCAATGGTTGGGGAAATGATGAAAGCAGGCGGGAAATTCTTCGGTATATTCTTCAGCAGCCCTATGTGAAAAGAATTGTCATCGATGCGGATGGGTTGAATCTTCTGGCACGGTTTGAAGATCTCCTTGAAATACTTACTTTGCAGGATAAGGTGATTGTTCTCACGCCTCATGTGGGTGAAGCTGTTCGTCTCTGTCGGGTCTCTCCCGATGTATTCCGTTCTCGGAGGAAGGAACTGGTCTTGGAGATGGCAAAAAAGTGGGGGGTGACCCTCTGTCAAAAGGATGCTGTTACCCTGGTAGCAACCCCAGATGGGGAATTGTGGTTTTCTGACTTTGGTAACCACGCTCTCGCTAAGGGAGGGAGTGGGGATGTGCTTGCCGGGTTGATTGGAGGGCTTATCGCAAGTGGGTATGAAGCAAAGGAAGCGGCTTTGGTAGCGGCCTATCTTTTGGGTAAATCGGCTGAAATTTTTGTGGAAGAGTTTCCTGCAGAGGCATCACGACCACATGCGATTCTTTCGCTTTTGCCTCAAGCCTGGAAATCACTCTATGAGTATGGAAAACTCTACAAAAAAAGGGTCACCTCCTTGGAACAAGGAAATGACCCTTGGGGCTAACAGGAGTCGAACCTGTGGCCCACAGTTTAGGAAACTGTTGCTCTATCCCTCTGAGCTATAGCCCCATAAGAGGTGTATATTGTAGCAAAAAGAGAGAGTTTTGTCAATTCTCTGGGAAGCAAAGCACGCTATTAGTTATGGGATGTGTCCTGCCAACAAAAAAGAGGACTGCTAACTCACCGAAGAAAAACAAAAGCTGAAACAAAGGTAGAGCGATTTCCCTCAAGGTGCGATAAGTAAGGAGGAGAGGTGGGCTTTGCTGTTTCTCTATCCCATCACTTTGTGTAAGTTTCTCGGCAGAGTTAAAACAGGGAAAGAGTAGCGTTTTTTTAAGGTGCGATAAGTAAGGAGCAAAAAAGATTTTTGCTCTCTCCTTGTTTCAGTTTTCTTCAACTTTAGAAAGAGTTCAGTGAACTTTAGGCAATTTTGTAAAATATCAGTTAAGCAAAGAATTTTTCTCAAACTCTTCTGGGGTGCTATAACCCAGATAAGAATGAAGTCTTTTTCTGTTGTAAAATATTTCAATATACTGAATCCCACGCTCAGAATGAAATAGTAAACCTCTGTCAGGATTTCTGTTTAAACATGCCATTTGTAGTCATTCTACTAAATTCATGTCTTGCTTCCTATTATAGCATAGATGGATTATTTTGAGCAATTACCTAAAAAATAATAATTTCCTGCGAGGTGTGATAAATGAGGAGGAAATGCCCACTTCGCTCTTTACGTATCTCAGTTTTTCTCACAGAAAGGAAAGCCACGCTGAAACAAAGAAAGAGGAGAAAGGGAAAGGGGTAAGAGGAAGGTTTATATCCACGGTTTCAGTTGGGGGGTTTTCCTTTTTTCAAATCTGCGGTTTTGTACCCTTTTTCAAAGTTGCGATGACAGTGCCGATTGAGACAACTTAAGGAGAAATCTTTTTTAGATTTGTTCACAGAAGGATATTCGGGCCGGGGGGATTTGAACCCCCGACTTCTTGGACCCGAACCAAGCGCGCTAGCCAAACTGCGCTACGGCCCGATTATCAATAGTATATTATACCACATTTTTGAGATTTTGGAAAGTTTTTGAGAGGTTGCAAAAATGCTTGGTTGTCCTTACACTATACCTATGTTTCGATTTGAAGGATAGTTCATGAAGGATTTTGCCTCTCTTGAGGATCACATTCTTCCTTATGTAGAAAAACCCGCTCGTTATATTGGTGGGGAAATGCACAGTGTGGTGAAAAGCCACGAGGGGAGAACATCGCTTGCTCTGGTGTATCCTGATATCTATGAGATAGGAATCTCTAACCTTGGGATTCGTATTCTCTATGATCTGGTAAATCGGGATGATCGCTTCGTGTGTGAGCGGTGCTATACGCCCTGGCTTGATATGGAGCAAAAGCTCAGGGAGTATGGTTTTCCACTTTATAGTCTTGAAACCAAAAAACCCCTTCGGGATTTTGATGTTGTTGGGGTGAGTTTTCAGTATGAGCTTTTGTATACGAATTTTGTAACAGTGATGAATCTCTCGGGGATTCCCCTTTTGTCAGCGGATCGAACGCTTGAGGATCCGCTCATTATTGCGGGGGGACCAGTGAGTGGAAATGTAGAGCCTATCGCTGATTTTGTGGATGCGGTTTGTGTTGGGGATGGTGAGAGTGCCATTCTTGAGATGCTTGAGGTTGTGCATGCAGGGGAATATGCAACAAAGGAGGAGCTTCTTCGTCGGCTTGCAGGTATTCTTGGGGTGTATGTGCCATCGCTCTATACTCTTCGGACGTGGAATGGCTTTGTTATTCCCGAGGGCCCAAAGGTTTTTTTGAGGACGGAACCAGATCTCGAGCATATTCCCTTTGTAACCCAACAGATTATTCCCAACTGTGAGGCTGTGCAGGATAGGGCTGTGGTAGAGGTGGCTCGTGGGTGTACCCGTGGCTGTCGTTTCTGTCAGGCGGGGATTCAGTACCGTCCTGTTCGAGAACGGAGTGTTGCCACAGTTGTTGATCTAGCGAGAAAGGCGGTAGCAAGTACAGGGTATAGGGAATTTTCTCTCATCAGTCTTTCGATAAGTGACTATTCACAACTCGGGAGTTTAATTACTGTTTTGCATGAACAGTTCTCACCGCATGGCATTTCGTTTTCACTTCCGAGTCTTCGTTTGGATTCGTTTACGATTGATTTGGCTCAGCGCGTGCAGGAGATTCGCAAATCGGGGTTAACCTTTGCTGTGGAAGGTGCCACAGATGATATTCGTCGCGCTATCAATAAGACTGTAACAGAGGAGAATCTCTTTGAGGTGGTTGCTATTGCTCGTCAACTGGGATGGAAGTCGGTAAAGTTGTATTTTATGATAGGGTTACCATACACAAGTCCTGAAGATGAAATAGAAGGTATTCGCTTGCTTTTGGAAAGGATTTCGAGGCAGTTCCCCGGGATTACGATAACAGCGAGTGTGGCTGTGTTTATCCCCAAGCCACATACACCTTTCCAATGGTCGAAACAGATGGATCCCCAAAAGGCTCTCTCTCTCTTTGATGAGTTGTCTCGATCTTTTCGTCGGAATCATCGGGTACAGATTCGCTACAATCATCCGCATTTGAGTTTTCTTGAGGGGGTGTTTTCACGGGGGGATCGTCAGCTGGGGAAGGCAATTTTTCTC
>Ga0308421_1001882_pt1 | contig 10638 bp, 10 predicted proteins | sample HotsprSampleMS60_FD_203673 | JGI IMG/M metagenome (GOLD analysis project Ga0308421, IMG submission 203673) | Hot spring phototrophic mat microbial communities from Mushroom Spring, Yellowstone National Park, Wyoming, United States - 20090730_MS60 ...
GGTGGAGCGCTGGACGTTCCACGGGAGTCCGCCGCTGCTGACGGCGAACGCCACGTATGCTGCGGACCGGGCGACGCGCACGCTGTGGAGCAAGCAGCCGCCGGCGGCGGCGAACGGCGGCTGGACGGTGCGGCTGCGGTCGCTGGAGGACGGCGCGCCGGCGGTGTTGGATGTGACCGTGGCGTATACGTATTGGCTGATCACGCCCGACGGGGTGGAGAGCATCCCGCTGGCGGCGACGCATCGGGGGATGGCGACGATCACGGTGCTGGCGCCGCAGGGAACGGCGCCGTAGGGAATGCGCACGGGAGGGGGTATGCGACTGATGATGCTGCGGGGGTCGTCCGGCGCCATCGGGTGGCAGCGCGCGCTGGGCATCGGCATGGCGCTGTTGGCGCTGGCGGCGGCGGCGCTGGCCTGGATCAGCGCGGCGGCGCTGAGTCTGACCGAGCCGGTGGTGGTGACGACGCGCGATATTGCGCCGGGCGCGCGCCTCACGGAGGCGATGCTGACGACGCGGACCGCGCCGCGCAATTTGCCGGAGATGGTGCGCGGGTTCGCCGACCCGCGCATGCTGATCGGGATGTACGCCCGCACGCCGCTGCGCAGCGGGCAGTTGGTGACGCCGGCGGACGTGCAGGCGACGCCGCCGGACGATCAGGTGTTTTGGGACAAGGACCGCCCGGCGCCGCAGGTACTGCGCGGCGTGGTGTTCGAGCTGTCGCCGGAGGGGGTCAGGGCGGCGCGCCCCGGCGGGCGGATCAATGTGGTGGCGCTGGTGGACGCCAAGCGCGGCGACGACCCCGACTTTTCCGTCGGCGCGTTTGATGCGCCGGGCAGCGGGGCGCGGGCGGTGCGCGTGGTGCGCAATGCGCCGGTGCTGGAGGTCGACAGAGACGCGGTGCGGATTGAGGTGACGGCGGAGCAGAGCCGGTTCCTCTGGGCGCTGGCGGCGGCGGACGTGCCGTTTGTCGGGGAAGTGACCGCCGACCTGCAGGCGCCGTTGGGACCGCTGCGCCCGCGCGATCTGACGACGGCGGCAGCGCTGGCGGCGCCGACCGGAGCGGCGCCGGCGGCCGGAGCGCCGACGGCGCCTTCGGCGCCGGCGGCGGCCGGGGCGCCGACGGGTCCGCTCGCGCCTGCTGCGACGCCGGATGCATGGCCGATGTTCGACAATCGTCACGGAGGGCCGCAATGACGGCATCGCTGACCCCGCCATGGCGCACCCGTGACGATCCCCGCTTCCGCGCGCCGCCGGAGGACGGCGCGGGTGCGGCGGACCCGCTCCGGCAGGGGGTGCGGGCGCCGCCGTGGGAGGAGGACGGCGGCGCGGCGCGGGCGGCGCTGCGGGCGGACGCGGATCGTCCGCCGCCCATCCCGACCGGGTCGCCGGTTCGGGCGGCGGCGGCGGCGGCGGAGGAGGAGGAGACGGCGGCGGACGCGGCGGACGGGAGCGCGGGGCTGCTGGACGACCTGCGCGCCATCTGGCGCGCCGGGGGGTGGGACGGTCGGCTGCCGCCGGAATCGACCTGGCTGCGGGTGCATGGCGACCGGGCGTTTCCCGGGGCGGCGGCGTGGGCGCGCATGCCGACCTTTGGCCCGGCGGACCGGTTGCTGGACGATCCGGGCATCACCGACATCCACCTCAACGGTCCCGGCATCGAGACCATGATTCGGCGCAGCGGCGATGCCATCGAAGTGGGCATCGGCGAGACCTGGCATCCGGCATGGATCGACTGGCTGGCGACGCAGTGCGTGGCGCGCGCCGGCGCCGTCCCCGCCGCCGGCATGCCGGTGGAGGGGACGGCGGATGCCACCCGGCCGGGGCGGCCGCCGTGTCGGGTGCGGTTTGTGATCGTGCCGCCGCCGCTCTGTCCGCATGGGCCGGCCATCGCCATGCGCGTGCTGCGTCCCGGCGCGGTGACGCTGGAAACGCTGACGGCGTGGAAGATGCTGACGCCGGCGGCGGCGGAACTGCTGGCGTGCTGCGTGCGCGCCCATTTGGACGTGCTGCTGGTCGGTCTGCCGGGGGTCGGCAAGACGACCCTGGCGCAGGCGTTGATCGGCGCCGTGGCGGATCAGCGCCTGATCGTGCTGGAGGATGTGCCGGAACTCGCGCTGCCGACCGCGCGGGTGGTGCGCATGACGACCGGACCGGACGCATCCGATCTGTATCACCGGCTGCTGCGCCTGGCGCTGCGGATGAACCCGCAGCGGATCGTCATCGGCGAGGTGCGCGGCAGCGAGGCGTATGCGGCGCTGGCGGCGGCCAGCAACGGGTTCCCGGTGCTGACGACGGTGCATGGCGATCATGCCATGCACGGGGTGCAGACCCTGGCCTTCAAGGCGGCGCAGGCGCCGGAGGCGCGCGGCGGGATGGAGACGATCTACGCCATGATCAACGCCCGTCCGTCGATTGTCGTCGGGCTGGCGCAGCGCGACGGGCGGCGCACGGTGGACGAAATTATCGAGCTGCAACGCCAGTTCGGGACGCAGCGTCCCGTGGGCGAACCGCTCTACGCGCGCATGGACGGAACGCTGCGGCGGCTGGCGTCCCCATCGGCGGCGGTGCGGGCGCGGCTGGAGGCGGCGGGGGCGTGGCCGACATTGGAGGAGGACGTATGAACATCTTGGCTGGGGTGCGCCTGTCCGGGCTGGCGCGTGCGCTGGACGGCGCCGTGCAGGATGGGCGGCATCAGGTGACGATGGTCAGCGCGGTGGCGGATGTGGCGTGGCGGCTGAACGACGCCCGCCCGCTGGACGTGCTGATTCTGGACGACCGGCTCGACCCGGACGGGGATGAGCCGATTCCGGATGCGCTCTGGCGGCTGATCTATCTGGCGGGGACGCGCCGCCCGCCGACGCGTCCGCTGCTGATTCTGCGCGAGGACGTCTTTCCGTTGGATATCCGCGATGCGCTCATCGGCGCGGCGCAGGAGCGGCGCGGCAGTGCGTATCTGTTGCCGCGCTGGAGCACGCCGGCGGATGACGCGCAGGCGGTGCAGTGGGTGTTGACGCAGGTGCAGTTGGAGACGCGCCCGGCGCAGTTCTGGATTATGCCGCTCTCGGCGGCGGGCGGGTGCGGGAAAACCACGCAGTTGGGCAATCTGGCGCTGGCGCTGCAGCGGCGCGGGCTGCGGACGCTGCTGATCGACGCGGATTTTGCCAACGGGTCGCTGACCAAGTGGCTCAAAGCGCCGCCGGGGACGTTTGAGCCGTTTGTCACGTTGCCGCAGGACGAGCCGAATCCCGGTCCGTCCTATTCGCTCGACGCGGTGCGGCGGCGCATTGCGGCGCACCCGTCGGGGGTCGATCTGCTGTCGTCGGGCAGCGGGCTGTCGGAGGTTGCGGACATGGCGATGCCGGCGATGCTGGCGCTGGTGGCGGCGGTGCGGCAGCTGCCCTACGATGTGGTCTGTCTGGATACCGGTCCCGACCTCAAAGCGCGTCCCTACGCGCTGCATGTGCTGCGGGACGGGAGCGTCGGGATGGTGGTGGCGCAACCGGGACGGAAGGAACGCGAGGGGGCGGCGGAGATGCTGCGCATCTTGCGCGATCTGGCGGCGCCGGACCGCAATGCGTCCTTGCTGTCGGCGGCGGCGCTGCTGGGGGTCGAGGCGGAGCGCGGCAGCATTGCGGATATCTACCAGGTCCACGCCGACCTGTTGCGGCTCTACCCGGTCGTCGACCTGGGCGTCGTGCCGCGGGATCCGCGGCTGATCAGCACGGTCGCCGAGTCGACGACCTTCCTGTCGGTCTACGACGTGGCGCCGCGCAGCGCCTATTGTCGCGCGATGGAGCGGGCGGTCGACCGGCTGCTGGCGTGGCGGCGCATTCCGACCGCGGCGACGGCGGCGGCAGGGGAGGCGCGTCCGTGGTGGCGGCGGCTGCTGGGGGCGGGGGCGTCGGTGACGCCGCAGGAGGCGCTGCCATGACGACGCGTCTTTCGTCCGCCGCGCCCCCCTGGACGCAGGGGGGCGGCGCCGGTTCGGTCGACGCCGGCGCCTATCGGCGCACGGTGCAGGCGTTGCAGGCGACGACGTCGGTTGATGCGACGCAGGTGGCGCAGGTGCTGGACCTCATCATGCAGGCGCGGGCGGACGGGCGCGATGTGCGCGCCCTGGAGCCGACCGCGCCGCCGGAGGTGCGCGAACCGGCGTTCGCGGCGCTGCTGCGCCCGGCGATTGCCGCCGGGCGCATCTCCGGCGTCACCATGGCCGACCCGGACACGCTGCGCCGCCTCTATCGCGCGTCGCTGGGGTGGGGGGACGTGGTGCAGCCGCTGCTCGACGATCCCGAGGTCACCGAGGTCAAGATCATCGGCTGCACCGTGGTGGCGCAGTCGTCGCGCGGACAAATCGTCCAGGAGCGGGCGTTCGCCGACGTCGCCGAGCCGCTCAGCCGCGTGCAGGCGCTGGCGCAGTTGCTGGGCGTGGTGTGGGACGCCGCCAATCCGTCGGTGACGTTGCCGCTGGCGTACAAGACGCGCCTGCATGCCACCCGCCCGCCGTTGCTGCCGGAGGGGGATGTGCTGCTGGTGATGCGGCGCGGGCGGCGACGCGGGTGGCGGCTGCACGATCTGGCAGAACGGGGCGCGCTGGACGAGCCGTGCGCCGAGTTGCTGACGGCGCTCATCGGCGCCGGCGCCTCGGCCGTCATCGCCGGTCCGCAGGATTCGGGCAAAACGACGCTGCTGGAGGCGCTGCTGCACGCCGTCCCCGCCGACCGCCATATTGTGCTGGTGGAGGACGCGACCGATGAGCTCACGCTCAATCATCCGCTGGTGACGCGCCTGCAGGTGCATGCGCACGCCGACCAGCCCATCGCGTTCGGGTTCACCCTCATTATGCGCGAGGCGCTGCGCATGACGCCGGACGTGCTGGTGCCGACCGAGGTGCGCGGCGCCGAGGCGAGCGCGGTGCTGCAGATCGCCGAGGCCGGTCGTCCGACGCTGACCACCATTCACGCCCGCACGCCGCAGGCCGGGCTGCGCCGCCTGGCGCGGCTGGCGACGACGGATGCGCCGGGGAACACGTTTGCCGGGCGGTTCGATGCGGCGTTGCAGACGGCCGGGGAAAGCGTGCACCTCGTCGTCCAGATGGTCGATGCGGCGCGGGTCGGGCGGCGCATGCTGGCGGGGGCGTGGGCGCTCGCCGGCGTGGATGGCGCGACGGGCGAGGTGCAGTTGGCGCCGCTCATCACGTCCGACTTTGACGCCGCCGCGCCCGGCGGCGTGCGCTGGCGCGTGCATGCCCGCATGGACGGCGACCGGCTGGCGTGGGTCGATGGCCCGGACCGCACCCCGCCGCAGCTGGCGGCGCTGCTGGCGGCGAACGGCGGCGGCGGACGCATGCGGGCGGTCACGGACGCGGCGGCGCTGCAGGTCGCCCGGCTGCTGGCGGAGGCGGAGGGGGCGCTGGACCATCCCGGTCAGGCGGCGCGGGCGGTGGAGGCGCTGACGCGCGCGGTGCGGCTGGACCCGGCCAATGCGCTGATCTGGACGCTCACGGAACGGGCGTTGCTGATCGCACCCGACCTGGCGCAGCAGGCGACGGCGCAGGCGCAGCAGCTGTGCGCGCGGTTGCAGGAGGCGCTCGAGCAGCAGGATGCGGACGCGGCGCAGGCGCTGCGCGCGGCGGCGGCGCAGGGCGATGTGGCGACGCAGGCGGCGCTGGCGCGCGATGGCGTGTGGCGCGACCTGACGACCCGGCTGGACGCCATGCAGGCGGCGGATGCGGCGGCGGCGCAGGCGCTGGCGACCGCCTATACGCGCGCGACGACGCAGCGCGATCTGCGCGGTGCGCTGGAGGCGGTGCGCGCCTTTGACACCCGCACGCTGCCGCGTGCGACGGCGCTGGAGGTGGTCAAGGCGCGGATCGGGCTGCTGCAGGCGTTGCTGCGCCGGGACGACGCCGCAGCGGGGGATCGGGCGCTCCTGGAGCGCCAGCTGGCGGCGCTGGGGATGGAGCAGGAACGGTTAGCGCGCCTGGGGGCGGCGCCCGCGCCGCTCCGGCCGTCCCCCCCGCCGGCGGCGGGGACGGCAGGCGGGATGGAGACCGGCGGCATGGATCGTCCGCCGCCGGACGGCGACGGGGCGGAGGCGGGAGGACTGGACCTTCCCGACACGGCGGCGTTGGTGGCCCAGGTGGCGCGCCGCGCCGTCGCCGCCGCGTCCGGCGCCGCGCCGCCGCCCCCGGCGGACGCCGGCGCCGCGCCGCCTGCGGCGGAACCGGCCCCGCCCCAGGGGGGGGTTCTTGCCGCGCCCGCCGTGCATGGCGCGGCGCCCGCGCCGGCGGCGCGGGATGGCGGGCGGGACGATTCGGCGTTGCCGTTCCGCTGCGACTCGGCGCAGGACGTTGGCGCGTGGTCGCAGATCATGCGGCAATTCCGGCGGAATGGGCAGGAGGAGGGATGATGGACGGGGCATGGAGCGTGCCGGCGCACACGCTGGCGGCGGTGGCCATCGTCGTCGGCCTGGCGGCGCTGGACCTGGTGCGGCGGGGGGGGGGACGCGCAGCGGACGCGCCGCCGCGGCTGCTGGCGCCGGCGCTGCGGAGTGCGCTGGTGATCACGGCGGCGCTGGGGTTGGCGGCGCTCACGGCGCCGCTGGCGCCGCCGCACGCGCTGGCGGCGCTGATCGGCGGCGCGGCGGCGGTGCAGTGGGGCGTGCAGCGCGTGGCGCTGGTGATCTACCGGCGCCGCATGCGGCAGCAGCTGCAGCTGGCGGTGACGATGCTGGCGCAGCAGTGTTCCGGCCCCACGGCGCTCTTTCCGGTGTTTCGGGCGACGGCGGACGCGCTGCCGTGGCCGTTGGGCGACGAATGGCGCTGGGCGGCGGCGCAGGTCAACCGCCCGGCGGAGGGCGGCGGGAATCGGCGGTATGTCGACCATGCCGGCGCGTTGCGGGCGCTGGCGGCGCGGACGCTGCTGGACGCGCATGCGGCGGTGCTGGACCAGATGGCTGCGTGGTACGAGCACGGCCAGGAAAGCATGGCGGGCGCCCGCCTGCGGCGGCTGGCGGAGACGCTGGAGCGCCGGGAGCGCGCCTATCGTAGCGCGGTGGCGGCGATGGGGCGCGTGCGCGGCGAAGCATGGATCATCAGCGGTGCGATGGCGCTGGTGGCGCTGTGGCTGACGCTGCGGGAGCCGGAGATGGTCATCAGCGCCTTCCAGGCGCCATGGGGCGGCGCGGCGGCGCTGTGGTTTCTGGCATGGCTGCTGGCGCCGCCGGCGGCCGCCATGCTGCTGGTGCGGCGTCCCGATGGGTGACGCGGGTGCGGGAGGAGGCGCGGGATGGACGATCTGCGTACGACGTTGCTGATCGGGGGGGTCGGGCTGATCAGCGGCAGCGGGGTGATCCTGGCATGGGCGCTGCCGCCGCTGACCTGGGTGCGCCTGGGACAGACCATGCGCCGCATGGCGCGCACGGTCGGGCTGCTGGTCGGCGCGGCGCTGGCGACGCCGCCGGCGGCGGCGGCGGCGCTGGGGATGCTGCCGCCGCTGCTGGGGGGCGGGCTGGCGCTGCTGGCGCTGCTCTTCTTTGGGTTCTACCTGCCGGGGGGCGAGGCGCGCGCGGCGCAGGCGCGCGCGCGCGCGCTGCGGCGGCAGACGCCGGAGCTGCTGGAGACGCTGGCGCTGCATCTCGACGATGCGACGCTGGGCGATGTGGCGATTCTGCGCCTCTACCTGGCGCGTCCGCGCGCGTCCAGCGCCGAGATGCAGCGCGTCATCGCTGCGGCGCTGGACGCCCATGCCCGGCAGGGACGGGGCAGCGTCTGGGCCTGCCTGCGGGAGGAGACGGCGCCCTATGGCGTCGCCGACCTGACCGAGGCGATCACGCTGCTGGAGCGCGGCGCCGACCATGACCGACGGCAGGCGGCGCCGGCGCTGCGGCTCATTGCCGAGCGGATGACGGCCGCCGCGCTGGATGAGTGGCGGGCGCGGATGCAGCGGCGCGAGTGGGCGCTGCTCGGCGTGACGGCGGGGGCGTTGTTTTTGGGGATGCTGCCGTTCATTTTGTACGTCCTGACCGACGGGTTGCAGGTGCTGACTGCGCTGGCGCCGACGGAGGTCGACACGGGAGGAACGCCATGGATGCCATGAATGCCATGAACGCCATGAACGGACGAGCGCCGGATGCGTATCCGCCGTGGCGGGCGGCGCCGGACGGGCATCCGCCGTGGCGGGCGGCGCCGGACGGGCATCCGCCGGGGCGGGCGGCGCCGGACGGGTCGCCCCCGGACCCGGACGACCGGCTGTTGGCGGAGATTGCCGAGACGGTGCGCGACGTGCGCACCCTGGATGCGATGATTGCCGCCGCCGACGCCGACCTTGCCCGGCTGCCGACGCTGCTGGCATGGCTGGTGCGCGTGCGGCATCCGGTGCTGTGGTTGATCTGCGTCCCGCGCCACGAAGCGGCGGCGGCGTTGACGGCGCCGGCCCACGCGGCGGCGGCGGCGCCGCATGGCCGGCGCCGGATGGCGCTGCGGCCGGCGCTGCTGGCGCCGGCGCTGCTGGCGCTGGCGCTGCTGGCGCTGGCGCTGCTGGCGCTGGCGCTGCTGGCGCCGGCGCTGCTGGGGGCGTCGGGGATGGCGATGCTTGGGGAGGCGGTGCGATGAGTGCAGCGCAGACGCATGATCCGGAGCGCCGCTGGTCCTCCTTGCCCGACCGGCTGCCGCCGCGCTGCCTGGTCGGACCGGACGGCATGGAGGAGGAGACGGTGCGGATGGCGGTGGACGTGGCGGATGACGAGGCGCTCGCCGCCTATGCCGACGGCGTGGCGATCGTGCAGGAAATCCGGCGCCTGCTGGAGCTGCAGCGCCGGCGCGCCGTTCTGGTGGAGCGGCGCGCCTTTGCGCTGGCGCGGCTGCGCGCCTATGAGCAGAGTCGACCGGACCTGGTGGAGCGGGTGTTGACCCAGGAGGAGTCGGCATGACGCCATGCATGGGGGATGCGCCGATCTGCTGCGCGGCGCCGGCGGCGCTGCTGGCGGTCGTGGCGCTGCTGACGGGCGCGGCGTGGGCGCGGCGCCGCGCGCGGCGCCGCGCCGCGGTCGCCGTGCAGGAGGCGGCGCGGCAGGCGGCGCGGGCGGCGCGCCAGGATGTGCTGCACGAAGTGCGCATGGTGGAGCATGCGCACCTCAAGAGCGCCATCGTCGAGGTCGAGCGGCTGCTCGCCCAGGCGCATGCGGCGCCGACGACCGACCAGATGCGCGCATGGGTGCATGAGGCGCAGGATGCCGCACGCCGGCTGCATCGCGTCGTGGAGTTGCTGCATCGACGCGGCGCAGCGGTTGTGGCGGACGATGATGTCTATGTGACGCCACTTGATCTGGAACGCACCCTGGTCGAGGTCTGCAAGAGCATGCGCGCGCTCGGCGTGCGCACGCTGGTGGAGCGCGTCGGCGCGCCGCGCGCCGCGATTCCGGATGACGTGCAAAGCGCGTGCGAGATCATGCTCTATAACGCGCTGCTCAATGCCCACCGCCATGGGCGGGCGACGGAGGTGCGCGTGCGCCTGAGGTATGACCCGACGGCGCTGACGCTCACGGTCGCCGACAACGGTGCGGGATTCGACCCGGAAGCGACGCGCCGGCGCGCCCAGGGGCGCGGATTGCGCGACATGGAGCGGCTGGCGCAGCGGCTGAACGGTGCGCTTTCGGTCGAAAGCGCACCGGGACGGGGAACGGTCATTCAGGTGCGCGTCCCGCTGCCCGCCCCGGTCCTGGGGTGGGCGACGGCGCCAACCGGCGCCGTCGCCGCAGCGCCGGGGGAGGCGGCGTCGGAGGAGGCGGCGCCGGGGGAGGCGGCGTCGGGGGAGGCGGTGTCGGAGGAGGCGGCGCCGGGGGAGGCGGCGTCGGAGGAGGCGGCGCCGGGGGAGGCGCCGCCGTGGAAGCGCGTGATGCAGCGGAGGAGGATATGGCGGACTGTGTGATGATCGTCGATGACGCGCCGCTGGTGCGCGACCGCATGGCCGCGCTGTGCAGCGCGCAGGGGTGGGATGTGCGGTGCGCCGATTCCGGGGAAGCGGCGCTGGCGCTGGCGGCGGCGCATCCGCCGGGGTTCTTTGCGCTGGCGGTCGTGGACGTGCTGATGCCGCACGCGCAGGTGGAGGGCATTGAGGCGGCGCGGGCGCTGACGCACCGGTACCGCATCCCGTGTCTGATGCTGACGACCGTGCAGGAAGCGGCGACGCGCGCAGCGGCGGCGCTGGCGGGCGCCGTCGGCTATCTGGTGAAGGACGATGTGCGCGGCGATGCGGACATGATCGCCACGATTGCGGCGGCGCTGCGCGGCGAGCCGCTGCCGGACCCGTTGGAGGGGTTGGATGCGGCGCAGGCGATTGCCGCGCACCAGCGGCGCATGGCGCTGCGGGAAGCGTTTGCGCGGCTGACGCCGCAGCAGCGGCGGGTGGCGCAGTTGATGCAGCAGGGCATGACCAACCAGGAGATCGCGCACACGCTGGTCGTGTCGGTGGCGACCGTCAATTCCCACGTCCAGGAGGTGCTGGCGCGCCTGGGATTGTCCAGTCGGCGGCAATTGCTGCCGCATCTGCTGTACGACTCGGCGGCGGAGGTGCGGGGGGCGGGACGTCGGTGATCGTGCGATGGAGGATGGGCGGGATGGACGATGGAGCATG
>Ga0308421_1001885_pt1 | contig 10635 bp, 9 predicted proteins | sample HotsprSampleMS60_FD_203673 | JGI IMG/M metagenome (GOLD analysis project Ga0308421, IMG submission 203673) | Hot spring phototrophic mat microbial communities from Mushroom Spring, Yellowstone National Park, Wyoming, United States - 20090730_MS60 ...
ATTAAGAACTTTTACGGAAAAATCTGTCATCAAATTGAGATTAGATGTTTTGCATTTAATGGTAAACCAATGCTCATCTGTGCAAGATGCACTGGAATTTTCAGTGGAATGTTCTTTCTATTTTTGATTCTATTAATTTTCAAAAATTTAAGAATGATGATTGATAGAATTAACTACAAACGAATTTTTATTTTTCTTCTGCCTTTATTAATTGATTGGACAATCAATTTTATTTTCAAAATTGAAACTACTAATTTCGTGAGGTTTTTGACTGGATTTATTTTCAGTTTCATTCCAGTCTATTTCTTGAATTCAATTATCATTAATTCTAAATATCCAAAATGAGAAAAGAGAAATTATTACCTTCACTTGTTGCTGGATTCAGTTTGGCTGTTTTAAGCGTGGTTCCAATCATCCAATTAGCAAGCTGCTGTTTACTTGCTCCACTTGCCGGAATATTTGGAGTTAACCTATTTTATCTTCAGATGAGGAAAGATCCTGGATTTAAGATTGAAAAATCAGATGGTTTTCAGATCGGTTTGCTGATTGGAGTGATCTCTGGATTTTTTGAATCAATCTTTCGATCACTTTTGATATTTGTATCAAAAGATAATCCAGTTTATGATTCAATTATTCTAATGCAGCAGTATGTTCCAGATATAAATGTGCCTGAGATTATCAACAACATTGCGAAAGAAATAGACGAGAAAAGATTTTCCTCTCTTCTAACTTTTATGCTTTTCTTTAATGCGACTATAGTAAATTCAATCTTTGCAACGATTGGAGCATTACTTGGAATTTCAGCAATTAAAAAGAAAATGATTAAAGACTTATTTTCTTAATTTTGAACAAAATCTGAAAAAGATATGATCGCAATCTTTCTATTTTATCTTCATTTAATTTTTGCTTTGTATGTCTTTACAAAAAGATGGCAGGATGAAGGCTTGGGTGCCGCAATTCTAATTTTAATTTTCGTTGGAATTATTTTTTCTGTTGGATGGACAATCTCATACTTGGTTGCATCTCTTATTTTTCCACCAGAAGGTTTAGGAAAATTTTATAATAGAGATACTATCTCATTAACCTTAGTTACAATCTTCGAATATTTCTTCTATACAAATTACTTTCGTGGGAGAGGGAAAAAAGGCAAGGAATCGCTTATCTAAATTATTCCAGTCTATAAGGAATTGTGATAATAACCGTTTGCTCAAATTGAATTTGATTTGGCCTGAGTGGTTCAAATTTCCATGTTTTCAAAGCTTGAATTGCTGCATCTTCGAGTTGAGTATCTGCTTTGATTAATGGAATTGGCGAAACAACTGATCCATCGGGTAAAATTGTAAACTTAATTTTGATATCAATTTCTTTTTGAACACCTGGTGGAAATTTTGGTTTTTCCCATCTTAAGATTTTTCTTGTTCCTCTTCCGCCCCAATCAAAACTATATCCGCTTGATCCAAAAGGTTGATCACCAGTTTCATTTTTTGAAACATTTTTAGAGACATTCTCTGATTGTTTTGTTCGTTCAATCTTTCGTTTATCCTCTTCAGGTTTGTTATTCTTTTGAACTACTTCATCAAATTCTTGTTTGACTTTTGGAGTTTCGACTTTTTGTTTTGATTCCTCAGTAACTTCTTTTTGATCTTCAAGAGCTGTATTAGCTTTTTCGTTCAAAAGTGATTCGCCCATTTTACCTGAACCTGGACTACCAAAGTCAACGGTTACATATTCCAGTTCTTCAATAGTTGTTCCGAGAGTAACAAAAGAAAATACAAACAGCGCAATTAAATGAATGAAGAGGGAAACTAAGAAAGTATTTCTTCGATTAGATAAAAACCTTTTCATAAATTTTCTTTTTCAGTCGCTATCGTAAACTTATTAATACCAGAACTTTTTGCAATATCTATTACTTTGATTAAAATTTCTATGGGAACTTCTTTATCGGCTTTAATGACGAGATTACGTTCTTTTTGTTGTTCGGGAGACTTAATTATTTTATCTGCGAGCTCACCGAGACTAATTTTTTCACTTCCGAAATAAATATCGTTTGTTTTTGTAATTGTAACAATAAATTGATTCTCATTTACTGGTTCTGATGTTTCAGATTTTGGAAGTTTAACCTGAACACCAGTTGTAATTACAAATTGAGATGTAAGCAAGAAAAAAATTAAAAGAAGCATTACAATATCAGTCAACGAAGAATAATTAAAAGCAGTCAATAATTTTGTATCGGATTCAAATCTCATCGTTTTCTACCATGTTCTTGTTCGTATAAGACATCAATAAAGTCAGTCGAGGTAATTTCCATTTCTGAAATAAGTTTATTTATTCTTGTGACAAAATAATTGTAAAACAGATAGGCAATAATTCCAACAGAAAGTCCGAATGCAGTAGTGAGCAATGCTTCCCAGATTCCGCCAGCAAGATCTGAAGGAGATGCATTGCCTCCGAGCGATTCAATTCTCATAAAAGCTGAAATCATTCCAGTGACAGTTCCAAGAAAACCGAGCAAAGGTGCAACTCCAGAAATCGTTGCAAGTACGGAAAGACCTTTTTCAAGTTTGTAAATTTCCTGCTTACCAGCACTCTCAATTGATTCCTTTATTCTTTCCATTCCGAATTGATATTTGGATAATCCTTTTCGAACAATGTTTGCAATTGGTGAATTAATTTCTGAACAATAATTTATTGCTTCAACAATGTCGCCTTTTTTCATTAATTCCCGAATTTGAATCATAAATCGTGGGACATTGACTGAAGCCTGTCTTAAAACGAAATATCTTTCAATTACGATTGCAATGGTAATAATTGAACATAAAAGAATGGGCCACATTAGTAGCCCACCCTTTAAAAATCCAGTAAGTAAATCCATAACTTAATTTATCTCCTATTAACAAAAATGTCTTCTTTTTTCAGTAATAATCTTAAACTATGGTAATCTTTTGCTGCAGCATCTTCATCTAAATAAAATCCAACTTTTACTCTGTACATTTTTCCAAATCCTGGCACATCGGTTGCTTCTACAAATGCACGATAGCCTTTGTTCCTTAAATCTTTTGCAAATGCATCAGCAAATCTTTTTTCACTATAAGAGTTTACTTGAATGAAATAATCACCTTGAGAGGAAACGGTTGTTTTGGGTGTAACTTTCTCAACAATTCTTTTCCTCTGGACTGGTTTTGTCTTCTGTGCAATTGTTCGTTTTGTTTCGACTTTAGGTGTTGTTGTAATTTCTTGTGGTGATTGAACAGTTACTTGTGGTTTTGCTTCTTGAGTAACAGATTTTTCAGCTAACTTTGGTTTTTCTTTAGGCAATCCCTTTTTCTCAGAGACAGATTCTTCAACTAATAACGATGTCTTTTGTTTAATTGATGTGTCTGGTGGAACAGATGTGTATTCTTCAGGTGCAATTATAATTTGTTTCTTTCCAGAAGTAACTGGTTGCTTTTGAACAATTACAGGCGGTGTGGATTCTTTATTCATTTCCACTAATGGTTCTTTCTTTTCTACTACTGACTTTGTCTGAGTTACATCTGAACTTAATGCCCAGTAAATTCCAACACCAATTATTCCAATCAATAAAATTATTAAAGTAACCCAAAGAGTACCTGAACCTTCTTTGGAAGAACTTGAAGGTGAAGGACCCGATCCACTTGTTGATGATGGTGGTTGATAACTTCCAGATCCAATTGGTTGTGTAGTTAAGTCTTCCCCAAATGTAAATTTAGGTTTATCTTGATTGAGGTTCATATCTGGCATTTGTGAAACCTCCTCTTTTTCTTCTTTTGTTTCTTTTACTTCAGAAGTAGAAGCTTCGACTTCGACCGATTCTTTCTCCTGAAGTTTTTCTTCTACCTCTTTAAGGACTTCAAGCAACTCAGCGGATAAACTTACATCCTCTGCAGGTACTTCTTCAACTTTTCCTTCAGACTCTTCTTTTTCGAGCTTTGAAATTTCCTCCATAAACTTATCAGCTTTTGAAATTTCTTCTTCTTTTTCTGGCGGCATAATGGTTACCTTTTTCTCTATTTCTCTTTCAGTTGCTTCTTTAATAACCGATGGTTTCTCGTCTTTGTATTTAACATTAATCTCCTCAGCTACCTTCGAAGCTGGTGAAAATGAGATGGTGAATTTCTCTGGAATTTCTATTTCACGATTAAGAAGGGCACTAAATTTTTTTGTGGCTTTTGTGATTTTGGGTGAGAATGTTCCAAAATTTGCAAGATTAACTTTTTCACCATCTCTTAGTGCTGTTGTGACTGTATCTAAAAATTTCTGAAAAACCTGTTCAACTTCCTTTACATCAGCACCAATTTTAGAAGAAACTTTTTCTAAAAATTCTTTTCGATCCATTACTCAGCCTTAAAAATATTTTTTGATGGCTTAAAGATAAAAACTTCTTTCGGGGGAATTAAAATCAAATCGCCTGTTTTTGGATTAACTCCCTTCCTCTCTTTTCTCAATCTTTTTTCAAACTTACCAAAATTTGTAAAAGTTAAAGAACCTTCCTCTTTTACAACCTCAATTATAGTTTCGAGTAAAGCATCCAGAATCTCGCCTACTCGCTTTTGAGTGAGATTTGTTTCTTTTGCTATTTGTGCAATTAATTCACTTTTGTTCATCTAAAATCTGGCTTTCAAATAAAGTTGAACATCAAATGGTTTTTGATTGTAATTAAACCATCGATAATTTTTTTTGTTGAGAATATTTTTCAATTCAAGTCCGGCATTTAAGAATTTCAAAAACTGATAATCCGCACTTAGTTCAAGTTCTGTGTATGGATCTATCTTCAATCGGTGATTAATATCTCCATAACTAACTGAATTATACAAAAAACTTAAACTTAAGTAAAGAGGGAAATCGAACTTATATCCATATGAAAGTTTGGACTGAAAAGCCGGTGTGTGTGGCTCTTGACGAGTTGTGACTTTCAATCTCGAATTAAGATATCTTAAATTAAGTAGTAAATCTCCATAATTTTTCAAATCGACAAACAGAAAAGTATTTAATTCAATTGCTTCAGTTTCCAGTTTCTTTAAATTAAAGTAACCGGCGTTAATCGTGTCGTATTCAAATACATTTTTTCCAGCAACATTGTATCGTGAGAGTTCAAATTTCAAATTGCTTGTTCTATCAAAGTAAATGATTGTGCCGAAACCAATTTTATTTTTTATTCTTTCAATAGAATAATTGAATGCTGAAGAATCAAGATAGGGATTTTCGTTCCAGATTTGCACAGGAGTTTTGTTCAACAATTTGTTTTCATAATACAAGGTCAGTGTCCAATAATCGCTTAAACCAAAACCAAATCTAACACTTGGTGCCAGAAATTGACTGCCATTCTCTTTTTCACTCTGATAATCCATTCTTGTAATTATGTTCATCACATTGAATAATTTTCTGAAATATAATTCACCATAAGCGGAAAGTATAAGCGAGTTTTCGGTTAAATTTTTTGAAACTTTGTAGAGATAAGGCTGGGCTGAAGCTGTCAATTCAAAATGCTCAAATGTGGATCTCAATGTTCCTGATGCACTGACTTCTGCAAAGGAAAAATCCCAACGACTTAATTTTTGAAAATCGAAATTCCCACCAAATGAAAGATTAAACTCACGATAAAAAAGATTTTCAAATGAACCATTTAGATTCACATTTGTAATGTGATTGAATGTATCTGAAGAGAATGATTTGAAGTTTGAGTATTTGAAGTAATTAAACATTCCGCCAAGGTTAAGCCTTGCTGGTGGTTGATCTTCTTTTTTGATGATTAATGAATTATTCAAAAAGAAATTTGATTTCAAATACTTTGAGTTCTTTTCGTAATCTCGACTATTTTCAAAATCACCTCCGGCGGAGAATGAAATATTTTTAATCTTAGCGGAATAAAAGACTTCTGCTTCTGGTAATGAATAAATTCCTGCAGCGGTTTTAATTCTACCAGAATATTTTACAGATGTATCTATTATTGATGGTTGCTGTCTCGATGGATCTGACAAACCTTCAAGTTTTAATTCTTGTACTTTTATTCGTGGTAGAATAAATTCTTTTGAAAGTGGAGCGATTAAATCAGGAGTCGCCTTGTTTTGACGGGGAATTTCAATAGTTGCCTGACCAGTTATCACAAAATCTGGCAATTCAATTTCCGGAATTTTTGATCTAACAGTATCTCTTTGAGCAAATAAGAGAGCAAGTTGAATTATTAAAAAGAAAAAAACTTTTTTCATCTCAGTTTTCTCAATTTATTTTTCGCTTCTTTTCCCAAGTCACCTTTTGGATCAAGCTTTGCGACTTCATTATAAAATTCTTTTGCTTTCTTATTGTCTTTTTGAATTTCATAAATCTGAGCTACTCTAAATAATCCTTTCACAAGCCAGTCAGTATAACCTGCAAATGCATATCTTAATTTTAAGAACTCCGCAATTGCATCCTGATAGTTTTTCTTTTTAAATAAAATTTCACCAATTAAATATTGACTTTCAGCTCCAAACTCATCATTTCGTAATTCAACGACTTTTTTGAAATAACTTAATGCAGTATCTGGTCTGACATCAAATTCAATTTTTCCTAAATCAAACAGAGATCTTGAGTAAAAACTTGATTCTTTAAATCTTGATGCAACATCAATGAATTGAGCTTTTGCTCGAGCAATATCTCCTTTTTCGTAATAAGCTTTACCGAGCCAGTAATGTGCTTCGGCAATCAAGTTAGATTTTGGAAAGTTCTGAATTAATTTTTCAAATTGTTCAATTGCATCATCAAATCTATTCAATGTTCGATAGATGTTTCCAAGTTCAAGAATTGCGTCGTCAACGAGTTCATCATTCGGATAATTTCTTATAATCATTGAAAGATTGAAAATCGCATCATCGTAAGATTTGATTTGCACGAAAGCTTTTGCAATTGAATAGTAAGCACTTGTTGTTAATGGACTGTTTGGAAATGCTGAAACAAATTCACGATATGCAGAAATTGCTTCTTGAAATCTTCTCTGAGATAAATAGAGGTCTCCTTTTTTAATCAACAACTTATCTAAATGTGGATTATTCGGATTTGCAAAAACAAAATCAGTAATAACCTGTGCTGCTAAATCAATTTTACCCTGAGAAACATAAGCGTATTGAATTCCATTCATTGCATCAACGACAAACTGTGAATTTGGATAATTCTTCAAAACCTGATCATAACTTGCAATTGCTTTATCATACATTCCAAGATTGAAATAAGCATCACCAATCGAATAATAAGCAAGTGGGACAATTGGTGAATTTGGAAATGTTTGAATTACTTTTCGATACTCGTCAATGCTTGTTTCATACTTTCCTTGCTTGAATCTTATCCAACCAATTAAATACTGAACTTCGTCAGCATATCGTGATGAAGGATATTGACTTAAAAATCTTTTCAATTCATCGATTGCACCTTCAAGATTTCCAGCGCGGAAAAGAGCTTGTGCAAGTTGATAAGAAACATAATCACTACCTCGAGCTTCTGGATCAGCAAAATAATCACGATAAAGTTGACTTGCCTTTGCAAAATTTTTCTGAGCATAATAAGAATCAGCAAGTCGGAGCTTTACTTCATTATAGTATTTGGAATAGGTAAAATCCTCAAGGAATTTTTGAGCTAATTGAATTACTTTTGAATAATTCTTTGAGTTGAAATTACAATAAATTAATCCGTAAGTTGATAACTCTTTTAGCAATTCATCGTTTGTAATCTTAAGAACTCGTTCGTATTCTTTAATTGCATTTGAGTATTGATTTAGAGTGAAATAAGATTCTGCTAAATAAAATCTAACTTTATCTTCATCTCTCAAATTTTTTCTGCTTAAAATTTTATTTGCGATGAAAATGGTTGCATCGAAGTTATTCAAATAAAAATTGGAGATTGCCAGTCCAAGTAATGCATCTGAGTAATCTTCATCATTCTCATTAATCAAACTCACAGCAAGTTCGAAATTATTTTTTGCAACACGGAAATTCTTTCTATCAAGTGAAATTGTTCCAAGCAATAAAGCTGCACTAGCTCTGCTTTTTTCATCCAGAGTATCTTCAATAACTTCAATTAAATATCTTTCAGCGTCCTGGTAATTTTTCAATTCATAATTTATCAACCCAATCTGAAGTTTTGCTTTTGTTGTATAATCACTCGATGGATATTTGGTAATGTATTCTGAAAATTCCTGAATTGCTCTTTTATTGTTTTCAAGATTTCTACTTATAAATCCTAACCAATAAAGTGATCTTTCTGCTAAAGAATCATCACCGGCAGTTAGTTCTTTGAAAGTGCGATGTGCCTGTTCAAATTTGTTTTGTTGATAGAATGCCCAAGCAAGTCCATATTTTGCTGGTCTAACCATTTTCGAATCGGGGAAACGATTCACAACATTCTGAAACTCAACCTGAGCCTCATAAAATTTTCCAATCTTATAATAACTATTAGCAAGAATGTAATAAGCCTCAGCCAGATTCTGCTGAGAAAGTGTTCGAACTTTGGGATCGTTTAATCTCGAAATTGCTTTGTTGTAATTTCCATTGATGTAATGAGCGTGAGCAACTCTTACAAGTCCAAGTGGAGTTAGGGGAGAATTTGGAAATTCTAAAATTAAACTCTCGTAGTAATATTCAGCTTTGTCAAAAAGTTTTAATTTCTCATAAAGATAACCGAGCGAAAAATAAGTATGGTCAATTTTTGAATTAGTCTCTTTTAATCTTAACGCTTCAAGAAAATTCTTTTCAGCTTCCTGAAATTTATCCTGAGCAGAATAAACTTCACCTAACCAGTAATGAGCTAATCCAATGTATCTGCTATCTGGAACATTTTCCATTAACTTCAACAAAAATTTTTCGGCATTATCAAAAACTCCAAGAGAGAAATAAATTTGGCCTAATCTCAATAAAGCCAGATCGTAATTTTTGTCGTAAGGGAATTTAATTACATAATTTTCTAAGTCCAGAGTAGCTTCGACAAATTCGTTCAATCTGTATTTGATATCACCGAGGAGAAAATAGACTTGAGCCAGTGATTCGTAGCTCAAATCTTTGCTTTCTTTGATTTCATTGAAGATTTGGTAAGATTCAGCGTAAAAACCTTCCTGATAAAGCTTGATTGCTTTTTCAAACTTATCTACAGATGATTGAGCAAATAAGATTTGAAATGATACTAAAAATATTGCAAAAATTAGCCTTCTCATACAATCAAAAATATGAAATAAACTAAACTTATGAAAAGAACCGACGCAAAATTCACTACATCGTTATCGATAAATCTAATGCCTTTGAAATAATTTGTTTCTCTTTCACAATGTATTTTCTTTTCAGTCAATTTGCCGCAAACTGAACACTTGTAAATTACTTGAATAGTTGCTCCCATCAGACTATCAACAAGATTTCCTATTAATGCAAAAAGAATTAATGAGATTATGATTTGAAGATTTAAATCGACAAACAATAATGAACTTAAAATGATTGAAATCGAACCAAGTATTCCACCAAGTGTCCCGATAAATGAAATTCCACCAGAAATTCCAGGATTTACTTTTTTGAAATTCGTGATTAAATAAACATTCTTCGCGAAAAGAGTTCCAAATTCAGTCGACCAGGTATCAGATGTTGAAATTGCAATTGAAAGCAAGTAAATAGAATACCAATCAATCTCAAGCTGTAAAAGATTACTCAAAACAATTACTAAAAGTGGAACGCCACCATTTGCCAGAACCTGTTTATAATCTCTCCGACTTCCTTTCTCGAAAATTGAACTCACATCTTTTTTGCTTAACCTTTCAGCAAGTTTTGAAAGAAGAGATGACAGAATAAAGAATGTTAAAATAGGAACTGTCCACTTCCATCCGCCAAGTCCAAAAATGAAAAGAGCCAGAAGGAAAGTAACAGCCGAGCCACCAAAGTCAAGAAATCTCAATTTATACGAGATAATTGAAATCAATAAAGCTAAGACAAAAGCAAGGAGAAAAGATGATAGATCAATTCCATTCACAAAAAACATCATTGAAGCTGAAGAGAGAACAATTGGAAGAGTTAAATTATCAGTCCCTTTTGTGCTGATTGCTTCCGTAATTCCTCCGAGAAGAGAGAAAATTAAAGCTAAGAATGAAAAATTCAGCCAATCATAATCGATAAAGTTCAAATCTTTCCAGAATGAGAACTTAACAATCCACAAAAGGACGAAAGAACTTAAAATAAATGTTAAAGCACCGTTGAAAGTTTTTGGTTCTTTTGTAATTCGAGTAAAATATTTTGTTGTAGCGGAATTTCCAACAAGAGCAGCCAGTGCATCTCCTATTGAAAAAACTAAGAAACTCAAGCTTATAATGTATTTGTTAACATTCCAAAAAAGCAAAGTGCAGATTAAAAAAGAGAGTGGATAATAAAAGATTCCGAGATTTACCGTTTGAGTATCGTTTATTTGCTTTAGAAGTTTTTTCTTGATTAAAAAATAATTAGTAACGCTAAAAACAATTCCCACAAGAATTACAATCCAGAAACTTTGCAGAACAAAAGGTGCATAAACGACAATAAAGCCTGTTGTGATGTGAAGTAATTTCCTTGAAAGAGATTTATTAATGATATTCTTTCTTGCCAGAACCTCGAAGGTTATTAGTAAAAAAATTGTAATTGA
>Ga0308421_1001886_pt1 | contig 10633 bp, 7 predicted proteins | sample HotsprSampleMS60_FD_203673 | JGI IMG/M metagenome (GOLD analysis project Ga0308421, IMG submission 203673) | Hot spring phototrophic mat microbial communities from Mushroom Spring, Yellowstone National Park, Wyoming, United States - 20090730_MS60 ...
GAGAGACTTTTAACTCAACTTTGGCGGAAGAACTAGCCGGGTTTGATCAGGTTATTCTCATCTGCGGTCGCTACGAGGGAGTTGATGAAAGGGTCATAGAGCATCTGGTGGACAGGGAAATATCCATTGGTGACTATGTTCTAACCGGCGGAGAGCTGGCTGCGGCTGTGGTGGTGGATGCAGTTTCCAGGTTTATCCCCGGAGTGGTGGGTAAAGAAGAATCTGTTCGCCATGATTCTTTCACTGCTGGATTGCTGGATTTTCCTCAGTATACCCGGCCACGGGAATTTCGTGGCTATCGTGTTCCTTCGATTCTGTTTTCCGGTGACCACAAAAAAATCGCCAGGTGGCGGTTGAAAAAAGCCTTAGAAAAGACTCTGGCCCGCCGGCCAGATTTATTAGAATCAAGGAAGCTATCTCCGGAAGAGGAAGCTCTCCTTGAAGAAATTAAAAAAGAAAGGAAAGAGCCATGAAGAACTTAGTAAAAATGGTTGAGGAAAAGTACATCCGCCAGGATATAGAGCCATTCAAAGTGGGTGACACAGTTAAGGTCCATGTCCTGATTAAAGAGGGTGATAAGGAAAGGATCCAGGTCTTCAAAGGCGATGTAATAGCTAAAAGAAGCTCAGGTCTGGGGGCCACCTTCACCGTCAGGAAAGTTTCTTACGGCATCGGGGTTGAGAGAATTTTTCCCCTTCATTCAAAAATGATCAAGAAAATTGAAGTGGTCCGGCACGGAAAGGTCCGCCGGGCTAAACTCTACTATCTACGTAAGCTCAAGGGAAAAGCAGCCAAGCTTAAGGAAGAACAGCAGTAATCAATCTCCTCTGTTATTCAGCCACCTCAACTATAAAATACTATCATTATCATATCGACGTAGAGGGAGTTTTTTTATAAAATTATTTCAATGATTGGGTTTCAAACTGAGAAGAAACTACTCAGGCAGGGATATCGACACCTGGCCGGCCTGGATGAAGTTGGAAGGGGTTCTTTAGTGGGGCCGGTGGTGGCCGCAGCTGTGGTCTTTGGCAGAGAGTTTTTTTTTGGAAATAAACCCATCTGGACTGAGGAAGTTAATGATTCCAAACTTCTCAACTCAACTAAAAGAATGGAGCTGGCCCGCTTAATCCTGAAAAATGCTTCGGACCTGGGGATAGGTTATGCTACCCATCTGGAAGTTGACCGACTGAACATCTTCCGGGCCAGTCAGTTAGCTATGAAAAGAGCTCTGGAAGACCTTAATTCCTCTCCTGATATTATTCTGGTTGACGGGAATCCCCTGAAAGGTATAGATTATTGTCAGATGGCTGTGCCAAAGGGAGATAGGAAAGTTTTTTCTATTGCCGCAGCCTCAATAGTGGCCAAGGTTTTTAGGGATGGGCTAATAAAAATGCTGGATGAAATATACCCAGGTTATGACCTTTGCCAGAATAAAGGTTATGCTACCGAAGCTCATTATCAGGCACTGGAGAAAAAAGGCCCCTGTTTTTTGCACAGAAAAAGTTTTAAGCTTTTCAGAGATAAGGTCCTCATAAAATGAACGGCAAATTAGACCGGGTTAAGATCATCGAGCAGGCGGAGCGGTACGTCCGGGCCGGCAAGATTAAAGAGGCCATCATTGAGTATGAAAAGCTGCTTGAGGATGACCCCGCAGATGTTAGCATAAACAATATAGTTGGTGACCTTTATGTTCGGCTGGGCCAATCTGAGAGAGCCATCAAATCTTTTGAAAAAGTGGCCAGTGAGTACGAGAGAAAGAGCCAGTACTCTCAAGCTCTGGCCATATTAAAAAAGATCTGCCGCTTAAACCCCGAAAACCCCCAGTATTTTATCCGGATGGCAGACCTTTATTCCCGCCAGGGCTTTACTGCTGAAGCCAAACAGGAATACTTGAGAATTGCTGAAAAGTATCTCAGAGCTAAACAGGTCGAAAAAGCAATCGAGCTTTACGAAAAGGTGGTTAGACTCGATAAAGATGACCTTAATCTGAAAATGCAGCTGGCTGCCCTATATAAGCTGGATGGGCGTACAGACCGGGCCGTTAATGAACTGCTGGAAGCGGCCGAACTAAAACTGGCTGCCGGTTTAATTGATGAAGTTCATAAATTAGTCCTGGAAGCCAGAAAACTTAATCCCGAAAGCCCCAGAGCTAGATTAAAACTGGCTCAGGTTCTGCGGCTCAAAGGGCAAGCTGAAGAAGCTATGGACCTGGCTAGAGCAGCTCTGGAAAAGAATCCCAATGACCTTGAAGCTCTAAGTTTTCTGGGCAATGTTTATTTCGAAGAAGGAAAGTTTTCATTAGCCAAGGAAGTCTTCACCAAAATTTTGAATTATTATCCCTTGAACGTAAATGCTCGTTATAAGCTCGGTCGGATTAACCTGGGAGAAGGAGAAGTTGACCGAGCCTATGAGTATTTTGAGCCTTTGATTGATAGCTACCTTAAGAAAAGAAAGGAAGATAAAGCCATCGGTTTGTTGGGGTTGATTCTAACGGTTCATAAGGACCATTTGCCCTCGATGGAAAAAATGGCGGCCATTTTCAGGGAGAATAAAGACCTGAGCCGTTTGGAACAGGTTGATCGAGCTATCCTGGCTGAGCTTAAAAAAATTGGTGAAAAGACCAAAATGCTTCCGGTCTATGCCGAACTCTTAAAGCTAAAGCCTTCTGACGAAAAACTGGCTAAGGAATACCGGGAACTAAAAAAAGAGCTGATGATTACCGAGGAACAAGAAGCAGTTTACGACACCTGGGTCCCCTCCAAAGACCAGGAAGAAGAGATTCAAGCCGGTCTGGCTCAGGCTGACGTTTACCTCCAGGAAGGTCTGAACAGGCTGGCCCGGAGAGTTATTGAAGGTCTGCTGCTGAAGTATCCGAACGACTCTATGATCAAACAGAAGCTAAATTACATCGACAGCCTGAAAACTCAGCTGAGTGAGGAAGAGCTGATTAAAAAGGTGGAAAAAGCCACGGCCATCGAAACCCAGGTTCTCAGGACAACCAAGGGTAAAAGGCAGGAAAAGGAGGAAAGGAAAACTTCCCTGCCTTTTAACGAACAGATACTGGGTGAAGATAAAGTAAACCCTTTAGATATTTTCAGCGATACAGGAATTGTCCCTATCATAACCACCGATGGGCGGGAAAAGAAATATTATGATCTCCAAGAGAATATCCGGGCCGAACTGGCCATGATCTCAGCTATTTATCAAAGGCAGAAGAAAGGTGTAACTACCCAGTTTGAGAAGGAACTGAGCAGCATTGTCAGTGAATTCCGGAAAGGTGTCAGGGATAAAATTCCGGAAGAAGATTTTCAGATTCATCTGCAGCTTGGTCTGGCTTTTATGGAACAGGGGTTGCTGGATGAAGCCATAGAAGAATTTAACATAGCCTCAAAAGACAAAAGCCTCGTTCTGGAAACTTTGACCCTCATCAGCCACTGCTATCGGTTGAAGGGGAATATGGAAGAAGCCGAGCGCTGGCTTAATCGGGCCATCAAACTGGTAGCGCCTGGCACGGACCAGTATTTCGCTCTGATGTTTGACCTGGGCTTAATTTATGAGCAGACCGGGGACCTGGAGAAAGCGCTGTCCATCTATCGGGACATTAAATCCTGGAATCCGACCTACCGCAGTGTCAGTGAGCGGATTGAGAGGCTGTCTAATTCGGCTGGGACTCCAGGAAATCCGCTTAATTGAGCAATTTCATAGTGATGAATTGAAGCAAGTGGCTTAATAAGCAGTAATCAACCCCAGACCCAGCCGGAAATGCTTTGGCAGATCACTCTTAAAGACGTAGGTGCCTTCCACAGCTAAACGCATGTTTCTTCTCAGCAGATAACCATAGTGCAGGCCAGCTGAAGTATATTTTAGATCCGGTTGCTCTGAATCTACCCAGTTAAAGATAGCGACCGCATACCAGCGGGAATCATCGGCCTGAGGAAGATAAATCAGCTCGGCAAAGCCGCCTCGGGTGGCGATTTTCTCGGGGCTCAGTATGTAGAAATAGGGGTTTTTGTCTTTTCGCTCCACGTACTGAACATTTAGCTCCAGCTTGGGGCTGCCCCAGGTAAAATCTGCTCCTATCATCCACAGGGTGTTGATAGCTTCTCCCCGCTTTTCTTTGCCGGTGTAGCCAAAAGCACCGACTCTTAAGTTTTTAAAAACATCCTGAGAGATTCGGAGTATAAAATTCTTATACTTATCGGTGTCAAAAGAGCCGACTTCATCGGCTGGCAGCAGGCCCAGGCCGTTTACCACTTCAAACGTCAGGTCGGTACCAGTGGGCAGGCCGTAAGTGAGCATGATTCCCCGGTCGTAGGTCAGGTTGGCTCGAGCCTGACCGACCCGGACTTTATAAATCCGGTAATCCTCATAGGTTAATCGCAATTCTCTCTTAAAAAGAGGGTCTGAAACCTGAAACTGGCCAAGGTAAATATCAAGGTCGGTCTTAAACAAATCATTCAGCATAATGAAAGCATCTTCCAGGCCAGCCACTTCGCCCCTTTCGCTGAAGAAGAAATAGAGGTAGTAGGCGATATTCTTGGTTAGCTCACCACCAGATAGAAGTTTGATCACAAACGGGCTGGAGAAATCCAGTCCTTTGCTCCCAGAGTTGTTGAAGTTTAGAAAGCCGTCAAAACGTATGGCTATGGGTATTTCTCTTAAAAGCGAAAGAAGATCATCTCCGGTGTCAATGTTATAACGCGGCGTTTCCTTATCTTTAATCACAAAGCCATTGCCGGCGAATTCTTCCCCATAGGCTTTTAGCTTGGGGAAGGGAGTATGGCAGACTTTGCAGCTCATACTGTACTTGCGAGCAAATGAGGGAATGGCCAGGGCTTCAGTGGTCAGGAAAGCCAGCAGGAATAAAGATAAAGTAACAATTTGATGCTTTCTTCCCATCGTCACCTCCGGTCAGCTTTATTTATGGATTAATTCAGTCTACTATCTTGATAGTTGTTGAATGCCGGTTAACTTCTATGATTTCTGATTCGTCTGGTGGCACACCCAGGAAATCAGCCACCGGTTTGACCAGTTTCTGGTAATTCAGGACGGCAGTGACCGTCAGCGGTCCCGGCGGTATGGTATCAGGTAGCTGAAAAGTGCAGGTTTCAATTTTGGTTTCCCTTGGCCCTATTCTGTAATCTACACCCAGCGACTTAGTGTTCCACTGCTGGATGGTCATCCGGCCCTGGGGGTCAAAATAAGGCATACGGAAGATGCGGTTGCCAACTGGCACGCCGTCGCGCTGCACCCCCTTAAAATTGGGGTCACCCAGGGCGATACCCATGTCCTGATAAGCCAGGGTGTCGGCAGCAATGGTATATTCTTCCCCTGGAAAGCCTTTTTTATCCACTGGCAGGTGATAAACCTTACCTTTAACATCCACGGCTTCTACGTGCATCCAGACAATGCGGTCTTCAACCGACCCGGTTGGGAATTTGTGGCCAGTTTTCTGGTTGAAAAGCACTATAGTAAACCTGACTTTATCGCCAGGAGCAGCTTCGTTGATATCCGGATGAACGCGAAGCTCAACGGTTCCTTTAACCTTACCCGGGTCATGAGCACCGTGGAAAAGATGCTGACGGACATCCGGATAAGTCTTGCCCATAGAGGCGCTTTTGCCTGGTGCATAGGTCATATGGCAATCATGGCAACGAACCCCCTCTCTGGCGTAAGGGCCTTCCTTCCATTCTAAGTGAGTTGATTTAACCCAGACTCCGTAGGGGCTTTTTTCGTTGTGGCAGGTGCCACAGAATTCAGCGGTTTTCAGAAATTCTGATTTAACGGTGTTATGTTCTGGAGAAGTGGTACCGCCTCTGGGACCGTATTTGATCTTTCCTGGCTCTGATATCCAGTTAAAGTTATAGGGAACATCACCGGCAAAGCCAGTTATGGTGTGACAGACCTCGCAGGAAACAGACTCATTGGCTCGGCTGCCTTTAGAGGGATGGGGTGGGGGGACATCGCCAGCCAGGAAGGCCAGAGGACTATGACAGCCGTTGCATCCAGCTTTAACCCCGGCCACTACCGGGTCTTTTTCGGCATGAGGAACAGCCAGCTTGAAGTATTCAATCTCATCCCAGTGGTGGGTGTAGGCCTGGGACATCATGGACTGTTTCCATTGCTGGTAGATGTTATTGTGGCACTGGAGGCCACAGAATTTTGGAGTCTGATAATCGCTGTATTTTCTGGTGCCAAGAGCTTCATCACCGGCTTTTTGCAGGCTGGCAGATGTGACCAGCCCCAGAAAAAAAACGAGAATCAGAGGAAACACTATTCCCAGGCTGCTACTTAAACCTTTCATCATATCCCTCCTTTATTCTAGCATTACCACAAATAATAAAGACAGGCAACAGGATAAAAAAAATTTAAGAGGACGACTCGCCCTGGATGAATTCTGAGTTGACGAATTGCCGTCTTTTCGCCTTATTTTCTGAGAGTAGCTGTCTTCTTTTAAGTTTCCTGTCTGAAGCGATGAGAACAAAGCGGGAGCCAGACCTTGAGAAAAATAGGCTTTGATTTCCAGACCCAGTTGGTTTAAAAAGAGATTGAGTAGTTTTATTGTCTAAAAATATTAATATCTAAAAGAGGAATAAAAATGGACAAAAACCAAAAAAGAATTTCCAGAAGAGAGTTTTTAAAAGCAGCTTCAGTGGCGGCTGCAGTCGGCCTGGGTTTTCCAGCCATTGTGCCGGCTTCAGCTCTCGGTCGTGACAAACGACCGGCACCCTCTAACCGCATCGTCATGGCCGGCATCGGCTTTGGCATGATGGGCATTCCCAACATGGAAGCTTTCCTTAGCAAAGATGAGGTGCAGTGGGTGGCTGTCTGTGATGTGGACAGGAATCATTTAGCCCGGGCTAAAAACATCGTTGATAAAAAGTACGGCAACAAATCCTGTAAAGCTTACACCGATTTTCGGGAGCTTTTTCTGAGAAAAGATATAGATGCGGTATCTATCGCGGTGCCCGACCACTGGCATGCCTTGCTGTCCATAAGTGCGGCCCGAGCCGGTTGTGACATTTATGGTGAAAAACCTCTGACCCACAATTTAGCCGAGGGCCGGGCTCTGGTCAGGGCCGTTGAACGCTACGGCCGGGTGTGGCAGACCGGAAGCTGGCAGCGCTCAGTGGAGAATTTTCACCGGGCGGCCGAGCTAGTGCGTAACGGCCGTATCGGCAAAGTCCTGCGCATTGAAGTTGGCTTGCCAGAAGGTCATCACGATTTTGCCGGCACCTTTGGCCAGGATAAAATTGAACCTCCACCACCGGAGCTTGATTACGAAATGTGGCTGGGGCCGGCTCCCTACTGGCCATACTGTAAATCGCGGGTGCACATGAACTGGCGCTGGAACATGGATTTTGGCGGCGGCCAGCTCCTGGACTGGGTGGGCCATCATGTGGACATCGCGCACTGGGGCATGGGCTGGGACGGCACCGGACCTTTAGAGATTGAAGCACGCGGTGAATATCCAAAAGATGGGGTTTACAACAGCCCCCTGCGCTACTGGGTTGAAGCTAAATATGCTGACGGCACACCGATGATTGTAGCTGGCGGCTATCCTCAAATCTGGAGTGGAACCAAGTGGATTGGCGAGAAAGGCTGGGTGTGGGTGGACCGCGGCCAGTTTGAAACCGAACCGGCTTCCCTCAAGAACGAAGTTATCGGCCCGGAAGAAATCAGGCTCTATAAAAGCCGCGACCATTACCAGAATTTCCTGGACTGCGTCAGGAGCAGAAAAGAAACCATTACCCCGGCTGAAGTAGCTCATCGCTCAGCCAGCGTCGGGCATCTGGCCATAATTTCTATGACTGTTGGCAGAAAGATAAAATGGGATCCGGCCAATGAGAAAATAATCGGCGACCCAGAAGCCGAAAGGCTTCTCAGCCGTTCTTGCCGTAAACCCTGGATTCTGCCGGAATGAAGGGAAAAGGGAGAGATGGCCATGAAAAACAGAAACAATAATGAATTTATGAAAATAGAAGGCAGGAGACAAGTTTCAAGGGCTTCGGCTGTGCAAGACGCAAGGTGGGCGGAAAGAATGGAGTTTGAGAGCCAAACTTTTAGAGTTTTGGCTGGTGGCAATTTAACCAGTGCCAGTTTTGGAATGAAAGGTGAAAAAGCGAGGATGAGAAAAAAGAGCGAACAAAAAATTAAATCTCAATATGGCTCAGAGTTTGTAGCTGAGAGCTGCTGTTCAGGAAAAGGCGGTTCAAGTTGGTCCTCTTGTCAAACTTCTTTAATTAGGGTTCAAAAAGTCTCTCTTATTTTGTTTGTTTTCCTGATTTCATTTTTGATTACACTTCCACTTTCGGCCGTTTCTGATTCAACGTGTTCAATTTCTCCATACTCAACAGATCAGCCAGCTGTCAGTTTGCAGAACAGCCTGGAACAGTTAGACCAGGTCTTGAAAGCTCTGGAAAAATTTGACCACAGCCAGGGAGAAGGCCCGGCTCTGGCGCTGGAAAGACTCATTTTCAGCCTGAAAGATAATCAGGACCTGAGACTTGAGGTGGAGAAAAAACTGTTGCAGTTTTTTGCTGGCCCGGTGACCAGAGATGCCCGCATTGCCGTAAGTAAACCTTTGAGCTGGATTGCCGGCTCTGAATCGGTTAAAGCTTTATCTCCATTTATTACTGAACCTGAAAAATCCGACCCGGCCCGCTTTGTCCTGGAGAGAATTCCGGGGAATGAAGCAGATGCGGTGCTGATTTCCGCTCTGGAAAAGGCGCCGGCCGATGTTATGCCAGGCATCATCAGCAGCCTGGGCCATAGAAAAGCGACTGCTGCGGTGCCGCAGCTCGAAAAGCTCCTCAAGAAAAATCCTTCTCCGGCAGTTCTAGAAGCTGCAATTGAAGCTCTGGGCAACATCGGAGGTAACGCAGCCAGCAATATTCTGCTTAATTACCTGAAATCCGGCAATGAAAAAATTCGCCTTATGGCGGCCGATTCACTTCTGAGGACGGCCATCAGTGAAATTGAAAACCGGCAACATGAAGCCGCCTCAGCCATAGCCAGTTCACTGCTTAAAGCCGCGCTGACTCCAGCCGAAAAACTGGCGGCCTGGAAAGTAAAAATTCTGGCCGCCGGGAATAATTACGAAGGCGAAATTCAAACCGCCTTAAAGAGCCGGGATGACCTGGCCAGGCAGGCAGCCATCGGTCTTATCCCGCGCCTCGTTCCTCAGGATAAACTTGATTCTTACCTGGGACTTTTCTCCGGGCTTCCGGATAACCTTCAGGTTCAGGTAGCTGCGGTTCTGGCTAATTATCCTGTTCAAACCGCCCGGGAATACCTCGTAAACCTGGCCGCTAAATCGCCTGCACCTGAGGTCAGAACAGAAGCCATCGTCAGCTTAGGAAAGATTGGTGATAGCTCCACGGTGCAGTTTCTGGCGGGCAAAGCAGCCACTACTCGCGGGAATGAAAAGGCAGCAGCCAGAGAAAGTCTGGTAGCTTTGCGGGGGAAGGTGGTGGATAAAAAGATTCTGGAAATGCTTTCTTTATCACCCGAACAGTCTCTGCGGAATGAATTACTCCTGGCAGCCTGCGAGAGAAACATCAGGGAAAGCCGTGAGTATTTTCTGAAAGAAGCAGCCAATCCTTCGGCTGACCTGGCTCTGGTTTCCCGCGGCCTGAGAGCCTTTGGCGATATCAGCCTGGCAGAGGAGCTGCTGAACATAGCCTATAAGAGTGAAGATGAGGCTTTCCAGGAAGAGATGGCTGGCATCATGGCTGCCTGGGCCAAACAGAGTGCCCGGCCCGATGCTCGATCGGGCTATTTTCGGAACCTATTGGGTGTGGAAAAGCGGCCTGAAAGGCAGGCCTTACTTATTTCCATAATCGGGAAAATCGGTGAAAGAAATTCTCTGCCACTCCTGAGAAATTATCTGAAAAGTCCGGACTCAAAAATCAGAGAAGCTTGCGTCAGGGCTTTATCTGAATGGCCCGAGGTTGAAGCCCGCGATGACCTCTGGCTCATAGCCCGCAGTTCATCTGACCTGAAGGAAAAGGTTCTGGCCATCAGGGGCCTGGTCCGGCTGACTGTTTCTGAGAGATACCGGCAGCCGGAAGCCGTGGTTGAATCCCTGAAAGAAATTTATTCTCTTTCCCAGCGAGCTGAGGAGAAAAAGCTGGTGCTGGCGGCTTTTCTGAATTTTCCCTGCGAAACCGGGCTTTCTTTCTGCCAATCACTGGTCAGTGACCTTGAAGTAGGCTCCGAAGCCCGCACCGCGGCCGAAAAAATCTCCCAGCGCCTGAGAAGAAATTAATACAATTGAAAACTACGGTGATGAATTAATAGGTTGAATCTGCTCTTGAGAAGAAGGCCAGCGGCGCCTGAAGCTGGCCAAGCAGCCATTTGAGAAAAAAAATAGAAATTATCGTCAAAAGGCAACGAGCCGTTGCCGAAATAAAGAAGGATTCAAAACATAAGCCCTGGCCTTTGTAAGGCACAATTCTGGTTTTGCTTTGAATTTCATTCGGATTTTTAGTTTTTATCTGAGGCCATCGTATTTATCTTTGCCGGCTGGATTAATTGGCTCGCCGTATACAATAGTCGGAGTTATTAAGAGACTGGTTTTCTCTCACGATAAAAGAAAATAAATCGTATATCCTTTTTAATTTTGAACCCA
>Ga0308421_1001888_pt1 | contig 10630 bp, 7 predicted proteins | sample HotsprSampleMS60_FD_203673 | JGI IMG/M metagenome (GOLD analysis project Ga0308421, IMG submission 203673) | Hot spring phototrophic mat microbial communities from Mushroom Spring, Yellowstone National Park, Wyoming, United States - 20090730_MS60 ...
ATACGAAGGTCCATTAGGTGGACCGGCTGCCCAAGATGCAATAAACAATTCAATTGGGAAATTCTATCTACCTTACCACGGCAAAACAATTATACCTGGAGCTTATGATTTACTTGCAAATTTTGGAACTATTTATCATCCGGACTCAAAAACAATATTAAATACTATTTTGAGATACAGAGGAAAAACAAAACAACCAATTATGAAATTTGGTATTAATCCTCAAACAGACAATATTCCTTCAAGCTTGATTGTAGATGCTTCAATAATTAGAGATATATTTGATGGAGATGCTTATTCTATTAAAGCCATTTTTTCTGTAAGCAATCTTTTTAATTCTAATTATCAAACCTTCGTACATTATCCGATGCCAAGAAGATTTTATTCTTTTGGTTTATCTGCTAATATTAAATAAGGCATTTTATTTTGGGGCAAATGGTTTTAGTAAAAAACCACTTTGCCTCAAGATTTTTAACTATGCGGCTGTATAAAAAGTTAAAAAATGTCAGTCTGAGCTTGTCGAAGACTGACATTTATTTTACAAAATCGAATGTTTTTTTACTGAAAAGTTACTTTTTAGACAGCCCCAACAATTTATAAATCAATCACATATAAGATGAAAGATATTTTCATAAAGAACGATTTACCCAAATGATATTAAACCTCTTCTGATTGATTTATGAATATTTATTGATTAAAGCCTTGAACATTTATTTAAGTTCGATTATATCTCTAATAAAATTCTAATTTTTTTCTAATTGCTTTCTAACAGTCTTACAATAGTGGATTTATTAATTTTGAATAGTAAAAACAAACTTAAATGGATTTAGAACTGAAGAATAAAATAAGCAAATCATTCAATTGACCTGCATAATTCTTAAGGATTGCGCAGGCATAAAGTGAATCTTTGCACAAAACTAAATAAACTATGACAATACTTGAATTCATCACAAGACTTTTATTAGCGTTGATATTAGGAATAGCAATTGGCTTTGAACGTCAGTGGCGACAAAGAAACGCAGGTCTTCGAACTAATACCTTAGTCTCTCTTGGTTCTGCTGCGTTTACCTTAATATCCGTTTCTCTTGTTACTTCTACAGAACCAAATTACAGAGGAGATGCCACCAGAATTATTAGTCAGATTGTAACTGGAATAGGATTTTTAGGTGCTGGTGTAATTATGAGAGATGGATTAAATGTTCAGGGATTGAATACCGCAGCTACAATATGGTGTTCTGCTGCAGTTGGTGCTTTATCAGGAGTTGGGCTTTATGTTCAAGCTTCCTTAGTTGCCTTAGCTGTAATTTTAACACATTTAATATTCAGACCCTTAAGTTTGTTAATTAGCAGAAATGATTATAAGAAAAAAGAAAACTCTCAAATTGAATATGCACTAACGATTAAATGTAAGTCAGAAGTCGAAAACCATATAAGAGTTCTTCTTATGCAACAACTAAGTATAGACGAAAAATTATTACTAAAATCACTTACAAGCACTGATAACAGCGATCCATCAATTGTTATCATAACAGCTGAAATTTTATCAGCTTCACAACAAGATAGTTTAATTGAAAAAATTGCTTCTCGACTTACAATAGAAGAAAAGGTTACAAAAGTAAGTTGGGAAATTATCGGATTACAAACAGACTATTAGAATTTTTTATGATTGGAATTGTAGCAACATTATAAATAACGCTTGGTGTAGTCGCAGACAATATTGTCGTTGCAGGGTGGTGTGGTTATGCTTCACAATATTTTAAACCATATAAATTTTTGTTAATTCTCTTTCTACTATTTACAATTCAATTACATGTATTTACTTATGGTTTATGGATTGGAAAACATTTAATCTGGAATAATCACGATAATGAAAAATGGATTTCTTTAATACTTATGTTTTCAATGGCATTAATGATGTTATTAGAGCTAAGAGGAAAAAATATTCCTCGCAAGTTAATTTTTTCTTTAGATGACTTCATCTCTATTTCATTATTAACTGCTATTTATCCTTTTATACTTGGTATAGCGCTTCAAAAGTTATGTGAACCCAAAATTATTTTTATTGTAATAATATCATCAATAATAATATCATTGATTTTCGGATGGTTTATTGGTAAGACAAAAAAACTATTTACTAAATATTGTATCCGTATTGCAAATTATTTTGGCATAATCGTAATGTTCATAGGTATAATTCTATTTTTAAATCTGATACAACACTAACTTAAAAACATACGAGGGATTTAATGAGAAAGATTTTTATGAAAACTTTTATCAATGGAAATCACCAGCGAAGTATTTTTAATGAAGGCACATTGAAGAAATTAAGAAATGCATCGCGTAATGATGAAAATTTTATTTATGCTATGCTTGAGAGTAACGAGAATGGTTTAACTGACAACATTGTTGAAGATCGCTTAGAAAAATACGGATTAAATGAAGTTCAACACGATAAAGCTCCTGCTTGGTATATTCAACTTTTCAGAGCTTTCGCTAATCCATTTATTTACATTCTATTGGCAATTGGAATGGTTTCACTAATTGTTGATGTAATTATAGTAGAACCTGAAGATAGGGACTTCAAAACTATAATTGTAGTGTCTATTATGGTTGTTTTCAGCGCTATTCTAAGGTTCATTCAGGAGTTTCGAAGTAATTTGGCAGCCGAGAAACTTAAAGCTATGGTTAAAACTACTGCCACAGTGTTAAGGAAGGGAAAAGGTAAAATAGAAGTTCCTATTGAACAATTAGTACCAGGTGATATAATTTTTTTGTCTGCCGGTGATATGGTTCCTGCCGATTGCAGAATATTAGAAAGCAAAGACCTTTTTGTAAGTGAATCAATGCTAACTGGAGAGTCTATGCCTGTGGAGAAATATCATTTACCAATTCGGAATGCTGATAAAAAGCAACCGATTGAATTGAATAATTTATGCTTTATGGGTACCAATATCGAAAGCGGAATAGCAAAAGCGATTGTAGTAGCAACTGGGACTTCAACTTACTTCGGTGGTATCAGTAAAACAATTATAGGCGATCGTCCAGAAACTTCTTTTGATAAAGGAGTCAATTCGGTTAGCCATTTATTGATTCGTTTTATGTTGGTTATGGTTCCTATTATCTTTCTAATTAACGGGCTGCTTAAAGGGGATTGGCTCGAAGCCCTTTTATTTGGTATTGCCGTAGCAGTGGGACTAACTCCAGAAATGCTCCCGATGATTGTTACTGTTAATCTTGCTAAAGGCGCTATCAATATGAGTAAGAGGAAAGTTATAGTTAAGCGCTTGAATTCTATTCAAAATATTGGTGCTATGGATGTTTTGTGTACCGATAAAACAGGAACTCTGACTTTGGACAAAATAGTTCTTGAACGCCATCTTAATGTAAGAGGTGAAGAAGATGATGAAGTATTAAAGTGGGCATATCTTAACAGTTACTATCAAACAGGGTTAAAAAATTTACTTGATAAAGCGTTGCTTGAACATGTAGAACTTCGCGATTATCTCAAAGTGGAAGAACAATTTGTAAAAGTTGATGAAATACCTTTTGACTTTAAGCGCAGAAGAATGTCGGTTATTCTAAAACGAAGCAATGGAAAACATTTAATGATTACAAAAGGTGCGGTTGAAGAGGTATTGTCTCTATGCAGTCATACATTTGATCCGGGAGATGATCGCTCATTACACACAGAGGATGATATTGTTATCCCCATTGATGATAAAATTAAAGATATAATTCTTAAAACTTCCGATAAAATGCATAGAGAAGGTCTGAGAGTCCTTTTGGTTGCAATAAAAGAATTTGAGGAAAATCACCCTTTGAATTATTCTGTTGAAGACGAAAAAGATCTTATCTTAACTGGTTTTATTGGTTTTCTTGATCCTGCAAAACCATCTGCAGAGCCAAGTATAAGAGCATTACAGAAGCTTGGTGTTAACATAAAGGTCCTTACAGGAGATAATGAAGTTGTTACTCAAAAAATTTGTAAAGATGTCGGTATCCCTGTAAACAAAATCATTTTAGGTAATGAATTAGAAAATATGAGTGATGATGAATTAATTTCAAAAATAGATGAAGTCTCAGTTTTTGCTAAGTTAAATCCAATGCAAAAATTAAGAGTTGTTAAAGCACTTCGTAAAAAGGGACATACAGTAGGATTTTTGGGCGATGGAATTAATGATGCAGCTGCTCTTAAAGAATCTGATATAGGAATAAGTGTAGATACCGCCGTTGATATAGCAAAAGAAAGTGCTGATATAATTTTGCTCGAAAAAGACCTTATGGTTTTACGAAAGGGGGTTATTTATGGTCGCAGAACATTTGGAAACATTCTAAAATATTTAAATATGACCGTAAGCAGCAATTTCGGGAATGTATTCTCAGTTTTAGGAGCCAGCGCGTTTTTACCCTTTTTACCTATGTTGCCTGTTCATTTATTAACTCAAAATCTTTTATACGATATATCCCAAACTACTATCCCTTGGGATAGAGTTGATGAGGAATTTATCGAAAAACCGCGCAAATGGGATGCATCTGGTATAAAACGCTTTATGCTTTTTATTGGGCCTGTAAGTTCAATTTTTGATTTTACAACTTATGCTGTAATGTGGTTTGTGTTCAAAGCAAACTCTCCTGAACATCAAACTCTTTTTCAAACCGGTTGGTTTGTAGAGGGATTATTATCACAAACTCTTATAATTCATATAATCCGCACTCGTAAAATTCCTTTCATTCAAAGTTGGGCTACCGCACCGGTAGTAGCTATGACTTCACTTATTATGCTTATCGGTATTATAATTCCTTTTTCTCCTGCAGCAGATATACTTAAAATGCAACCTCTACCATTGTCTTATTTCCCCTGGCTAATTGGTATATTAACAAGTTATGTTATACTCGCTCAAATTGTAAAAAACTGGTATATACGCAGATTTAATCAGTGGTTATAACATTTTCATAAATAAATGGGAACGGATTTTCTTTCAGTTCCCATTTTTCCTTGACTTTGAGACTATTTCCTCTCATTCAGTCATATTTTCTTGAAAATTTATTATTTAAAATTTAATGTTTGTTAAAATTTTTTCAAATATGTGTGTGGCGATTAGATTTATATAAGCAATTTTTCTTTTGATATCTTGATGACAATTTATTGTATAGAACTAACCTTTTAAAGATTGTTAAATCTAAACATCTTCTACACCTCAAACTCGTTAAGTCTTACCGACAAAATGATAAAACTAAACAAAAAGTTATCCTTAACTTCGGTAGTGTAAACCAACTGAAAAAATCTGGATTTTTAGAATCAACTGCTAAAAAACTCCTCTCCTTGGATGGAAAATCTCTCCCTACTATTAACGACCTTGAAGAACTCTCTCGCTTCTGCTATGGAGATATTGTCTATAGAAAATTATGGAATTCATATCGGATAGATGAACTTTTGAAGGAATGTAGAAAACATTACAATATCAAATACGATTTTGAGACTACAATTTATCTTATGGTTATCGATAGACTACTTCGTCCACAAAGCAAATTAGCGACCTTTAATAAGCAAGGCAGATACATTGGAATAAAAGATGTGAGTTTACACCATCTCTATAGAAGTTTGGATATATTGGCTGATAATAAAAAGCAGATAGAGAGACACCTATTTGATAGAAGTAGAAGTTTGTTTAATTCCAAGATAGATGTTGTTTTTTATGATTTAACGACATTTCATTTTGAGAGTGTTAGAAGTGACCAGTTGAGAGAATTTGGTTTTAGTAAGTGCGGGAAATTTAATGAAGTTCAAGTAGTAATGGGATTGTTAATAGATACAGAGGGACATCCGATAGGATTTGACCTTTTTGCAGGAAATACATTCGATGGAAAGACACTAATATCGTCATTGAAGAAATTAGAAGAAGATTTTCAAATAAGACAAGTAATAATAGTAGCAGATGCGGGGATAAATAGTTCGAAGAATTTGTATCAAATCAAGCAGGCAGGATATGATTATATAGTAAGAGCGAGAATAAAGAGTTTTTCAAACTCATTGAAAGAACAGATACTCGATGAAGAAGGATATGTAGATGTTGCCAAAGATGAGAATGGAGAAGTAACATTGAGTTATAAGAGTATAGATGAACATAGTTTTGAGTATGTTGATGAAGAAGGGAATAAACAAAGAATGAATGATAGAATAATAGTCTACTGGTCAAAAGAATTATCAGAGAAGAATAAGAATGATAGAGAAAGGGCAATAAAGAAAGCTGAACAGGTAGTCTCATAAGAAAGAAGTATCGATGATAAAAAAGGATATAAAAGATACATTCAGACAGAAGGTAAAGGTAAGATAATCGGAATAGACCAAAGCAAGATAGAAGAAGATAGTCGATTAGATGGATATATGGAAATCAGAGTAGTGTAAGAGACTTGGATGTAGTTCGAATTATAGAAGAGTATCATCAGTTATGGAAGATAGAAGAGTCATTACGAGTATTGAAAACGACAATGCGAGTCTGTAAAATAATTTGTGTAAATGGATTTTATTGTTATAGAACATCTTTTAATCTTTCCTCAAAAATAATAGATAAATGTGATAAAGCAACGGCCCAGTTCTGCACAGGTATAACAGTCCATTTTTTAGAAATATCTCTGTAAGCTAAGAAAAGCATCTTTTTTAGTGCATCATCCAGCCAAAGGCTGGCAAGCTATTGGGAAAAATGCTTCTCTGTTTTGTAACCTTTCTGAACTGACGATGCACTGCTTCAACTGCATTGGTAGTGTAAATGATTTTTCTTATTTCATCGGGATACTTGAAAAATGTGGAAGCGTGTGCCCAGTTTTGTCTCCAGGTTCTAATAGACAAGGAATATTTCTTAGCCCAGTTCTCTTCAAGCCTATCAAGAGCAATAAGAGCTGCTTCTTCTGTAGGTGCTGAGTAAACCTGGCGTAGTTCTTTCATAAATGATTTCTGATCTTTGCTTGCAATATATCTAAGCGTGTTTCTAATCAGATGGATAATGCAGAGCTGGATTTCTGTTCCGGGGAAAACTGTGTTGATTGCCTCGGGAAAACCCTTCAGTCCATCAACACAGGCAATCAGAATATCCTGAACTCCGCGATTCTTTAATTCAGTTAAGACACTAAGCCAGAAGTTAGAGCCTTCAGCTTCGCTTACCCACAAGCCCAGAAGATCCTTTCTGCCCGTAATATCGAGTGCCAGACAAGTGTAAGCTGCTTTATTTGTTACCTTTCCTTCACTGGTTACCTTGTAGTGGATTGCATCAAAGAAGACTAACGGATAAACTTTCTCAAGTGGTCGGTTGTGCCATTCTTTAGCTAGGTCGATTATCTTATCTGTTATCTGGGATACCAGTGAAGCTCTCACATCAAGTCCATAGAACTCCTGAAGGTGTGATTGTATATCTCTTGTGGTCATTCCCTTTGCATACATTGAGATAATTTTATCTTCAATCGGTCCAAGTGTTCTCTCCTACTTCTTGACAACAACAGGATCAAATGTGCTATTGCGATCTCTCGGGACAGTTAGTTCAATCTCTCCATTGTCATTCTTCAGAGTCTTGTGAGTTTTACCGTTTCGGCTGTTTATGGTGTTTCTACCGGTGGATGAGTATTTTTCATAACCCAGATGTTCGGTAAGCTCTGCATCAAGCATTCCCTCAAGGGAAGCTTTGATTATCTTCTTGATGGCTCCATTCTCACCTATCAAGTCTTGATAGGTTTTGGCATTTTTTAGATCGGCTCTTAACTGCTCGATCATTTCTGGTGTTAGATCCATTGTGTAAATTTCCTTTCAGATAATGGTTAAAAGTAATTAGTTTTTTAGAAAATGAAAACCCTTGAAGGATTTTCGCCAAGTTAAGTGCTGCTTCGCTACGCTTCGCAGCACTTAACTAAACCATTTCTTTAACCATTTACACAGAATTCTTTACACTCCCTATTGACTTTCAAAATTTCAATTATACCATATATCAATCTATCTAAACTATCAATGTTTTGAAATATCCTCATAGGAATTGTTCGTCTCCTTATTTCTTCAATGTATCTCTCAATCGGATTATTTGTTTTTATTCTATTCCATATTGACTTATCAAAATCAAAATATGTTAATGTTAAATGAAAACCATATTGTAAAGAACGAACAGCAAGTGGCTCTTTCTTCTTCCATTTGCTCTTAAATTCTTTCAACTTTCCTATCGCTTCTTCCTTACTCTCAGATGCATAAATTATTGAAAGATCCTTTGAAACTTTATCTCTATTGCTCAACGATGTCTTGCTTAATACATCTCTCTTTTTATGAACCACACATACCTGTATCTTTGCAAATGGAAATACCGTCCTTATTGCCAATTGTAATCCTTTGTGTCCATCTGTTATAAATAAAACAGGTCGCTTTAACCCCCTCAATCTTAAATTCTCTAAAAAATCTTCATAACTTGCTTCATTTTCCCTTTCACTTAACCTATAATCTATCAATTCAAATTCACCTTCCATAGTCTCTCCTAAGGCTAACAACAACCAGTATTTCCCTAATGACCGCACTTTTACATACATCCCATCCATCCAAATAAATCTATAATATTTCAATATTTCTCTACTATGAAATTCTCTCTTTCTTTCATCTAATACCTTTAATACTCTACTCACCCCAGATGGAGATAATATTGTCCCATACTCCTTCTGTAACATCGCCATCGTTTTTCTACAGCTCAAACCTAAAAAGTATCCTATTAATGTCATCTCAACTAATCGACTATCTCTCCTTTGATATCTACTTATTATCTTCGATTGAAATCTCCTCCCTTTCTCCTTAAATACTACTCTCGGCTTCTTGAACTCTATTGTCCCTATGCTCGTATCTAATCTCCTCTTATTATCCTGAATTCAAATATCCGCTCCTTTCTTTCTTGTGTTTATACCGCTCTTCTGTCCCTATCGCCTGAAGTATTTCTTCCTGTAAGCATTTCTCCAACACTTCTGCTAAAACCTTTTTTGATTCTTCGTTTGAATATTTAACCAATTCGTCAATGGTCTTAATACATTTTATTTTTTGCAAAATTTCTCCAAATTTGCAGTTAGGAAACTGCATTGTTTGGTCCTCATCTGTTTATTTTTGTTTTTTATTCTTTAACAGGGATGAATTTATTTTTTACCAACCTTAATTTCAACAAAATTTTATACGCTACTTAAACTTCAACTATTAGAATTTGATTAAAGTCATTCTATTTTTGTTTGGCTAAGGATTAATTAAGTTTTTCTCACTTCAACAACTTCTCATATCTCCAAAAAACTCGTTGAACTCGAGCATTGCAGTGGTGAGAGTAAAATGGAATTGGTCCGACCCAGGGAATAATAGCAAATTGATGTCCTTGTGCTTGTTGATCTTTAAGGCATCTTTTCAGTAAAACTCCACCGATGTTTTTTCCACGCATTTCAGGACTTGTGCCCATTGGTCCAAACCAACCAGTGTTGAGATTGTTTGTATCATAAGCTGAAAATCCAACAACTCTGTCTTGATAAATTGTAATGTGAATTGAAATCGGATCATTTTTGAAAGCCATATTTACTTCATTTTCCCATAATTCAAAATTTTCATTGATGAAGTTCATAGTCTTCTCGTAATCATCTTTTTCAGCTCGTTTGATAGTGATACCATTATTCAAAAGGTTTTCTTCTTCTTTTGATGTATCAAAATTCTGTCCAACAAGATTGCAAATCATATTTGAAGTGTCGTTAAATTTTTTGAAGCCGAGTCTTTCAGCAAAACAAATTGCTTCAGTATACATTGGATCAATTCCAGGCTGAAAGTAATTTGGATGCGATTCATAAATTCTGACTTTTTCACAACCTTCTCTCATAAACTTTTCTTCCAAAATTTTATAAAGTTTGGTTGCAATACCTTTTCGTCTTTCTGAAGATTTTACAGCCATTAATTTAATGTAACCGATCTTCCCAATTTTTTTGTGATTGCGGATCACTCCCAACATAAAAGCAATTATTTCGTTATTCTCTTTTACAAGTAGAGCAAGTTCTGGATCAAAGTCCGGATCATCAAATGTTTTTTCTTTGAAAAGAAAGTCTGGCATTATGTCGTATTTCATATTGATACGACAGAATTTTGCTGTTTCCTGTAAATCAGCTAAGGTAAGATGTTGAATTTTCATTTTAGTAATTCAAATTTATTGAGAATGATGATGTGAATAGTCCAATGCTGAATAAGTGAAATTTATTTTTTGAAGATGGAAGATAATTATATGAGTATGAAACAGTCATTTCAAAAGTTTTCAATACTTTCAAAAAGCTAAAACCGATTTCTCCATTGATTCCATTTGAACCTTTGAAGTTCGTAAATCCTCCTAAGCCAAGACTGACAAAATGTTTAATTTCCGGAAGCTCATACAAATATTTTGTTCCTAATCTAAAAGAATTTTTTACAAAACCTTCAGGGATGTGAACATATCCAGCATAGAAATAAACATAGGGAAAAGTTTTATAAGCTGAAGATGATCCAATGCTTACTAATGGAAGGTCTTTTAAGATTGCAAATTTTGTTTTGTTATTTTCGAAAGCTAAAGCAGGGGAAGGTAAGAGCCATAAAGTTATACCAAGTGCAAAATTATAGATGTAA
>Ga0308421_1001891_pt1 | contig 10616 bp, 8 predicted proteins | sample HotsprSampleMS60_FD_203673 | JGI IMG/M metagenome (GOLD analysis project Ga0308421, IMG submission 203673) | Hot spring phototrophic mat microbial communities from Mushroom Spring, Yellowstone National Park, Wyoming, United States - 20090730_MS60 ...
TTGGTTTTGAGAAACGACAAGTAATAGCTGGAATTTCAGAATTTTATAAACCTGAAGAAATAATTGGCAAAAAAGTTTTAGTTGTATCTAATCTTAAAGAAGCAAAACTAATGAACGAAATCTCGCAAGGAATGATCCTTGCGGTCGAAGATGAAAACAAAAATCTTAAACTTATAACCGTTGATGATAATTTACCTATCGGTTCAATTTTAAGATAATTACAAAAAAGTGGAGGAATGATGAAAGTTCAAAAGCAATTTTCTTTGTTGATCGTTTTAATTCTATCTGTTCTGTTAACTTCTTGTTCAACATCTAAAAAAGATATTGTTCTTGCTGAATTCGATAAACAAAAAATTACAATTGAGGAATTCGAAAAAGTTTATGCAAAGAACAATGGCGGTTATGAAGCTGCCAAAAAAGACTCACTTTCGAAAAAGAAAAATTTCCTTGATCTGTATGTCAACTTTAGAATGAAAGTTTATGATGCAAAACGCAGAGAGCTTGATAAGCTTCCTGATGTAGTTGCTGAATATAATGATTACAAACAAAAAATTGGTGTAACTTATTTGCTTGAAAAAGAATTAGTTGAACCAAACATTAGAGAACTTTACGAAAAACGAAAAGAAGAATTGAGAGTAAGTCACATAATGTTTCGACCAGACTCAGCTGGTTTTGAAGGTGCTTATGTTCATGCTCATGCAATTTTAGATTCAATTAAGAAAGGTGCATCTTTTGAGGCGATGGCTAAGGCTTACAGTCAAGATTATTACTCAGCACCTTATGGTGGAGATATTTTTTACATCACTGCTGGAGATATAATTCCATCTTTTGAACAAGCTTGTTATGAATTGAAACCAGGTGAAGTTTATCCAGAGCCAGTTCGAACTCAATTCGGTTATCATTTAATTAAAGTCACTGATAGAAGATCAAGAATTCCTGAAATCAGAGCCAGTCATATTTTAATTGAACTGAAACCTGGATTTACTTCAGAAGATTCAGCGAAAGCTCTGGAAAAGATTCTGAAGATCAAAGAGAAAATTCAACTTGGTGAAGATTTTGCTGAACTCGCAAAAGAATTTTCAGAAGATGAAGGAACAAAAAATCAAGGTGGTGATCTCGGATTTTTCTCACGAAGAATGATGGTTCAACCATTTGATGAAGCAGCATTTAATCTTGAGGTTGGCCAAGTTTCAGATGTTGTTAAAACACAATTTGGTTATCATTTGATCAAAGTGACTGATAAAAAACAGATTAAACCATTCGAAGAAGAAAAAGATTTTCTCAAATCAATTTACCAGAGAATAAAATACAACGATGATAAACAAAGATTTCTTGACTCACTGAAAAGAGCATTTAATTATAAAGTAAACTCAGAATTAATTGATCAAATCGCTGCAAAAGCTGATACAATTCAAGTCGGTGGTCAATACTGGACAAGTCATCTAAAAACTGAGTTTGGTGATTCAATCATTATCACTTATGCAAAGCAAAAAATTTCAGTTGATACATTAATGGCTCGAGCAGAAAATCTTGCCGAGTTTATTAACAGAAGAATTACAAAATCGACGCTTGATAATATTGTCAATCGAATTTCGGAAGATCTATTACTGGCTGAAGCTGTGGAATATTTACCTGCAAAGTATCCCCAGTTCGCTGAGTTGATGGAAGAGTACAAGAATGGAATTTTGATTTTCAAACTTCAAGAAGAGGAAGTCTGGAATAAGATTCAAATTGACGAAGAAAAACTTAGAAGTTACTGGGAAGCAAACAAAGAGAAATTCCAGTGGCCAGATAGAGTTGAATACGCTGAAATTTTTGTGAAATCAGATTCGCTTGCTCAGGAAATTTATAAAATGCTCAAAGCTGGAGAAGAATTTGATTCACTTGCTGCAAAATATACGGAAAGACCTGGCTTCAAAGAGAAAAATGGTTATCATGGAATTAAGCCAGTTTTAGATAATGCTCTTTCTCAAAAAGCAAATCTTTTGAAAGAAGGTGAATTCTCAGAACCATTTAAGAACACAAATGGTTATTCGATTGTAAAATTGATTAAAAAACATCCGGCTGGATTAAAAACATTTGAGGAAGCTTTACCAGAAGTAAGTGGTGCTGTTCAAGAAATTGAGTCTAAACGATTAGAAAATGATTATCTCGAATTTCTTAAATCGAATTACAAACCTCGTATTTATTACGATAAACTTAGTAAGGCTTTTGTTGATTAGTCATTTTAATTCTCAATGGATTCTTCGAACTATTAAGTCAATGCTTTTTCGAAGAATCCATTGGGAAACTTTGTTGTTAATTTATCTAATCATTCATTCGGGTTGTTCTGAAGAAAAACTCCCTGAAGATTATCTTGCTGTTGTCAACGATAAAATGCTAACGAAAAGGACAGTGAGTTACCTTGTCGATTCACTTTATCTTAATAATGAAAATCTTGAACAGGTGATTCAAAATTGGATTGAGATGGAACTACTCACTCAAGCTGCATTATCAGAAGGTCTTGAAGCAAAAGATGAATTCGCAATTCGAAACGATTTTAACTCAAGAAAATTACTTGCTTCTGAATATTTGAAAGAAAAGTTAAAAGAAGTCAACACTGTTGTTTCCAAAGAAGATCTTGAAAGTTATTTTCAAAAACACAAAAACGAATTCATTCTTAATTATGATATTTACAAAGTCAATCAGGTGATCACAACGAATCTTTCAAAGGCAATTGATTTAAGAAACACAACTCTTTCGCAAATTGATTTTTCAAAATCTGTAAAATTAACTTTCAAGCCCGAAGAAATTATTGACGAGCGTTATGCTGTCTACTTGAAAGAATTTGATGATATGCCTTACGAACTTGCAAATATGATTCAAACACTAAGTCCTGGTGAGATTACTTATCCAATTGATCTCGGAAATGGTGAATATTTAATTACACAACTTTTAACCAAATACAACAAAGGTGACGAACCATCAATTGAGTTTGTAAAAGAATTAATTGAAGAAAGAATTATCTTTGAGAGACAGAAGAATTTTTATCAAGAGTTAATAACTAAACTTGCACAGGAAGCTGATATTAAAGTAAGAGAATTAAAATGAACAAAACTAAAATTTTATTTTTATTCGTGTTTTTATTTTCAATCAATGCAATTGCTCAGGAAGTTCTGGATAAAGTTGTTGCAGTAGTTGATAATCAATACATTCTATTGAGCGAGCTTGAATTTCAAACTCAAATGATAGCTTATCAAAGAAAATTAAATCCAAATGATCCTAATCTTAAAAAAGCAGTCTTAAATTCTTTGATTGAAGAAAAATTAATGCTCGTTCAGGCTGAACTTGATTCAATTCGAGTTACTGAAGACGAAGTTAATCGTCAACTTGAATTTCAAATTGAAAACTTCATCCAGCAATTTGGTTCAAAAGAAAAACTTGAGCAGGCATATAATCGACCACTCGAAAAAATTAAAAGAGAATTAAGAGACGATATTCGAAACAATATCTTGATACAAAAAGTCCAGGATCAAAAATTCGCTCGTCTTGAAGTAAGCAGATATGAGGTTGAACAATTCTTTGAACAATATAAAGACAGCATTGGACTTGTTCCCGAAGAAGTTCAGCTTTCACAGATTTTTATTCAGGCAAAACTTTCAGATTATGATAAAGAAGTTTTAAGATCAAAACTTCGATCTATACTCGATTCAATAAAAAATGGTGGAGATTTTGCTGACTTTGCAAGAAGATATAGTGAAGATGCAGCAACGGCAAAGCAAGGTGGAGATCTCGGATTTGTTCGTCGCGGTTTGTTTTTCAAAGAATTTGAAGAAGTAGTCTTTACAATGAAAGAAGGCGAAGTTTCAGATATTATTGAAACACCAATTGGTTTTCATATTGCTCAATTAGTTGAAAGAAGAGGGGAATCAGTTCGAGTACGACATATTCTCTTGAAATTGCAACCAAGTCCTGAAAGTGAGCAAAAAATAATTGATTTCCTTTCAGCAATTCGAGATAGTATCATAAGTGGAAAAAATTCTTTTGCTTATTATGCAAGACTTTATTCTGAAGATAAATCAACAGCTCAATTTGGTGGAGAGATGGGAAAAGTTCCAGTTGCTGAGCTTGATCCAGATTTAAGGAATCTTATTTCGAAAATGAAAGAAGGTGAAGTATCGAAGCCAAGAAAACTCACGGTCTCAAAAGATATGTATGGTTATCAATTGATTTATCTTGAGAAAAGAATTCCAGAGCATTATCCCGATATTAATCTTGATTACGATAAAATTGCACAACTTGCATTGTTCAGGAAGAAACAGAAAGTTTATCAAGAATTAGTTGAACAACTTAAAAAACAGGTTTATTGGGAAATAAGATTATAGGTAACAAATGTTCAAAAGTGATGTTGAAGCTGTAGAAGCTTTAAGTTCGAGCATAAAAAAATTAAAACAAGAAATTAAAAAAGTAATCGTCGGTCAGGATGAGATTATAGATAATCTTTTGATTGCCTTGCTTTCAAAAGGTCATTGTCTTTTGATTGGGGTTCCTGGTCTGGCAAAAACTCTGTTGATAAAAACTCTTGCTCAAGCACTCGATTTGAAATTCAGTAGAATTCAATTTACTCCAGACTTAATGCCGAGTGATATTACAGGAACAGAAATTCTGGAAATTGATCCAGCCACTAATCAAAGGATATTTAAGTTTGTTAAAGGACCGATCTTCACAAATATTTTACTTGCTGATGAAATAAATAGAACTCCACCAAAAACTCAATCAGCGTTGCTTGAAGCGATGCAAGAACTTCAGGTAACTGCAGCTGGAAATAAATATCCACTTGATGAACCATTCTTTGTTTTGGCGACACAAAATCCAATTGAACAGGAAGGAACTTATCCATTACCAGAAGCTCAACTTGATCGATTTATGTTTAATCTCTGGCTCGATTATCCTTCTAAAGAAGAAGAAATTGAGATTGTGAAAACCACCACTGCTCAATACAATCCAGAAGTTTCAAAAGTAATAAGCAAAGAAGAGATAAAATATTTTCAGGATCTGGTTAGAAGAGTTCCCGTTGCAGACAATGTGATTGAATTTGCAGTCAGATTGACAAATATGACTCGTCCAACAGATGGTGCGATTAAATTTGTTAAAGATAATGTGAGTTGGGGAGCTGGTCCTCGTGCATCACAATTTATGATAATTGCAGCCAAAGCTCGTTCTGTTATGAATGGTTCATTTACACCATCGATTGATGATGTAAAGAGTGTTGCACTTCCAATTTTAAGACATAGGATTATACCAACCTTTAGTGCTGAAGCTGATGGAATTACTTCAGCCGATATAGTGAAAACATTACTTGAACAAATAAATTAAGGAGTAATTATGGGCAAAGGTGATAGAAGAACAAAAAGAGGAAAAATTTTTCGTGGAACTTTTGGAAAATGGAGACCACGAAAAAAGAAAAAAAATAAATTGACTCAGGAAGCAAAACCAGAACAAGCAGAAACAAAAGAATAGTTCCTCTGTTTTTTTATAATTGATCGACTTTTCAAAAAACAACTCCTGCAAGTAGCTTAAAACAATGCGGGAGTTTTTTGTTTTAAATAAATTTTAGAAAGACCTTTGGGCTATCAAAATATGATTTGATTTAAGTCATTGAAGAATTCATTATGACAAAAGAATTTTATGATTAGTTTTTAAAGATATTTTTCAAGTCTGCGATTGCTGAAGAAGTAGTGGACGGGTTTGCCTGTCCAAAAAATAATTTCGGTGCTTTGGAAATTCAACTGACAAAGAAAGTCTTATAACTATAATTTTTTTGTCATTGAAAATCAGAAATACCAATTAAAAAGATTTTCTCGATACGAACTTTCGCTTCGCTCAAGTTCTACTCGAAAATCGTGCGTCTTCGGTCTTCGAGTAGCGAAGCGTATCGAGAAGACCGATTATGGTTTTCTCGATACGCCCTTCGTTTCACTCAGGGCTACTCAAAAACCGTTTTTATCGGTGTTCGAGTAACGAAGTGTATCGAGAAGACCGATTTAATATCAGCATCATTTATGATGCTTTGTTTGATAAGCATTGTCGTTTACGGCAATGCGGATTAAGAAGACCGTGAGAAAATTAAACTAGAAATTTAATTTAAAAAGTTTGGGTGGAGGCTCTACAATCTTACAATCTGATATGCCTTGTAACCACGATAGATTTCTGTCGCAAGTACTCGTAATATGTTTGCGACTGGAACAGCAAGAAGAAGTCCAAGAATGCCGAATAGTTCACTTCCAATTAAAATCAAAAGAATAATCACAACAGGATGAATTCTAAGCGATTTAGAATAAATCATCGGCTGGACAAAACCATTATCAATTGTGTAGACAATCGCAAATAAAATCAAAATAGGTAAAGCAAGAGAAAAATTTCCCATTTGATAATATGATACAAGTATCGCCGGCGTAATGCCAATAATTGGACCAAGATATGGAATTAAATGTCCAACTCCAGCAAGAAGTCCAAGCATTACAAAATTGTTTATTCCAATTATGTATAATCCAATCATCACACATAAGCCAACGAACATTGCATCAAATATCCAGCCACGAACAAACTTTCCAAGTTCATCAGAAACTTTTTGAAATACTTCGTAAGCCATCTCAAAATATCGATTTGGAAGAAGATTAATGATGCCGATTTTAAGATTTCTCGAATCTTTTAAAATGAAAAATGTGATAAACGGAACAATTAAAATGAACGCTGCTATTGTGAAAATTTTTGGAATGAAATTAGAAATATCCGTTACGAGATTTTCAACTCCAGTTTGAACAATTCGAGTGAAATGTTTTGTTATCTCTCCACGACGAATAAGAGGAAATGTACTTGAGAGTTTTCTTTCTATCTGAGAAATTAAATCTTGAATTCGCAAATCTTTCAGGAGAATTAATAGATTATCAAACTGTGTTGCAATGATTGGTACAAAATAGTAAACAAGAAATCCAACGAAACCAACGGCAAAGATTACAGAAATTAATGCAGCATAAACTCGTGGAATTTTCAAGAATTCAAGATAACTAACGAGCGGTTTTAAGATAAATGCGAGAAGAACAGAAATTGCAATTAAGACAATGATATTAATTAATTCAAAGATGAAATAAATTATCAGCCCAAATGTTAAAAATGGAAGAACTATTCGAAGAATTTTTTTTGTTGTTCCTTCTTTGAACACCTTGTTACTCAGACTTTAATCGAACACTGCTTCAACTCTTCTAATTTCTGGAATGTTTCTCATTAATGCTCGTTCAATTCCAGCTCTCAGAGTCATCTGAGACATAGGACAATTACCACAGGCACCAGTCAGACGGACTTCTACAATTCCATCATTCGTTACTTGAACAAGTTCAACATCACCACCATCAGCTTGCAAATATGGTCGAATAGTTTGTAATGCATTCTTTACTCGTGTTTGGATATCTTCCATTTTTACACCTATGAATTTAAAATTTCAATTTTAGGAATAACCGGTGCGTTTATATTTCTAATGCTAATCTGTGCAGCCATATTTCGTGCAATTTCCATTATCTTTTTGGTTTCTTCACAATCAGGATCAGCGATGACGATTGGTTTACCAGTATCTCCACCTTCCCTAATTAATGGATTAATTGGAATTTCACCTAAGAATGGAATTCCCATCTCTTCGGCTGCTTTTTTTCCACCACCATTTCCAAAAATATCATATCGTTTTCCTGTATCTGGTGCAATGAAGTAACTCATATTTTCAACCAATCCTAAAATTGTCACATTCACTCTCTCGAACATTTTAATTGCTTTTCTTGCGTCGATCAATGCAACATCTTGAGGTGTGGTAACTACAACAGCACCAGTCAATGGAATGGTTTGAACTAATGTTAATTGAATATCACCAGTTCCTGGAGGCAAATCAAAAATCAAGTAATCAAGTTCACCCCAGAGAACATCGCTCATAAATTGTTTAATTGCTCCGCTTGCCATTGGACCACGCCAGATAACTGGAGTATTGTCATCTATTAAAAATCCAATCGACATTAACTTCACACCATATCTTTCAAGTGGAAGAAGCTTTACATTGTTTGGATCTTCTCCAATCATTTTTGGTCGTTCTTTAACTCCAAGCATCAATGGAATGCTCGGACCATAAATGTCAGCATCAATTAATCCAACGCTTGCACCATCTTTAGCAAGAGCAACAGCCAGATTTACTGCGACTGTTGATTTTCCGACTCCACCTTTACCACTTGCAACTGCGATTGTATTCTTTACGCCGGGCAAAAGTTTTTCTTTGATTTCGTTAATGTGTGAAGTAACCGATGAACCCATTTCAACCTGAATTGAATAATCACTGCCTACAACTTTTTTGATTTCATTAATACAATCGTTTTTGATATTGTCTTTCAATGGGCAAGCTGGAGTTGTTAGATTTACTTTGACAAAAATTTGATTTCCTTCAATCCTGATATCTTTAACCATATTGAGAGTGACAATGTCTCTTCTCAAATCAGGATCTTGAACATTGCTCAGTGCTTTTAAGATTAAATCCTTATCGACTTTCATAACTATCTCTGATTTCCTTTTTGATTATATGCAAATTATGAAAAATCGGAGTGAAATAAATTAGCTTATTTTTCCCCTGAAAGTAATTTACATTAAAATGTGACTTAGTATTCCACCAATTGTGAAAGCAAAAATCCATGTTCCAGCCCAGATGATTAAACCAATCTTTAATCCTCTCTCTTTTATCATCACAAGGAATGAAGCAATGCAAGGAACAAATAAAGTGATCGTTACAAGAGCTACAACAATTTGATAAGTCGATAAATCCAGATGAAATAATCCAGCAGCACCAAAATCTCGTCTGATCATTCCCATAATAAATGCAACGGCAGATTCTTTTGGTAATTGAAGAACTTTTGTGGTTAATGGCTCAAGTAAATTAATCCAGATGTTTATTAATCCAGTTGTGTGAAGCAATCCAATAATAGCAGTACCTAAGAAGAATAATGGAGTTGCTTCTTTCATAAAACTTAATGTTCGGTAATAAGTTTTTCTTAATGTGTTTTTTAAATCAGGAAAACTCATCAATGGTAAATCTAAAATCAAAGGAGAACTTTGTCCAGGAACAATTTTATCTAAAATAGTGCTTGTTAAAATCAAAACTGTCAGTATTGTTAAAACATAAATTGCAATTGCCTGTGGACCGGCTGCACTTAATAAAACAGTAATTACTGCAAGTTGTGCTGAACATGGAATTACAAATTGAAGCAGTGCGGTTGCAATTGTTTTTTCTCTTTCAGTTCCAAGCATTCTTGTTGTTATGGTTGCCATTGTTACACATCCAAATCCAAGAATGATAGGAATAATTGCTTTTCCATTTAAACCAAGTTTTGTAAAGGTTCTATCAGCAAGAGCAGCAAGTCTCGGCAAATAACCACTATCTTCAAGTAGAGCCAATGTAAAATAGAATGAAGTTACAAGCGGAAGCAAGAGAAAGAAAAGATAAGTCATTGTCATTGTAATGACGCCAAATTCACCAAAGAAAAATTCAACAAAAGGATTTTTGAAGATGAAATTTAATTCTGTGTTCTTATCCTTCACAAAGTTTTTGAAATCTTCAAATTTTTCTTCTTCGTTTGAAATTCCTTTTTCAAATAGAAAGCTTTTGTTTTCAACAACATTGTCTTCGTTATCCAAAACTTTAACTTCAATTTCAGTTGGAATTTCAAGAGCAACTAACTTCTTAATATTGTATTCGATTAAACCTTTACCAATTGTGTTTTCAGTGAAATCAACCAGTCTCTGAGCAACTAAATCGCCAACGAAGAAATAAACCAAAGTTAATATGACCAGCAAAATTGGAATTCCAGTCCAAGGATTTAAAGCCAATCTGCCAAGTTTTGAAAAGAATAATCCACCAGGAGTATCGATGCTTTCTACTTGATCGACAATTTCTTTTACTCTATTTCTTCTGTGTATGTAAATTTCTTCTCGTATGTCTTCAACAGGAAGTTTTATGTGTGGATATTTCTTTTGAACTTCTCTATCACCTTCAAGAAAGAGCAATGCCTCTGCCTGATCTGGAATTTCATTTTTTACCAGGTTTAATTTTTCTTTAATGAATTTATCTTCTTTACCTTGACGAGCTTTTTTGATTGCATCTTCAAGATTTTCCAATCCTTCACCTTTAAGAGCAGAAGTTTCAAAAACCTCAACTCCGAGTAACTCAGATAATTTTTTTGAATTAATGACCAACTTATGCTTTCTCACTTCATCCATCATATTCAAAATCACAGAAACTCTCTTACCCATATCGATTAATTGAAGAGTAAGAAATAAATCTCTTTCGAGATTCAAAGCATTTACAACACTTAAAATTATATCTCCTTGAAGAATAATTTCCTTTGCGACTTTTTCTTCGTCATTGAATGAAGATACTCCATAAATTCCTGGTGTATCAATAACATTGTAATTTTTATACCATGCAGATGTAATTGAAACTGTTGTTCCGGGAAAATTAGATACTTCGACATACATTCCACTGAGATGATTGAAGATCAGTGACTTACCGACATTTGGGTTACCTGCAAGAACAACTTTCTTGAAATCAATTT
>Ga0308421_1001900_pt1 | contig 10573 bp, 13 predicted proteins | sample HotsprSampleMS60_FD_203673 | JGI IMG/M metagenome (GOLD analysis project Ga0308421, IMG submission 203673) | Hot spring phototrophic mat microbial communities from Mushroom Spring, Yellowstone National Park, Wyoming, United States - 20090730_MS60 ...
AGCTAAAATTGCAAGTGATTTAATCTCATTCATAAATTTTTTTGAATTAAAGATAAATTCAATTTAAAAGAATTGCAATGAGGATATTTAAAAAAGAAAACCGCCTTTAAGAGGCGGTCTTCTTAGGGCTTATTTATTGTTTAGGGAGGTTTTTAATTTCGTAATCACAAACCTGTCGGTAGGTTGGATCTTTCTTACCTTCTTCAAATGCAGCTTTTGCTTCGTTCAATTTTCCAAGATTTTTAAGAGCCAGTCCTTTGTAATAATAAACGCCACCTTTTGGAATTTTATTTCTATATTTCAATGCGTTTTCAGCGGCAGTAAGAGCTTCATCATATTTACCAGTTTCTACATAAGCTCGTGCAAGTGCAAGATAAGCTGCGTCGTTTTTTTGATCATATTGAATTGCTTTTTTCAAATTATCAATTGCTTTGTCATACTCGAAATTCTTCAGAAGCTGGTCACCGAGTTTTAAGTAAGATAGAGAAATATTTTTTTCGACCTGACTTTTAAGCTGTGCATTTTTTGTAAGCTCAAGTGTTTTGAGAAAATTGTTAACTGATTGTTCGTAGTTTCCTCGTGTGTATTCAAGAGTTCCAAGTGCGTTGTAAGCTAAATCAAAGTCGGGTTTAAGTTTTAAAACTTCATTTAAATCATTGTAAGCTTGATCAAGTTGATTCATTCTTCGATGAGCAACGCCTTTCTGGTAGAGAATTCTATAATCTTTTTGAATTTTCAATGCTTGTTCATAAAGTTGAATTGCAGCCGAAAAATTACCTTCTTTCATTTTTTGATTTCCTTCATTGTACAATTTGGCTGCATCTGGATTCATTTCCTGTGCATAAAGTGAAAGAGCAAAAAATATAGATACAAAAATTAGCTTTAATAATTTCATAATTAAGCTCCAATTGGTTTTAAGTTGGTTGTAATTAAGGGAAAATAACTCTACAAATTCAAAACTTAGTGCGGAAGGCGGGACTTGAACCCGCACGCCTCTCGGCGCCACCCCCTCAAGATGGTGTGTCTACCAGTTCCACCACTTCCGCAAAGAACTGGTGCAAAAATATTACTTTGATAAAAAAATTACAAGATGAAGATTTAACTAAGAATGAATACTCAAAGATTTAAATGGCTGAGTAAATCTCAAAGTTTCAATAAATCATTCCTCAGGGGCTGGTCTTCCTCTTCTCATCATTAAGAGTTTATTTACTTCTCGCATAAATTCTCTTTCAAAGACATAATACTTTGCGACTTTGTAAGGAGGAAGAACATTTTTAATACTTGAATGAAATTCTACTCTATTTCTAAAAAGCTCCTGCTCAAGTGAGTTTAGTCTTGCTTCAAGTTCTTCAAATTTTTTCGGTTGAAAAGATGATTCGTTTTTTGTCAATCTTTCCAGTTGATCAATCACTTTATCTCTTTCACGCTGAATATTTTGTACCTTTTTCTGATGTTCATTATAAAGGGCGAAAAATCTTGTCGATTCTTCCTCTGAAAGGTCAAGGACTTCAATCAACTTAATTTTTTTAAACTCCTCGAGTTTTTTTCTTTGGCTTTCTCTCATTCCCCATGGCTGAGCATTAATTTGATTGACTGCAAACAAAAAGACGATAAAACTTAATAAAGCTTTCATAACTTATTCTCCTGAAAATTTTTTGCTTTCAAGTTGAGCAATTAATGCATCAACTTCTTTTTCATTAAGATTACTAATTGTGGAATTAAGTTCATTCAAAAAATCCTGGCTGCTAAGTGTTGAATACGGTAATTCATCAATGAAATTGATAACATCTTTGAAGTAATTTGATTGAGGTAAACTTGTCTCATCAATATTTTCATAAATATAATCCTGATTGAGATAACCACTTAGGAAGTCGGTCGAAGTAGTTTCAGTTGAACTTTCTTCACTGGTGATGTTTTTGTCATTCAAAGAATTAACATTAATAAGACTAAAATAAATTGCCAAGGAAATCAAAACAATCAATGCAACTGCAAATGAAGGTTTGAACTGAAACTCATACCATTTTTTCTTCTTCTTCGAGATAATTTCATCTACATCGATTGATTGAATGTATTTTTCACTCTCAATCAGAAAGATTTGATTTTCTTTTTCAAGTGCAACTAATAGCTTCTTTAATTCTTCAAACTCTGATTTACAGGAGTTACATTCTTCAAGATGTTTATTGAGAAGTTCGTTTTCTTTTTGACTTAAGCCAGAATCAAAGAAATCAATCATCAGTTTTTTGTAATCATCACAATTCATTTTTCAACTCCTTTTGCAATTTATTAATCGCATGAAAATAATTTGCTTTCAACGCACCGACCGATGTTCCAAGAATTTCAGAAATTTCTTCATAAGAAAGTCCATCATAATATCTCAAAGTAAAAACAATTCTTTGTTTTTCTGGAAGCTTATTAATTGCTTCCTGTATCTTGTTAGACAACTCATTTTCTCTATAGCTTAATTCGGGTGATTGTTTTTCGTCCTTAAATAACCATTCCTCGACCTCATCAAAATCAAAAAAATTTCGAATTTTTCGTCTTTTCAATTCATTCAATGAAAGATTTGTAGTAATTCGATAAAGCCAGGTATAAATTGATGATTCTCGCCTGAAATTTTTAAGATCGTTATACATTTTTATGATAACTTCCTGTGTAATGTCTCTTGCATCTTCGTGGTTACCAAGTAATCTATAAGCTGTCAGATAGATTTTCCTCTTGTATTTCTCAACAAGAACATTGAATGCTTTAGCATCGCCAGCTAAAAATCTATCTATTAAAACATTGTCATCTATCTGACTTTTCATTTTACTATTGACAAAAAAGCAAGAAGTGAAGTTTAAATATCATTGATTATTATCTCTAATTCTTTGTTCAATTCTAATTCGATAATCAACAATTTTGATTTTTTGAGCTTTTATCAAAATTGGATTTAGGTCAATCTCTGTAATTTCATCAAATTCATACATTAGCTGAGAGACTTTTACAATCAACTCTGCTAAAAGATTTATGTTTGTCTTTTTGAAATCACGATAACCTTTAAGCAATGGATAAATCTTTGAACTTTCAATTAAGTCAAGTGCATCATCAATTGAAATTGGTGAAAGTCTCAAATTCTTATCATTTATTATTTCCACCAATTTACCACCAGAGCCAAAGAGAACAATGGGACCAAAAGTTCTATCTCGATAACCGCCAACTATTACTTCAAAATCTCCTTCAAAAAATTCCTGAACTTCAAACTCATCAATAAAACTGAGTAAGTTTCTTTTTCGAAGTTTTGTTCGTAAATCTTCAAATGATTTAAGGAGTGTTTTTTTATCTGGAATATCTAAAATTACTCCACCAACATCCGACTTGTGAGTAAATTTTCTGCTTGAGATTTTTAAGACACAGGGATAATTAAGGATGTTTGCAATTTCATTCAATTCTTTCTCTGTTTTAAAGAATTTACTCTTTGTCACTGGCAGTTTGATTGAGCTTAAAATCTTATAACTTTCCTTTGACGAAAGAAAAGTCGACTCACTGAAATTTGCCTTTACATTTTGAATAAGTTTCTGGATCGTATTCTTTGATTTATCATTCAAATAATCTACGAATTCTTTTTTCAAATCTTTCCTGAAATGATAGTCATAAAGATTTTTTATAATGACAGGTGCAAGTTCAACTGATTTTAGAATTACTGAGTCTTTAATTCCATTCTGTTTCCATTTCTCCCAGAAGTGTGGAAGTGGAAAAGTTACGATCAAAATTGGTTTTGAATTTGCCTTTTGTTCTTCTGCCAGTTGAGCAATCACATCAAAAGCATTAATCATCACAGGTTCGACAAAAATTGCAATGATTGCATCAACATTTTCATCTTCACTTAAAATTTTAGCGGCAGTTCGATAAGTTGTTGCATCGGCTCCCGGCAACATATCGACTGGATTTTTAATGCTCGATTCGGGATGAAGAATTTCTCGCAGTTTATTTTTTGTTGTTTCGTTTAATTCTGAAATTTCAAGTCCCTGTTTTTCAATTTCATCAACGCATAAAATTGCAGGTCCACCTGCATTTGTAAGAACAGCGACTTTTTTACCATTTAATTTTTTCAGATTCAAAATAGAATTTGCTGTTTCAAACATTTCTTCGATTGTTTTCACTCTAATGCAACCACTTTGAATCAATGCACAATCAACAATATCATCTTGAGTTGCCAGCGCACCTGTGTGAGAAGACGCAGCAGATGATCCTGATTTTGTTCTTGCAGCTTTCAAAACAATCACTGGCTTTTCTTTTGTTATTTGATTTGCAAGCTCAAAAAACTTTCTGCCATTTTCGAAAGACTCAAGATACATTGTGATGACCTTTGTTTTTTCATCTTTCCACCAGAATTCGAGTAAGTCATTTTCATTTACATCTGCTTTATTTCCAATGCTTGCGAATTGTCCAAATGTATAACCAGTCAGAGAGATTGTATTCAAAACAGCAGCTGCAAGTGCACCACTTTGTGATAGAAATGAAACAGGTGAATAACGAGGAACTTCTGCTGCAAATGTTGCATTGAGACGAACATTTTCATCTGTGTTGATTAATCCCATACAATTTGGACCGATTAATCTAATTCCATTAGACTTTGCAAATTCGGTGATTTGCTTTTCGAGTTCAGCACCTTCGCCGCCAACTTCTCGAAAGCCAGCTGTAACCACTACAACATTTTTTATTTGTTTCAATGCACAGGATTTTAGAGCATCAAAGACTAAGTTTTTTGGAACTAAGATTAATGCAAGTGAAATTTTTTCTTCAATTTCTTCAATTGTTTTATTGCATTTTATTCTAAGTATTTCATCGCTTTTTGGATTTACGACAAAAACTTTTCCCTTAAATCCAAAATTGATTATTGATTTTAGAATTTCGTATCCAATTGATTTAGGTTTTGAAGATGCACCGACTAACAAAATGCTTTTTGGATAGAAAAAGCTGGAGAGAGTTTCAGCAGTCATATCTTTCCTCATTACTTTGTATTTTGCATTGTGAATATAACCTTTGTTTCTTTTATCCGTCAAATTGTGAAGTTGTTCAAATCTTCGATTGCTAGTATCGTATAAAATTTTGTTTGACTTTTAATTAAAATATATTTATAATAAAAATGAAATTATGAATTTGAAAATTCTAAAAGAGAAAACCTGTGCTATATATCTTTTAGAGAATGAGATGGACCTAAGATATATTCAAGAACTACTTGGTCACAAAAGTTTAAAGACAACCGAGATTTATACTCAATTGAGCAGTAAAGATTTTATGAGGATACAAAACACGTTAGACCAGATGTTGGAGGAGAAAAAAGATGGTTAACCTAATGGTATGGATAGACGACACTGTTGTCTATCGTGCCCAAAAGGGACAAAAAACGAAGTACTTCGTCTATGAACACTTTAGGCAAAATTAAAAGGAGGTGAAAAAATGATTAAATCAATATGGGTTGAAGTAATTAAGAAACATACTAAACAAGTTCAAGAAGTATTTTATGAGGTTGAAGAGAAAGACGGGAAAAAAGGTTGGATGGAAGTGCTTGTGAAAGGTGTTAGACAAGAAATAGACAGAGGCTCCATATATGCAGGTCTCAAAGCCCAGAGGGTCAGGATAGATTCAGATGATTTTCTCATTTTGTATAGACATGATGAGTGGGGCACTGGTAGTTTTGACATTATTAGTTATGTTTTATGGCAAGATATAGGGAGCATAAAGTTTTATTGGACGAAGGACTAAAGAAACTTCCTCTAACAGCGGATAAAATGGAAATAAAAGATTTTCCCAAATTGCCTCCGGCAACTTCTTTTATCCGCAAAAAGTTATGCGGTGGAGTTTATGAATTTAGATTATCTTGGACATCAGTGATCACTTATTAAAATCAAATAACTGAGGTAGTAAAATGAGGAAGTATTTGTTAATTGCTTTGGCTGTTCTTTTCCTTGTGCCAGTAGTATCGTTTGCTCAAGTGAAAGAAGAAGAAAAAGCCAAGGAGCCACCAACCAAGCTTGAAGCCTTCCTTGCAAAGAAAGGCACGTTGATTGTTAAAGATTTCTATGAACTGGGAGAACTTCGGGGTCTGGGCAAAATGCAATTGAATGCATTGATTATCTATGAACCTGGTATGGAAAACACAAAAATCCGGGGAATACGCGTCGAAATTACGGAGGCAGGAAGTTATGGACGATCTAATACTTCCTTCTTAGATTTAGAAGAGGTTGAAAGTCTCTCTAAGGCTATTGCCTATATAGCTGATTTGGCGGAAAAATGGAAAGGAATTAACAGGGAGGCATATACAGAAGTTATATACGCCACTAAAGATGATTTTAAAGTGGGCTTCTACCAAAAAGGATCGGAAAGGAGAGCATTTGCATCCAGCGGCTATATCGGTAAAGCATCATTCATCATGAAGGTCGAAGACTTTATATCAATGAAGGGTATCATAGATAAAGGGCTCTCTGTGCTGAAAGAGAAATAAGAATTGACGCTCCAACTTCCGCTAGCACAGGGTTTGCGGCTTCGCTACGCTTTACCTAACTTGCTTCGCAAGTTTGCAAACCCTGAGAACGTTATACGAAATTTTTCTTTAAATAAAATTAAGGTAAATAAAAGAAGAACAATCTATAAAATTTACTATAACCATTTATCAGGATTAGGATGGAATGTTCGTAGTTGAATGTCCTTCTATCCCTGGATGTGTAAGTCAGGGCAAAACGGAACAAGAAGCAATTGAGAATATCAAGGATACAATAAAGCAGTACCTTGAAGTACGAGCCGAACGAGGTATGCCTCTTACTATTAGTATGCGTGAAGTAGAGGTATTAGCTTAATTTAGAAACTTCCACTTTTTAGCGGATGTGAAGTTTAAAAATATTTGAAAGTCTGGGCTGGGAAGTGGCAAAACAACTAATGTATGACTTAAGTGTTCATAACTCGGGGCAATTAAAAAAGAGGGAACTCAAATTTTCGGTTACTTTTTTCATTTCCTAAACCATTAACGAAGCTGCAACTTTCTTAATTGGTAATTATATGTTAATTTCATAACATTATATTAATATTAGCAACCGAAAAGTGTAACGATTATCAAATCGGTCAACTATGATGAAATTGATCTTAAATCACATTAAAAAAGTTATTTCATTTTTATTTCAAAATTCTGAATTACTTTTCTGGATTTGTGGATTGGTGTATTTAAGTCTCATTATTCCAAGAGAAAATCATTTTACATTTTGTCCGTTGAAGAATTCTGGGATAAATTTTTGTCCTGGTTGCGGACTCGGTCAATCAATTTCTTTAATCTTTCATTTGAAGATTTTCGAATCATTTCAGGCTCATCCACTTGGATTATTTGCTTTAATCATCATTTTTTATAGAATAACTCAATTAATAAAAACAAAACTAAGGAGAGATCAATATGCCTAACATTTACACTTACCTTCCTGAACTCGAAGGGGAAGAAATGATTTTCGTCCAGAAACTCACAAGCGATTTTGACGATCAACAACTCACTCAATTCGCTGTGATGTATCGAAACAGAAGAAAAGATCCAACTTTGATTTTACTTACTGCTCTGGTTGGATTTTTAGGAATTTCTGGAATTCACAGATTTTTACTCAATCAGATTGGAATGGGAATTCTTTATCTTTTAACAGCTGGACTTTGCTTTATTGGAACCATCATTGATTTGATTAATCACAAAAAACTTGCATTCGAATACAATTCAAATGTTGCAAGGGAAATCGCAACAATAATCAAAAGAGGCTGAGAATCAATTTCAAAATCTATGTTGAAAAAAATTAAACACATCATCTGGGATTGGAATGGAACTCTCTTTGATGATGTTGATCTTTGCGTTGAAAATATAAACTGGCTTCTCAGAAAATATAATTACGAACCAATTACAAAAGAACGATACAAAGAAATTTTCACCTTCCCTGTCATTGAATATTACCGTCGAGCTGGTTTTGATCTCGATAAGTTAGACTTCGCAAAAATTGGAAAAGAATGGATGGATCGTTACGAGCAGAAAAAATATGAAGCAAAACTCGCTGATGGTGCTGAAGAAATTTTGCACTTCATTGCCTGCAAAGGAATTCAACAATCAATTCTTTCAGCATATTCTGAAGACACTTTAAATGAAATAGTTGAACGATTTGGTTTGAAGAAATTCTTCACAAACATTGTTGGACTTGATAATATTTATGCAGAAAGCAAAATCGATTTAGGCAGAAGATTAATCCAAAAAATTGATTCGGAAAGTGATGAGATTTTGTTAATTGGAGATACCGTCCACGATTTCGAAGTCTCACAAGAACTCGGTTGCAAGTGCATTCTCCTTTCTTCAGGACACCAATCAAGAAAAGAGCTCGAGAAATGCGGAGTTAATGTAGTAGATGAATTGAGAGAATTGAGAAAGTTGGTGGATTAATCAGAGCCAAAAAAGAATTAAGTAAAAATTTTTAATGAGGTTACCTTTTTTCAGAGTTTAATTTCAAAGTTAATTGGAATAAATTTCAAAATATTAAAAAAGATTAAGTGTAATTTGTATCCGTCATTTCGATAAAATCATCGTAAACGAATAATGATGAATCAAATGTAGGGGATGGGCTTGCCTATCCCGGAAATAAGTTACAGAAAAAATCTGTGTGAATCTGTTTCATTCAACGCCAATCTATATGCAATTCAAATTTGTTAATGTGTAAAAAAGAAATCAGATTAAGACGAGATTTTAAAATTTGTTTTAACTCATCCTGTAATTTTTCTCTTGAGAAGAGAAGGATTTGTTATTAATAAAACCCTTGATGTGTAAAAGTTAACGAAACATATTTTTAGATGCTTTGGATTTTTATCATTAAACCTCTACGAGGTTTTTATTTTTTTGGCCTATTATTTTCTACAATCATTTGACCTCTACGAGGTCAGTTTATTTTGATTTTAAGATTAGCAAAAAATCGTCGTAGACGATTAATGATAAAAAATTGTAGGGGATGGGCTTGCCCATCCCATCGGGTTTAATTATCCCGATGTATATTTTCAAATTAAAATTACAGTTGAAAATGATCATTAAAAATTCCCGTCACTTAAACATCAAACGGACAAGGCAAGCCTTGTCCCTACAAATTTTTTTAATTAATAATTAATGGGATTGGATTGCCAATTAATTTTTACAAAAACATATTTCCATCTGCATTGAATTAATTTTTTATCATTAAACCTCTACGAGGTTTTTATTTTTATGTCGATTAATTTTCTATAATCATTTGACCTCTACGAGGTCAGTTTATTTTGATTTAAAGATTACCAAAAAAAATCGCCGTAGGCGATTAATTATTGTAGAAAAAACATACCCACCAACCAACAAAAAATCGTCGTAGACGATTAATGATAAAAAAATGTAGGGGATGGGCTTGCCCATCCCGTTTTACAATTTTGTAATGAATAATTTCAAAATAAAATGACATTTAAGAATGATCATAAAACATATCTGTCATTAAAAACATCAAATGGACAAGGCGAGCCTTGTCCCTACATAATTTTTGAATTTACATTGATTGAAAAATAAAAACACAAAGGTCGCGGAGAATTATAAGAGAACGCAAAGATCAAAACTCTGCGTTATCTCTGCGCACTTTGCGTCTTTGCGCTTAAGCTACTGTTATTATGAATCAAAATCAAAAAAAATAAAGCGAACATTTTCAACACATCACTTCTCATCAATGATTTTCACAATTGCATCGTGGAGTAATGGACGGAAGTTGATGATTTTTGTGTTTTCTCGTGTTGGATAAACTCTATTGGTTAATAAGACAATAATTAAATTTCTATCTTTATCAGCCCAGCAAGATGTCCCAGTAAATCCAGTGTGTCCTATTGAATTCTTAGATAAGAGTTTGCCCGCTGAATTTGTTTCCGATTTAGTATCCCAGCCCAAAGCACGAGATGAATTCTCTGAAAATTTAGTTGTAAACAAATCCACAACCTGTGAGTCAATAAATCTTTTTCCCTGATAAAATCCTTTTTGTAAAATCATCTGAAGCAATGTTGAAACATCTCTTGCTGTTGAGAAAAGTCCAGCATGACCGGAAACACCATTCAACAAATAAGCAGTTTCGTCGTGGACTTCACCGTGAATCTGTTTCATTCGCCAGTAATTGTCTATTTCAGTTGGAGCAATTCTTGTTTTCAATTCCGATGGTGGATTGAAATAAGTATCTTTCATTCCGAGTGGATTAAAAATTTCTTCTTTGCAGAAAACATCAAGTCGCTTACCAGAAATCCTCTCGATAATTTTTCCCATTAAAATCATTCCGAGATCTGAATAAACAGTCTTTGTGCCTGGTTCGTACTCAAGTGAAGTTTTTAAGATATCCTGAATTACATCTTGTTCATTTTTACAGAATGTGTAGAATTTTTTCCACGCAGGAAGTCCAGAATTGTGAAGAAGTAAATTTTGAACAAGAACTTTTTCTTTATTCTCACCAGTAAAATCAGGAAGATAAAATTGAACAGGTTTTTGCAAATCGAGTTTTCCTTGTGAAACAAGAATCATTGCTGCGGTTGTAGTTGC
>Ga0308421_1001902_pt1 | contig 10551 bp, 10 predicted proteins | sample HotsprSampleMS60_FD_203673 | JGI IMG/M metagenome (GOLD analysis project Ga0308421, IMG submission 203673) | Hot spring phototrophic mat microbial communities from Mushroom Spring, Yellowstone National Park, Wyoming, United States - 20090730_MS60 ...
AAGCCCAGTACCAGGCCCGTCAGATCCTCTACACTGCCGATTGCACCTCTGCCGAGATCTGGGAAAGGGGATCCCTCCTCGGCCAGCTCCGCCTGCAGGTGCTGGGATCCCACAACCTCAGCAATGCCCTGGCGGCGGTTGCCGTGGGGCGACAGTTGGGCTTGGAGTTCCCCGTGATTGCCTCGGCTCTGGCCGAGTTTCGAGGGGTGCAGCGGCGATTTGAAGTCAAAGGCGAGGTGGAAGAAGTCACCTTTATCGACGACTATGCCCATCATCCCAGCGAGATTCGGGCCACTCTGCAGGCAGCCCGTCTGCAACAGCGGCGGGTGGTGGCCGTGTTTCAGCCTCATCGCCACAGCCGTTTGGCTGCCCTGTTCCAAGATTTTGCCCGCTGCTTTGGGGAGGCGGACGTGGTGGTGATCGTGCCTACGTATGGAGCGGGAGAGCCGGCGCCTGAGGGTTCCGACAGCTTGCGCTTGGCCGTGGCGGTGGCGGAGCACCATCCCCATGTGCGCTATGTGTCGTCTTTGCCGCGATTGCCGGAGGTGTTGCCGTCCGTCCTGCAGCCTGGAGATCTCGCCGTTTTTTTGGGCGCAGGGGACTTAAATCAGCAGATAATCGCTACGATGCGGGCATATGCGGCTCAGGTGAGGGAACAGCCTGGGCAAGCCAAAAATCCAAACTTCAGCTGAAAAGATAGCTGCTTCTGAGGTATTGAATCATGACGACGGCTCCGGTGGTGCCTCAGCGGGACGGTTCCTGTGAGTCTGAGGCGGCAAGTCTTACCGCTGAAGACAGGCTTCTCCCCCGCGGGCCGGCGGCTCTGCTATCTGGACGAATTCAATCGGGGATCCCGTTGGCTCCTCTGACCACCTTTCGCGTGGGCGGCAAAGCGGAGTGGTATTGTGAGCCCCGTAGCCATCTGGAGCTGCAGCAGTGTTTGGCTTGGGCGCGAGCAGAAGGGATCCCCACGACGCTGTTAGGGGCAGGCAGCAATCTGCTCATCAGCGATGCCGGGTTGAAGGGGCTGGTGATCGGTACCCGCCGTTTGCGGGGGATCCAACTGCTGGAAGGGGGGAGAATTTGGGCCGCTGCCGGAGAGCCTTTGGTCAATCTGGCGCGGGCAGCCGCCAAGCAAGGCTGGAGCGGTTTGGAGTGGGCGATTGGGATCCCGGGCACCCTGGGGGGAGCCGTGGTGATGAATGCGGGTGCCCACGGACGCGCCATGGCAGATGTGCTGGCGGAAGTACAGATTTTGGATGAGGAGCAGGAGCCCTACCGCCTAGAACCTGCCGATCTGCAATTTGGCTATCGCCGCTCTCGCCTGCAAGACTCACCCTGGACGGTGACAGGGGCCACGTTGCAGTTGATCCCAGACAGGGATCCGGCCCAAGTGCAATGGGAGACCCAGCGCTACCTCAACCAACGCCTGAGCTCTCAGCCCTATCATCTGCCCAGTTGTGGCAGCGTCTTTCGCAACCCCGAATCTCACCCTGCCGGCTGGCTAATCGAGCAGGTGGGGTTGAAGGGGTACCGCATCGGTGGGGCCCAAATTTCAGAGCGCCATGCCAACTTCATCCTCAATTGCCATCAGGCGAGTGCCAAGGACATTTACCGCTTGATTCGCTTGGCCCAGGAAAAGGTCTATCAACAATGGTCGGTGCTTTTGGAGCCGGAAGTGCGCATTCTGGGATCCTTTGAGGATTAGAAGAGCATCGGCTGGGCAATTTGGCCTGCTTTCTTTTGATGACTTTGATAATTTCGATGATTCTGCTCTTAAACTGTTCTTACCAGCTTAGATGCTCGTCGATTCTTTCCTATCGGCTTATGAGTCAAGATGCAGCCACCTTACGTCGTTTAATTCAACGGCTCAATCAGTCCCACACCACTGCGGAAGAACGCCGCTATTTGGTGGAGATCGGCAGCCTGGCTGCTTTGCTCACCCCAGAAGAGGCTGCCGCTTTGGCCCAAGATCCCAAGCAACTCACCGCCGAGCAGCACTATCGCATTTGGGACTGGGTGCATCGCTGGGAACGGGAGCACCGCCACGAAGATCTGGACTGGGATCCCTCTCTAGACCGACACAACGACTAAATCAGTCGCGGTGATTATCGTTACCCAGAGCGTGTCTAAAACATTTCTTTCATCTCTTCTAAAGCCATGAGTGACTCCGGGAGAACTTGCCCTCCATCAACGACGAGAGTTTGGCCTGTAATGTAAGCAGCCTCTTCAGAAGCAAAAAAGAGTGCTGCGTTAGCAACATCCTCAACACTACCTAGACGTTTCATAGGAATCGAGGCTGCCATCTTAGCCAAATAGTCAGCCCCTAAGCTGTCCAATCCTTCTGTGTGGATGTTGCCTGGCATCACAGCATTGATAGTGATGTTCCAGGGAGCAAGCTCAATGGCGGCGGTGCGAATAAACCCTAACTGTCCGGCTTTAGAGGCTCCATAATGACTCCACCCCGGATACCCAGTGATGGGCCCAGTGATTGAAGAAGTTACGATGATTCGTCCCCACTGCTGCTGCTTCATCGCTGGCAAGACTGCAGAAATACTCAGAAACATTCCCTTGAGGTTAGTGCTGAGAACAAGATCAAAGTCTTCTGAGGTCATGACATCCAGTTTAGCTACTGGGAAGATTCCTGCATTAGCACACAGTATGTCAATGTGTCCATACCGCTTAAGTGCTGTAGATGCAAAAGCATGGCAGGACTCAGGATTTGTAACATCTGCCGCAAAGGCCGATACGTTTGAACCCAATACTGAGGCCAAGGTTTCCGCTTGCTCCAGATGTCGAGAAACAACTAACACATTAGCTCCTACTTCGGCAAAACGCTTGACCAAACCACGTCCAATGCCGCGACTTCCCCCTGTGACAATTACTGTGCGTCCAGCTAGAGACCTAAACATTTTTTCTCCTCAAGTCGAAGTTAGGAACAGACAAAGTAATAGCAACTACTACTTCTAGCTAGGTTGGCATAAGTCAAACTTGGCCTGTCTGTCGTGTCAACAGGTTTTAGAGCGAAGCCCTACACACATCCTCCAAAGCTTCTGCAAATAGCTCTGCTTCTGGAGATTGAAGACAGAGAGGCGGACGGATCTTCAGGATGTGCCCAAGACTTCCAGTAGCTCCTATCAAAATCTGCTTCTCCTCGCATAGGGCATTAATGATACGCGTTGCTCGTCTTACATCTGGCCTACCGTCTTTGGGATCAACTATATCTATTCCCAGATAAAGGCCTGCACCCCTCACTCCTCCTATGACTGGGTAATGAGTTGATAGGTCTTGTATCCATGAACGCAGTTTAGTCCCTAGACAAGAAGCATTTTCTACAAGGCCCTCTTCCTCAATCACTTCCAAGACAGCTAGACCTGCTGCTGCCGCAACAGGATTGCCTGCAAAAGTATTGAAGTAGCCAAAATGTTCGCTGAAAGCCCGGAGATACTCAGGGCGAGTAACAATCCCTGCCATAGGAAAGCCGTTTCCCATGGGCTTGCCCAGAGTCACCAGATCGGGAACTACACCATGGCGTTCAAAGCCCCACATCGTCCCTGTGCGGCCAAACCCAGGTTGCACTTCATCAGCAATCCACAATCCACCTGCTTCATGGACGACATCCACAGCCGCCTGCAGAAATCCTGGCGGATCTACATAAACACCATCGCTCGAAAAGATTGTGTCCACTAAAAGCCCCGCAAAGGGAATTCCTGCTTGTTGGAGATCCTGGATCTCAGCAGCCACTGCTTCCGCGAAGCCTTTCCCAACATCCGAGCCATAGTAGAGAGGATCTGGAGGAGGCACCGTACGAACGTAACGTGGCAGTGAGCCCTGGCGGTAAGAAGCTGGCGAAACTTCTGTAACTGCCGCTGTATTCCCATGGTAAGCATTGCTGGATACAATAAAACCTTCTCCCTTTGTGAAGTAACGAACAATTCGCAACGCCAAATCATTACTCTCACTGCCCGTACATGTTAAAACCAGATTTGATAGTTCAGGAGGAAATAAAGATAGCAGCTTCTCCGCGTAGTCATTGAGAATTCTATAAAGGTAACGAGTGTTAATGTTTAGCCTTTGGATCTGATCGCATACTGCCTTAGTAACTCGAGGATGACAGTGACCAACCGAAGGTACGTTATTGTAGAAATCCAGATAGCGAGTACCGTCAGCAGCAAGAATTGAGCAACCTCTGGCACTGACAATATGCAGAGGACGCTGGTAGAAGAGGACTGAGAGGGATCCAAATATCTGCTCTCGTCTTCGCAGGAGCTCGGCTAAATTATCTTCAAAAGTGGAAAGATCTGCGGATTCTAAAGCAAACGCATTCAGAGCGAGTATTTCCTTTTTGTCTTTCATAGTCATTGCCCTTGCATCTATTCAAGCATAGCACTGAAGAAACCTTTCTGCTAATTCTAGCGTTCCAGAAGTATAGGACTCCCCTAGCTCCCGAGCCGTCGGGGTTTCAGAATGGGAAGCAATCCAGGCAGTTAGAAGAATTCGACGCAGCATGACAAAGACGGGTATTTGAGCAACTTGAACGTCTGTCAGAGGGAGTTCGGTTCTATATCCCTCTACCCAGGCCGCTTGTAAATCTGGAAGATAAGGCTTATGTTCGATAAACGAAGCTGCTGCAGCAAAGTCATAGAGAAACCAGCTAAATCCACAATCGTCAAAATCTATGACATAAATTCCATCATCATTTACCAGTAGATTAGTAAGTCGAAGGTCAGCATGGATGAGTCCAAAGTTTTCTGGCTGACTCAGAGGCTCCAGCAACTTGCGTAAGACTTCAACAGTTCGTTCTAACAGATTCGTTCCCTCACGCGTGAGACCTGGTGCTGCTCGGTAATCACCCCAAATCTTTACTGACCCAAGTGTCATCTCAAAATCCCAGGTTTTACGTTTGAATGAGGGGGGTAAACACCAGGCCCGAGCGTGCTTGTGAAGTCTAGCAGTAATCACACCTAGGTTGTAAAAGTGTGTAACCAAATCTGCGCCTTCGGAGGGTGAATCTCCATCGACAAATTCAAAAGCAACCACGTAAAGGATCACATTTTCTTGTTTAATCTCTCCAACTAGCTTCCCATCCCTCAAGGGAATAATACTTGGAGTTTTTACTCTTGTATCTTTCCTGATTGCCTCAATCCAAAGCAACTCTGACTCTATTTCCTGAAGGTCATGATAACCAGGGCGATATACACGGAATACCAAATCCTGATCAAGTCCTGTGTTCCTCGCTAGAAAAGTAGCGTTCTCTGATATATTGAGCAGATCTATCTCCGCTGCGGGATTCACACCCCAAGATGGTAACAATTGATAGAGCCCTTCTTTGATTTGTCGAATAAATTCGTCGGTATACATTGATTACCTCACTTTGTAGCATCCTGCCGGGAAAGCTGATGAAGTTGAAGGCGACGAATCAAGACAGAGAGTAAGCCGCTCATAAGGAAGATAGTTGCTGCACCCAGAGTCGATATAGTTCCCAGAACTGGCACCATTGGTGTATATCCTGCCACCATTTTACTGTAGAGCCACTCTGGAATCGTAGAGTCGGCTCCAGATGTATACAGTGACAGCGGGAAGTTGCCCCAAGAAAGTAGAAAAGAAAAGAGAGCTCCTGATTGAATACCTGGCCAGAGTAGAGGTAGTGTAATCTCTCTAAAAACCTGCAAGTTGGAACAACCTAGATCATAAGCTGCTTCCTCTAGACTAGCATCAAACCCGTAGACCTGAATGGCCATAACTAGTGTTGCAACTGGAGCTATCCAGACCAAGTGAGCAAAGATTGCTGTACGCCAAGAGGTTTCAATTCCAAAAGTGTTAAAGAGCAGTAGTAATGCAAGTCCAAGCACAGGTTGTGGAAAAAAAATAGGCAGAACAAGTACTTTCTGAAAAAGCTTACGCCCTCGCCAATTGAACCTAGCAAAGGCCAGAGACCCGCAGAAAGCAATCCCTACGGAAAGAAGTGTAACAGAAAAAGCAATTAGAAGAGAGTTAGTAATTATTGTGTGAATTTCCAGCGATTCAAGCGTTTGTTCCCACCACCGAGTAGAAAATGAGCGAATAGGAAAAGTAAAATAGCGGGCTCTGGAAAAGCTAGCTAGAACAGTACAGAATAATGGCAAGTAAATGGTCAGGAGAGCAAATCCTGTCCATACCCATGTGAGGATTTCAGATTTCCGCCGACCAGGAAGTTTCATAAAAGTCTCAAAGTGCTCTAGATCTCTAGCTTCTATCTCAGCTATATCTCTTTCTTACCTAAAATTCGATCTAAATCAACTTTAGAGAAGATAGCCATAACAAGACCACCAATCCATAGTGTCAACAGAACAGAAAGTGCAGACCCCAAAGGCCAATTCTGAGCATAGGTAAAGGCATGCTCTACATCATGGGCAATCACAATTACAGATTGACCTCCCAAAATTCGGGCCTCCGTTAAAGCACCGAAAGCTAAAACAAATGTAAGCAACATCCCAACCAAGATTCCGGGTAATGCAATAGGCAATTCTACTTCTCGCCAAATCTGCCATCGATTAGCCCCTAAATCTGCAGCAGCATCGCAGAGGTCGCGAGGAACCATTGCTAACCCTAAGGTAACAGGAAAGAGCATAAATGGAAAATGGGTATAGATCATTCCTGCCAATATCATTCCGGGCTGGTACAGAACTTCTAGTCCACCTTGCCATCCCAAAGCTTCGATTGTTCCGTTGAGAACCCCACCTTTAATGAAGAATAGCACCCATCCATGAAGGCGAACATTCTCGGAAATGAAAAGAGGAAAGATGAAGAGATTGGTAACCAGACCAGCCCAGTGACCGAAAACACGGCATAAACCATGAGCTATAGGGTAGGTAAAAAGGAATAACAGACAACAGGTAGCAAGTGCGAGACCGTTAGACCAAATGAAAGATCTCCAAATGCTATTTTCGGCTCTAATCAGCTCGCTATAATTTACTAGCGTGAAGGATCTCAGCAATTCAAAGCTACGAGGAGTTGCAAATGAGTAGAGTAAAATCACGCACAGTGGCAAGAAAAAGCCCACTCCCAGAAGAACAAGGCTAGGTATCGCCAGAAGAGCGGGCGACAAAGATGCTTTCCCGCGATTCTCCAATAAAGACGGCAGAGCTGTTGTCATAATTACCCTAAATTGCTTACCATTTCACCTAACTCACTACTGTAAACGCATCACTAGCATTCCACCCTAAGGTAACCTCCATCTGTAATGATAGACTAGAAGCCTGAGAACGTGAAACCTCAACTAGCATCATTTTCTCTCCAACCCTTACTTGATATTGAATCCTCGAGCCCAAGTCATATCTGTTATGAATCTCTCCGATAAGAATATTATCTGCAGTTTCATGAGGACGTAAAACTCGCAGGCGTTCAGGTCGGATTACTATATAAGCAGAGCAAATATCTGGTTCACCAGGAGGTGGGAGAACACAAAAAGATCCATCAACATCCTCTCCTGACCAAATCAAATCCTTCTCTCTACGTTTTACCCTGATAATATTTACATCTCCCATGAACTCTGCAACAAACCGATTTGCTGGACGCTCGTAAATCTCCTCTGGTGAGCCGACCTGAATTAATCTTCCTTGGTGCATGACAGCAATCCGATCAGACATCACCATTGCTTCCTCTAGGGAGTGAGTGACATAGACAAAAGTCTTCCTTGTCGCTTGATGAAGCTCCTTAAGCTCTTTTTGCAAAACCTTTTTCAATCTATAGTCAATAGCAGAAAGCGGCTCATCAAAAAGTAAGACTTCGGGATCAAAAGCTAACGCGCGGGCTAGGGCAACTCTCTGTTTTTCTCCTCCCGAGCAGTGCATGACATTCCTGCGGTAATAGTTTTCAGGCAGGTGTACAGTAGCCATAAGCTCTAAGGCTCGGCGACGGCGTTCAGGAGCACCGACTCCTCGAACCTTTAGAGGAAACTCAATGTTTTCTCCTACAGTTTTATGGGGAAAGAGAGCTAGAGATTGAAACACTAGACAGGTAGGACGCAAGTTTGGAGGCAAGTCATTGATACGATTGCCTCGCAGGATGATATTTCCTTGGGAAGGCACTTCCATGCCCGCAAGCATGCGAAGTAAAGTTGTCTTTCCAGATCCCGAAGGACCCACCAAAGTTAAGAATTCCCCCTCATAGACATCTAGGTCTACTTTGTGAACAGCCACAAATGAACCAAATGCTTTAGATACCCCTATTAACTGTAGAACTGGTGTTGAGGAATAGCTTCTCTGAGTGGAAAACTCTTGGCTCTGTAGATTGACGGCATCCATGTGCTGCCACCCCTCTGCGCTATGTCCGCAAGCGTTTGGCTGCATTCATCAAATCTAAGGCTTTGCTGTAGTCAGGAACGATGTTATACTCTATAGAGCGAGCCATTTCTTCTTCAAGACTATCCCACTGGATTGCCTCTAGCTGTTCTTTGGTGAATAATTTGAAGCAATCTGGATTTCCCATCTGAGTAACCGGGTTAAATGTTCCCTCCGCAAAGGCAACGCGGTGAGCGATTTCTGGTTCCTGAATATACTTGAGAAACTCGAATGCAAGCGGTGAGAGCTGTGGGTTATTAACTACAGATGTAATCTCAATCCAGGCGATTCCCCCTTTATTTCCAGGCATTGGCCCTTTGAGTGGAGTGATGCCGCGTAGTTCTAGGAAGCCCTCCGCCCTAGCAGGTGAAACAGAGTATGTCCCACCAGTGAATTGCAAGTCAATCTCCCCTGAGACTAAAGCTTGGTTCATCGCAGCGATATCCCCAATCAGCTTTGCATTACGAAACAAGGTTTTGGCAGTCTCAAAAAACCTGGACATCTCCTCTTCAGAATGCTGCTTAAAGGGATCAATCCCTGCTACCAAGAAGATGTGAAAGACATTCCAGTCATCTGACTCCATAATACCGTAACGACCAGCTAATGCCGAGTCGTTGAACAGCTCCCAGCCCTCTTCCTCAGCTGTTTTGCGACTAATCTTGTTGGTATTGACCACAAAGGAAAGGGGACCAAAGCGCTGAGCCATACCCAACAACTCTGTTCCAGTAGCATCCATCGCCCACTTGTAGGGGGGACGAAATTGAGGAAGCATGGACTCAAAATAATACTCAAACTCCTTACGGGGAAGAGGTTTAATCAGGTTTTCCGGATACATGACCTCTCGTGCCCAAGGGTTGTTCACATTGATTAGATCCCAAACTCTAGTCTCGCCTGCTCGCAAGCGATTGATCATTGTGGGATCATTGGTTAAGGTTTCAGCTTTCACCGTTGCACTGTACCGTTGGCGGAAGGGATCAAGAACCTGCGCAGAGTTGTAACCCTCCCAGCACAGAATATTCAGCTCTTTCTCTCGCGCGGCAAAAGCCTCTTGGTACTGCCTCAAAAAGCCACCGCTAATTGCAACACCTACACCTGCAGCAATGCTCTTAACTACCGACCTTCTAGAAATGCTCATGACCAAGCCCTGCAAGTCAAGATTCCCCTGTACCGTATCTCCAACAATGATGAACGATCTGTAGCTTAGGGCACATTTCCCACAGAATATTCATCTCTTTTTCTTGTACCGTATCTCCAACAATGATGAACGATCTGTAGCTTAGGGCACATTTCCCTAGGAGATTGTGGGGTAATCGTGTCTCATCTAATCTTGTTCTTGCCATGGGGGAATATAGCGCCATGTTAGTTATAGGTGCGTGTAGGTGCGTGGCTGTAAGCAAGAAGCTATTGTCTCGTTGGCAACGACTTTACTGCTACCTCCACGATGCAGCTTTTGCAAAGTACAGAGGGCTTTGGAGAGATACTGATGTCAGTACAGTGTGCGAAGCGAGTACAGGGGCAGAGGTGATATGTTAGGAGCCTCCAGATAGCCAAGGTCGAGGAGCTATCAATCTGCTCTCAGAGTCATGCGTTTGTTGCGTTTGTAAAGCGGCAGGGAGCGCGATCCGCCAAACCAACGCCTACTACCCCCTACAGGGATCCCCCACTCCCGAAAGCTCCCAGAGCTGGGTCTACCAGGATTTCTCGCCGGGATTGCGCTTTTTCCCCGATGGATCTTTTTCCAATGGGCGGCTGCAGCTGGCGCCGTTTAGTGATTTTGCCGTCGAGCAGGGCTTTCTCTGGGGGGATCGCAAGGCGCGGCTGGTGCAACAGTGGGATGCCCAAGGTCGTCTGGTAGAGGTAACCGCGATCCTGGAGCGGCGCGGCCAAGCTTTGGATCCCGTTGCAGACTGTGCACCCCTGAGCAGAGAGCGACTGAGGGCCTGCCTCCAGGGGAGATGGCGGGGGATCGCCCAGAGCTTTGCGGTTGCCGAGGGCCGGTTTGCCCAAACCGAGGTGGACTGCTCGGGGGCAGAGTGGTTGAGCAACTGGGATCCCTTGCCGGGAGGGCTGTGGATTGGCGGGCCGGATCCCTTGCCCATCCCTACCCTTCATCGGGATCGCCGCTTTTCCCTCAGCCTGAGCTGGTTTCCGGAAGGGCCGGAGGGCCGCCACCTGCTGCGCCTGGTGCGCGACTACGACGAGGGCGGCGCCTGGCAGCGGGTTACGCTGA
>Ga0308421_1001913_pt1 | contig 10510 bp, 9 predicted proteins | sample HotsprSampleMS60_FD_203673 | JGI IMG/M metagenome (GOLD analysis project Ga0308421, IMG submission 203673) | Hot spring phototrophic mat microbial communities from Mushroom Spring, Yellowstone National Park, Wyoming, United States - 20090730_MS60 ...
GATCGAAGTAGTGCTGGCTCCCATTGTCTTCCTCCCGGCACTGTTTGATAAATGCTTTGCAATCGAGAAACGCACCTGCCATAAAGCACCAAGAGACAGGAGTCGCCAAGCCCGCGCACAAATCTCCGTCGGCTTGCAAACCCGACCCTATTGCCGCCGCGCCGCTTGTCCGACGCACACCGAGCATCTCTACAGGAAGGCAGCAGATGCGCTGTGCAACGGTTAGCTTACTCCCGACGAGTCTTTTCGCAAGCAGCAGATTGGCAACTGTTGCCCGACTTCGTGTCTTGGTGTCTTGGTGGTTTTATACATCTCTGCCTTGGCGGTTGTCGAGCGTCGAACGGGTTCAGGCGCGATTACTGCTGGTAAAAACGGTTGGCCACCAGGTGCTCGCCCAGCAGCAGTGCGGCCACTAGCAATATCAGGGGAGTAAACAACTCGCGGCCGACGCGGGCGGAGCTGATCTGGCGGACGATCTCCTCTCGGTCCCGGCGAATGCTGTACGGAAACGGCCCGAATATCTCGTCGAAATGGGTCTGGCTGGCGCGGGTCAAGTCGGTTTGCTCCGGTGCCAGATTGACGCTGAAACCCAGACTTACGCCCGACTCCTCCCCGCCGGCCAGCACCTGATAATTGCCTACCTGCTCGGTGGCAGTTATCGCCAGATGCTGCTGGTTGGACTCGGCAATCAGGGGGAAGTTGGTAGCGTCGGGCGCCACCAGCAAGAAGTTGCGACGGTGCTCTTGGGGGTCCAGCGCCAGCAACACAGTCTGGCCCGCGTAGTAGTTGAGCTGCTGGTCGGCGGCCCCCACCAGGTAAAACATCAACTGGTTCATCAGCATCACGAATGGCCAGGCTTGTTCGCCGCCGGCGGGCAGCAGGTTCCAGGGGTTCTCGGCCGGTCGGTCGGAAACCGGGGTAGCCATCGTCACTACTCTGCCCGCTCCCAATGGTCGTTCCAGTATCAGCGGCGACTGGTCGCTCAGCGAGGCTACCACGCTGGTCTGTGGAGAAAGCCCTTCGAACTGCCAATAACGGAACACCGGCAATGCTTCCCAGGGGATGGACCCGGCGAGCCTGGCAAACCCTGCCAGCATCGGATGCTGATAATCGCGCGGCGCCAGATAGCAGTCGCCGTCGGGACGGCGCGCCTGCCGGGCCAGCTTGCCGGGCAGCAACTCTTGGGCAAGCGGCTGGTTGAAGGATTCTAGCGGCCGGGCATTGCGCCCCAGAAAAATCGCCAGCCCGTGTCCCGAAGCCGCAAAATCGCCCAGCTTCTGCCACACTCCAGGCTCAAGCGCAGTGGGATCCAACAAGCAAACGGCGGCATACTGTTCCAGGTTCATGTTGGCCAGCTCGCGCAGGTCGACGACCTGGCAATCGAACCGGGCGTGGCCACGTTTACGCAGCTCGGTCGGCGCCAGCGCCTCGCGCAAAAACAGCGCGTAGCGTTGCGCCGGATTGGGAGCAGCCAGCAGAGTACGCCAGGCCGGCTTGACGGCCACGGTGAAGTACCGCACGTCGTCGGCTGCCAGACCGTCCTGACCTACGATCCGCAGATAACCCTGATTGGTGCCGCCGGGCAATGCCCCCAGACTGAACTCCACTTGCGCCCCTTTGCCAGGCTCGACCGTGTAGCTTTGTTCTGCGCGTTTGACGCCTTGGCGGTTCTCGTCCAGCAGGAACAGTTCCACGCTGCGCTGCTGGCTGGCTGGTTCCGATGGAGCGGCCATCCGCAGCAGATCGCACTGGATCGTAAGCGTCCCCCGGCTGGAAAGCACTTGCGACGACAACCGCAACTCGCCCAGGGCGAAGTTGCTGGGTTCCGGAACGCCCACATCGATCAGTTGAATGGTGGTGCCGGGCACGGCAGTGCTCAGATCGTGGAGCCTGGCAGCATTTGCCGTCGGCCAGGCCTTCAGCGCCAGATCGCTGAAGATGTACACCTCCCGGCGCGGCAACTCGCTGCGCTCCAGCAGGCGCAATGCTCGTTCTACAACGTCGGTAAGCGAATCGGCGTTGGCGGTGACCGCAAGCCGCTTGATACGCTGTTCGGCCGCTCCACGCTCCACCTGGAAGTGGGCCGGTTCGCGGCGGGCGTCGAGCACGGCGATCTGGCTGTCGGGCGGCAGTTGACTTAGCAGCCACAGACCCAGGCGTTTTGCCGTTTCCAATCGGGTCTGATTGTCCTGCCGGTACTCCATACGCGCCGCTGTGTCGAAGATCAGGGCCGCGGCCACCGGGGCTTCCTGACTGCCCAGCGAACCGGCAAACTGCACAGTGGGCCGGGCCAGCGCGAACGCCAGAAAGGCGATCACCCCGGCTCGCAACAACAGCAGCAGCAGGTGCTGCAAGCGCAGCCGTCGGCGGTTGGCCTCGTGCCGCTTCTGGATGAAGCGCAGCGCGGGAAACTCCAGCAGCCGCGGCTTCTGCCGCATCACCAGATGCAGCACGATCGGCACCGCGACCAGCAGACCGCCAAACAGCAGCGAAAAGTTTACGAAGGTCATAACGAAGGCTTTAAGCGTCGAGCCTCGCAGATTTCAAATCGACTGCATCTGGCCGCTCACAGTTCTATCACCGCCACAACAAGTTTGTAGCACAGGCCCGGCATGCCGTGCATGGCAATCGGTTCGGTAAGGCTGACGGTCAGCAGACACTCGGAACGGACCTGCCCGCCGCCTTCGAGCCGCCGTGTCGCTTCAGGGTCTGTCAGGGTCAAGCAGTACTTCCTTGAGAATCGTACCATTGAGAAGCTGACCTGCCAACGATTCTCCTTGCGGGGGTCGGGCACGAACGACACGTTCGTCGCACGGACCAAGTCCAGCGATGCCCAGTCCTTCGGAGGCAGCCGTGCCATGTAGGCCGGCTCGACTACCTTGCCGCTGCTGTGCAGCACGGTGCGCCCCTTGCTGCAATACCTGAGCACCTCCGAGGGCGTGACCTGCCCGAGAAGGCGCCATTTCCAGTTGAGCACCACGCGGTTCTCGCGCTGGAAGCGCGTGCTGTACGTCGGCGGCGCAAGCTCGATCTCGACGACGTCCAAGGGCAGAAGAAGCCTGCCTGCCACGCGGGTGCGTCCCTCCGCAATCGGGCCTCCGCCGGGCGGCACAGGGCGGACCCATTCCCCCGACTCGGCGTCGATTCCCGCGATACATCGCCCGCCGGGACGCCACGAGTTGGCCAGGCAGATCAGTCGCGTCATGTGACCTGTTGCAAGCTACAGGTGTTGGATGGTCAGGGCGTCCCAAATTCCTTTCAGGTACTCGGCCACCAGTCGCCGATGGCATTGTTCTGCGGTCGGCTCGCTGCACAGCAGACATGCGCGATCGAAGTCTTGCAAGCTGAATCTTTTGCCCGGATCCCGCTGTTGCAGGGTGACCAGGAACCGCTGCTCGTATTCTTCCCAAGCGAGCTGTTTGTTCCGGTAACCACTAAGGATCTCCTTGGTCGGCGCGAACTGGGGTTCATGGAAGTACTGGATGCCGGCGATCGCCCTCAAAAAGTATTCGAGGTCTCGCTTCTTCGTGAAGCCCGCAAGTTGGGAACCGTTGTTCAACCGCACGTCCACCACTCGCACAACGCCTGCCTTTCGCAGCGTCTCGAAAAAATCTTCTGCCGACCTTCTTTTAAAGCCGATGGTAAACAGCGTGGCAGTGCTGGGCTGGGCGGTTGCAGGCTCCTTCACGGCGACACCTCTTCTGGTGCGGGGCGATAGGCGATTTGAGCAGCGCGTTTCTGGTAGGCCCGCTCAAGTATTTCCTCGTCCGTCAAATCAGGCTCGAACAGTGTTCGCTCGACGCGGCTCTGGCGAACCAGGCGCTTCTCAGTCGATGCATGCTCCTCGACCGTGCCGTCGGCCAGAATGTGGTAGATGCGAAAGCCTAATTGCTTCAAGTGACGACAAATGAGAATTGTCCGGTGGCAGTCCAACGGCTCCTTCTCGGCGCACATGATGGCCAGCCTGTGGCTGACCGCCGCCCGGCAAAGGCGCGACAATCCCGCCCGGAATTGCGGCAGTCTGCTGATTGCGTCGTAGGACGCGCCACCCTCTTGCCGGCCCTGGGGCACATCCTGGCGTGCACCCAGTTCTCGGCCCAGAAACACGTAGCGGATTCCGGCCGCCTTCAACGCCGCGGCCAGGTTCTCGCGGTTGAAGTGTTTCAGCCGGCTGTAGGGCTGCGAGCGCACGTCGGCGACAGCTGTAATGCCTTGAGCCCGCAGCAGCGTCACGAACTCCTCCAGCGCATGGGTCGAGTGGCCAATGGTAAAGATCAGCGGCTTTTCGGCGGTCATGGCGCCACTCCTGCACATTTGGCCCACTGCTAATAACTCATTCTACCCCCGTGCCGACCGACTGATGAGATACTCGGTCAACGCCCGATCGAACCGTGTGCTGGTGTCCAGCGGCACGTAATCCACGCGCGCCTGGAAACATTCGCGGCGGAGCAACTCCTGGAAGCGCTGTAGCTCTGTGAGATACTCGCGGCGGAAGCCATCGGCATCGATGGCCAGTCGTTGCCGAGTTTCCGGTTCCTCCAGCTCCACCAAGCCTTCAAAGGGGAACCGCGTTTCGGCCTCGTCGAGGATGTGGAAGACTATTACGTCATGTCCCCGATGACGCAACCTGTACAACGACTCCAGCACCGGTTGCGGTTCGGCCAGCAGATCGGAGAAGATCATCACCAGACTGGCGTGGCGAATCATCGCCGCCACCTGGGTAAGACTGTTGGCGATGTCAGTCTGTCCTTCCGGCCGCAACCTGGCCAGCAGCGACAGCACATCTCCCAAATGGCTGCGCCGGGCCCGCGGCCGCAAACAATGGCGGATGCGCTGGTCGAAGGTCATCACGCCCACCGGGTCCTGTTGATGGATCATCAGATAACACAGTGCCGCCGCCAGGCAGATGGCGTAGTCGAACTTGGTCAGCTCCTGCCGGTAGGTATATCCCATCGACCGGCTCAGGTCCATCACCAGGTATCCGGTGATGTTCGTTTCGGCCTCGAACTTCTTGACGTAGTACTTGTCGGTCTTGGCATAGACCAGCCAGTCGATGTCCTTGGGGTCGTCGCCAGGGGTGTACTTGCGGTGCTCGCTGAACTCCACCGAAAATCCGTGGAAGGGACTGGCGTGCAGGCCGTGCAAAAACCCGCGCACGATGAACTGCGCGCGCAGATCGAGCCGCTTGATCTGGTTGACGACCTCGGGCTTCAGGTATCGTTCGACGGTTGACACGGGAGAAAGATTCGGGAATTTGGGGTTTCGCTAGTTGTTGTCGCGCAAGGAGCGGAAGCCCGTGCGCGCCGTGGTCTCGCATCACTACTGGGTCCGCTTACTGATGCAGTCGAATCCCATTTGCCTTGCGACCTCGCCGACGTCTTTCCAGAACGAAGCAGAGGAATCCGTCCGCAACCACCAAAGCCACAGTGCCGCTGATGCCGGCAGCCCAAAGCCTGAAAGTCTTTGCGCTTTGACGATGCGGAGCCAATCCCTACTTCTCGTACTTTGGGATTTCCGGCGGGGGGATTTCCCTTAATAATCTCTCGATGATATCCTCGTTGGTCAGTCCTTCGGCCTGGGCCTGGAAGTTGGTACTGATGCGGTGGCGCAGCACAGGAATGGCGATTCTCTGTACGTCCTCGATGGCCACCGAAAAACGTCCATCCATCGCTGCCAAAGATTTCCCTCCCTGGATGAGGAACTGTCCGGCCCGCGGCCCGGCGCCCCAATCCACCAATTCCCTGATGAACTGCGGAGCCGATGGGTCTTTGGGTCGGGTGGCGCGAACCAGTCGAGCTACGTACTTGACGATATACTCGCTGACGGCTACCTTGCTGACCAGATTCTGGAGGTTGATGATCGCCTTGCCCGACAGCACCTTCCGCACCTCCACCTTCTCGCTGCGCGTAGTGACGGCAAGAATGCGTTCCTCTTCCTCGGCCGATGGATAATCGACCTTGATGTTGAACATGAAGCGGTCCAACTGGGCCTCGGGAAGCGGGTAGGTTCCTTCCTGCTCGATGGGGTTCTGGGTGGCGATGGTAAAGAACGGCTCCGGCAGCGGGTAGGTCTGTTGCCCAACGGTCACCTCGCGCTCCTGCATCGCCTGAAGCAAGGCGGCCTGGGTCTTCGGCGGTGTGCGGTTGATCTCGTCGGCCAGGAGGATATTGGTGAAAATCGGTCCCTCGACGAACCGAAAGTATCGCCGCCCGTGCTCGTCTTCCTCCAACACGTTTGTCCCGGTAATGTCCGAAGGCATCAAGTCCGGAGTGAACTGAATCCGCTTGAACTGAATGTCCAGTATTCTGGCCAAGGTGCTGACCAATAACGTCTTGGCCAGTCCGGGCACGCCTACCAGCAGGCAATGGCCGCGGGTGAATATAGCGGCCAGCACCTGCTCGATGACTGCCGACTGGCCGACGATCACCTTTTGCAGTTCTTCCTGCATCAGGCGCCGGTGTTGGGCGAACTCTTGCAGTACGTCGCCGAGGCTACGCGGTCTGGTGGTCGACAAAACTTTCCTCCTGGTTGATCACCGCCTTCACAGAAAAACGGAAAATATGTTCGGCAACTGGGCCGCCGGGCAACCCTGGCAGACCTGTCAACATCCATTGGCGCAGTCCATTTTACACGCCGTGTAACCGGCAACCCAGCAGGCGCCGCGATTTGCCAGACAACCGCCAGTGTGCTTGTTGATGTATTTCGCCTCCCCGCAAATACAAGCATAGGCCGCCTTAAACCCTTGTGGTGCGGCGTCGCAGGCCCTCGCCAGCTTGCGATGCACAACGGCGTTCGGCGTTACAGCAGCGCGATGGGGGATTGCTATTTGTGGCCGTCAAAGCTAAACTGCTGATAACCGAGGGTGTTAGTGCCGACTTTGTTGGTCCGGTTGGCAGGAAGTTGCGGGTTGCGCGGGCCGAACTGAGACGTTTTTCGTCCAAAAGCGGTCTCCGGCCGCAACCAAATGGCGCTGTTGGAGGGACGTGCTCCGTCGCGTCCGTCGGTACTGGGTGCGGGGCGACGACGGAGCGTGGCCTTCCAGATCCGTTGAAAACATGCGTGCAAAACGCGCACAGGTTTTCCGGCAAGGGACTGCCCGTCCGGCTGGCGTGCCATAAAGACCGCCCAGTTCGGGACCTGGATATTGCAGCGCAGCAAGTCCGCGTTCACAATAGTTTTTCCACAAGTTTTTTCACAACCCGGCTGCAATGTAATATTGTCCAAAGGATTGGTTTGTGCCCGGCAGCGGCGGTTCGCCAGGCCCCAAGAGGCCGTCGGGCTTGCAAACCCGACGAACCCTTGCCGTGGAAGCTTCGTCGGGGTGATGAAGCATGGGGACAGGTAGCTCAGTTGGTAGAGCACTGGACTGAAAATCCAGGTGTCGCCGGTTCGATCCCGGCCCTGTCCACTTGATGAACCCATCGCAACGCTGACTGGACCCGCCTTGAGCCGATTGTGTCGTTGCGCCCTTGGGGCGCTTCTTGTACTATCTGATCGCTTATTGATCTTAGCCGGAGTTAGTGACCGGCTGATATAAGGTTTTTCGGCTCTTCCGGTTTTAGGTGCGAAACGTCAGAAAACGCCAGCTAGCATCGCTGGCAATAATTACTGACGGAGGGTGTAACTGCTTTCTAAACCACTGGTTAGGTTCCATTCAAATCGCAGTGCGGAGGCATTCTCCGCCTAAAACTGGAAGAACCGGTTTTTCTTATTGGCAAGTTTCTCCACGTATTGCGAAGGTCAATTGTGTCTGATACTGTCTGATCGCCTACTGTCCGATCGCTCAAACGCTGTTGACAATCGGCCGCTTTGCCGGGGGAGGGGCTGAGTTGAAGGCTGGGCTGGCATGGCTATTCGGCATATCGACCGTGCTGTTTAGCGTCTGGTGGAGTGCAGCTTGCGCCGCCGAGCGGTTCCCGCAAGAATGTATCGTTTTCACCTCTGGTGAGCACGGATACTTTGCCTACAGAATACCGGCGCTGGTAGTTGCTGCCGACGGGACGCTGTTGGCCCTGGCCGAAGCGCGGAAGCACAGCCTGAGCGACCCGGGCGGTCAGGGTCAACAGATCGACCTGGTGCTCAGGCGCAGTGGCGATCGGGGCCGTACATGGTCGCCGATGCAAGTGATAGAGCACGCCGGCCAGTTTTGTTCGTCGGCCAATCCGTCGGTGGTACTGGACCGCAGCAACGGTCGGTTGTGGTTGTTTTACATCCGCTGTCAGCCGGGAAGAGGGTCGGCCACCGCACGGCCGGGAACCGACGACGTATTGAACCTGGTCCGCTACAGCGACGATGCGGGAAAGAGCTGGAGCCAGCCGATCGACATCACCCGTACCGCCCGCGATTACACCGATCGGCAATGGCGGATTACAGTGCCGGGGCCGGGCGGGGCCATACAGACGCGCTCGGGGCGGATGCTTGTGCCCTGCTGGAAGCGCGAGCCGTATCGGAACTTCGTGTTGCTGAGCGACGACCACGGAAAGTCCTGGCAGCGTGGCGAGGTAATACGCAGCCAGGCCGGTAGCGACGAGGCACAACTAGTCCAGCGCTGCGACGGAACACTATGGATGGATTGCCGCCAGCAAACCGGAGAACATCGTCTGCTGCTGGAAAGCCGCGACGACGGACGCTCGTGGAAAGCGCTGGGCAACGGGCAGAAAGTCACCCCGGTAATGTGTGCAATCGAGCGGTTCACCTGCCGCGATAAGGGTGCTGTGCACGACCGGATAATCTGGTCGGGGCCGCGCGGCCCAGGACGCAAGACCCTGTGCATCTGGACGTTGTACAACGACGACTTGCACTTCAAGAATCCGCGCCAGCTTTGGGAGGGATATGCTGCTTATTCGGACTTGGCGATTCTCGACGATGGCACGGTAGGCGTACTGTGGGAAAAGGGAATCGACAAACCGTACCAGTACATAGCTTTTTCGCGGGTCGATCTGTCCTGGCTCGAGCCGCGCTGAGCGACAAGCGCAAAGTCGCTCTGGTCTGCCGCTTATTGTTGCCGCAAGATGCTTGCACGCTGTGCGTTGAGCACGCAGCCCGTGGAAGCGCTGGCTACAGCGGGAAGTCCTCGTCAACGCTTTGCGAGCGATAGATAGGCATGTGCCGGTAATACACTTCCAGGATCATCGTGGCCAGTGCGGTGAAATACAGTCGGCCCCCTTGTTCCCGGCCGTGGTCGTGGCCGCCTTCGCCGAAGAACCAGCTTCCGGTCTCGCAGCCCTCGGTGGCCTGGGTGTTGATCAGATAATCGCGCATCACGCTGTTCCACTTCTTCCACAGATCACCTTCCCAGTGGCACAGCACCTGGGTGGCATAGTAGTTGTAATACATATTGCCTTTCGAGGGGCCGCGGTTGCTAAGCCACTCCACACCGCGCTGCAAGGCCGGATTGTCTTTTTTCCAGCCCAGATACATGCGGCACAGCAGGCCGATGGCCGTAGTGGCCTCGCCCTGGCCGGGGCCGGTGTAACCGTAGTTGGCCCCGCTGTTGGATTGCACATGGTCCAGGAAGTCGAAGGCCTTCTTGACCGTGGCTGGCGGCACGCGCAGGTAGGCCATGTGGCCGCTCTTCAGCGCCATAATCTGCCAGCCGACCACCGAGGTATCGCCCGCTTGCTTGGGCTGGTAACGCCAGCCGCCGCCGACCGGGTCCTGGGCGTAAACGATGAAGTCCAAGCTGCGCTGGGCGGCCGGATGGAGGGACTTGTCCTGGGTCATGGCGAAGGCCTCGCACAAGGCGATGGCGGCCAGTCCGTGGGCATACATGTTGCCGCTGTCGTTCAGCGCTCCGTCGGGCTTCATCTGGCGGCCGAGGAACATCAGGCCGTGATACACCACATCGCGGTACTTGCCCTCCTTGTGGGTCTGTCCGGCCCCCAAGAACGGCAACAGTGCCAATGCGGTGGCAGCGTTGCGCGAGCGGCTTGTGCCGGAGTTGCGGCAGCGGCCGCCACAGTTGGGGCACTTGGTAAGATCGAAGTCCCAGCCGCCGTCGGGCAGTTGATGGCGCTTCAGCCATTCCAGGGCGGCGGCAACGGCTTTTTCGCTGTGGATGTTTCCGCCCCGGCGGGCAAGCAACGCTCCTTTCGCGCCCGAGCCTCGCCCAGAAAGCCCTGTGCCACTATACGCTCCGATGGTCTGCGTGAGGTTTCTGGGAGCGAACTCCGTCCCGGCCGGGTCAAGGTCGACCATCTGGGCGGCGGCGTCCAGGTCGTTGGTCGGTGAGATCATCACAGTGTCGGTCGCCTCGAAGTTCGGGTCCCCGAGCGTGGTGTCGGTGACGTCCAGCTCTTTTTCTTCATTGATCAGGTCTTCCAGGTCGTCCAGCGCTATTTCCTCCGGCGGTGCAGCTACGATCTGAGCAGCGCCCTGATCGCCCTCGGTGGTCATGTAGATCATCGCCAGGACCAGAATCAGGATCATGTGAACCACCAGGCTCACCAGCCAACTGGGGGCCATGATCAAAAAGCTGCGCCAGAAGTCGTCCGACTCGACCTCTTCGGCT
>Ga0308421_1001924_pt1 | contig 10479 bp, 8 predicted proteins | sample HotsprSampleMS60_FD_203673 | JGI IMG/M metagenome (GOLD analysis project Ga0308421, IMG submission 203673) | Hot spring phototrophic mat microbial communities from Mushroom Spring, Yellowstone National Park, Wyoming, United States - 20090730_MS60 ...
CGCCGCTTGCTGCGCGATATTGCCGCCGGTCGGGAAACGGTGGGCGACACCACCACGCTGGAAGATTACAGCGTGCTGGCACGGCTGCGGGCCGAAGAGGAGTAAGCTATCGAGATTCGCAATGCGTAGCGACACAAATCGCTGAAAAATAAGAGATCAGCCGGTCACTACCTTTCGCGAAGGTCAATTGGAGCAAGCTGCGCTTTGCGCCGGAGACGGCAGGCTCAATAGCGCAATAGCAAGTCGCAAGCAAACAGGAACTGGTTGCGGCGCGTACCGCCGGCAAATGGGCTAAAGCCCGGAGCATCGATCCAGTCCCAGCGGACTTCGGGGCGAACCACCATTCGCCTCCCCGGCGAATAGTTCAGTCCTAGGCTGGCCTGGTAGTAGTCTGCACCGCGCAGTGGTTGCTGTGGGTTGATTCTGGCGCCGTCGTCGTCGCGGAACCATTCTAACCGCATCCCGAGCTTCCAGCACTCGTCGATGGTGTAGAACAGATACTGGTTGATGCCGTACCAACCCACGTGACCTAATTGCGCATGCCCAGCCTGCACGCCCCAGTCGTGCTGGAACACGTAAAGCAATCTTTCGCTCAGCCGTTGCTGCCACACCAGGCTGTAAGCGGTGCGGGGATGGTCGTCTTCGGCAGCGGTTTGCTGTTCCGGCCCCCAGTGCAGCGCGAAGCTCACGGTGGTCCAGCAGTCCGCGCTTGTCCAGGCGATGCCTGCCAGCACCCCCAGGTTGTCGCCGTAGGCTTCCCAGTTGTCCCAGCCGCGGGTCATACCGGCCTGCAAGGTGAAGTTGCCCAGTTTCGTCGAACCTAGCAGACCGGTGTGCGTAAACGGCTCGGCGAATTGGCGCATTAGAGAGTGAGAGTAAAAGAAGTTCTGCGTAGTCTGGGCGTTTTCGTATCCCAGAATGCTGTAGAAATGGCCCAATTTCACCTTCACTCCCCTGCCCAGCGGCGCAAGCACCTCCATGTAGCACTGAGGCATCGCTAGCCCGTAGTCCTGGGCGTTCCACTTGGGCGACAAATCGCGGTGGCGTTCCAGTCCGCGTGCGGCCACGTAGCGCCAGTCGGTGCCGTACAAAAGGTCGATCCTGCCGCCCACGTCCCACTGGCACCGGCAATCATCCACTTCCCGTGCTATCACCAGATACAGTTGGTTCAATTGGTAATCGTTCGAGCGGTCGTTGAACCCGACTGGATAGTTCGAGCGGTTGCGTGGGCTTTCGCTGTTGAAGGTAACGCCCTGGCTGAGCCAGAACTCGTACTCGATTCCCCATAGCCAACTGTGCAGGCACGGCCACAGCATCGCGCCGGGCGGGCAGCATGGAGCTTGCGGGCAGGACTCGGAGTACATCGGCGGCGGCAACACCGTCAGCGGCGGCTGCTGATACGCCGGCAGTTGGCGTTTGGCGCCAGGGCCGTCCTCGTATGCCGGGTCGCGCTGGCCGGCGGCCGGTGCGTCTGATCCGGGCTTCGCTTGCGGCGTTTGCACGTCGGTCGTTGGCGTATCCGCAGGAGCGCGAATCGTTTGTCCGGCTGGGCTGCGCGGGATGGGTCGGATAGTACTGGGCATCCAGCCCGGCCGCGAAGGCGACGATGTATCGGCCTGCTTGGATGTAGACTGTTTGGCCGGGGCTGGCAAGACTTGCGATGGCACTAGCGGCTTGCCTAACTCGGCTGGCTGGCCGTGGATGCTCTGCGGCAACTCCAGTGGTGCGGCCGATTCTTCGACGGCCTTATGCTGTCCAAACAGCTTGTGGGTGCCGGGTTCTGCCGGCCCAACTGGCACGTCGCGCATCGCCCGGGGAAGTTGTAGCATCGCCTGGATCACCGGCCGGTCGGAAGAACGTATTCGCTCGCGGATGGCTGCACCGGGCCGGTGCTCGGTGGGCGGTCTTTCTTCGGGCGGCCCGGAGACCGGATCCTCATAGAACAACTGCTGGCTGCCGCTCAGAGAGGCTTGCTGGTTGGCTTTGCCGGCCGACGGCACCTCGGCGGCAAGCAACAGGCTGGCCAGCACCATCAGCACAATGGCTGCTATGGTTGCAGTCAAGCGATTCATGGCTTCCCCCAACGCGGCCTACCGCCGCAACCAAATGGAGGGACGCGCTGCGGTCGCGTCCGTTGTCGCGGGGTTCACGGCCACGACGGAGCGTGGCCCTCCAGGATGCCCAACAACATGCGCGCACCGCGCGCACATGGTACGACGTAAGGAACTAACCCAATGATTCTCGGCCTTTGTGAAAGCGGGAACTGTCGAGCGGAAGTATCCAGGTCCACAAGGGTATCGCAGGCTGCAAAAATATTTCCTCTAAACAGAATTCGCGCGCCCCACAAGACTTTCCCGGTCAACAGATGTTAGTCGGCAGGAAAGATAGAAAGACTTTGCGTTTTCCGACCGGTCTTACCGGTTGCGGGGAGTTTTCTGCAAAGACAGGTTGTGCTGGTTCAGAACGCGGGGAATATGGGGAAGCTGCGCACTGTGAGTGGACTGTATAATATCGCCCGGCACGAAGTAATGGCCCGCATGACAGTGTGGCCCACCATGCCTGCCGCCAAAGTTGATCTTGGCATCTTGACAGTCCCTGGTGTGAGTAAATCCGCAGCAAACTTCGACCGCAAGTTTTCCGAAAAGTCCCCCAGCCCGGCGGCCTCGGCTGCACTTGCAGCGTGCCAAGCAGATGCTCAGCTAGTCAGCCACTCGGGCGGGAGCAATGTGTCGCAAACCCTCACCGGCCTGCAAACCAAGGCCTCAGCCCGCCACGAGACAGTATGCCGCGAAACCATACTATTGGCCAACCTGACCGAGGGAGGAAACGCGGACTGCTGGACGAACCGGTAGTGGCAGCGGGAGAAGGCGCTTTAGATCGGCTGGGGGTGATTGCGGCAGGGAACTTGCGATGGCGGAAGCGGGCTGGCAGCAGCTATTTACCGGACAACCAAACCTAAAGAGTTTCCTGATTTGCCCAATACCAATGGGCCGTGATAAACCAGAAAGTCATCGTTGCTGTCCCGAGCTACTATTTCACCATCAGGCCCGTACAGCGTTCCCTTCAACAGGCACAAATTCTCCACAACCTTGATTTCCAGCAGCGGATTGCCTTGCTCATCTTCGATCACATATCCCTGTGGAGTCATTCTTCTTCGGCATCCTTGACCTTGTGGAAAATTGTTCACGACCTCACAAACTGCTTTGCCGTTGCGGTCAAGTAACAGGCCGTTGATAACGAACTCGTCACCCTCTACCTTTCCCTCCAGATAGTACGGCGTGACTCCCTTTATTCCCAACTTCACGTAGTTCGTGTAGTTCGAGGCTATTTTGAACGCTTTTTGCCCCGGCCGCACGAAAACGTAATTGCCGGTAATGGACGCCGACATTAGTGCAGCTCCTGTTCTTCGGGCAAAAACGCCGGATCATTCAAGGCGTATTGTATGGACACAGCATGGTTAAGACCAGCGTAAGTATACTTCAGAACGTATTGTATAAGGTCGCGGATGAGCGGAAAAGCGACGGCGCCACTATGTGTTGCCCAACTTTGCAGGCGTTCGCCTATTTCATCGGCGATGGGGTGCCTCAAGGTGTTGATGCCAATTACCTTGCCTGACGATAGATGCACCATTGGCCCGCCGGAACTGCCGAACTGCATCAGGGCGTCGGATACGATAGTGCGCATGTGGTGGAGAGCGTTAAAATGGCTGGGGCGAGAAACGATGGCCGAAATTATGCCATGCGTCGCCACTGGTTGTTCGAAGTCGAGTGGGAATCCTAGACACAACACCTCGTCGCCGCATCGCACCGACGTCAAATCTAACGGTTCCAGATACCGTTGTGGCTGAATCTGCGGCACACGCAGGATCGCGTAGTCGAATACTATTGGCTGAAAGGAGGTAGCAGAGTTGAGCAATTGCGCACGGTATTCCTGACCGTTGACAACCACCCGAATATCCGAGGCGTACACCGCCTGAATGGTCCCCTGAAAGAATGTCAACTGTGCTACTACGTGATTGTTGGTGAGAATATGCCCGTCTGGGGAAACCAGGAAACCGGAGCCTTTCTGGTTCAGATCTTTGCAGCGGATCTCCACCACGGCTGACAGTGCGCGGTCCAAGAGATCTGCGAACATGCGCTTTCCTCCAGATGTCATCGTACGGCTGGGCCGAGAAGGGAACCGTCCTGTTGGTCAAGCGAGCACCTAGTCTAACGGAATCACCCGGCGTCGTGCGAGGCAGCGCTCGCCGCCGCCATAACAGCCCGCATTTGCATCACACGTTGCTTGCGAGGTGTGAGCGGGAAACCGAACGTGGTTGCGCGGAGTTTCTTGCAAGCAACTCTCGTACTGCTATTGATCTTCGCCAAAGGTAGTGACCGCCTGATATAAGGTTTTTCCTGGTGTGGCGTGTCGCCACGTTTTGCGAACTTCAATAGGGCTGGCTAAGAAATACGAACGACCCTTTCTTGTTGGCGACGATAACGTCCGGCACGCCGTCGCCGTTGAGGTCCACAGCGGCCACTTGCGTTCCCACGCCCGAGTCGTCGTCGATCACGTGCGGCGTGAAGACCGGGCCTTTGACCGGATCGCGCTTCAGCTCCAGCCAGAACAGGATTGCCGGGGCGTCGGGTTCGGCGTCGCCGGTCGGTCCGTGCGCCCAGAAGCGCTTGCCCGTGAGAATATCCTTCAGCCCGTCGCCGTTGATGTCCACCAACTCCACCGCGTGCAACTGGCTGACGCGGAACTCGGGAGATTTGAGGTCTGGCTGCGGCGGCAGAATCACGTTCTGCTTGAAGGAAATGGTTCCTTTTTCATCGCGCAGTTGCTTCCACCAGACCATGCCGTACTGGTGGCAGTGCCAGACGGTAATCACATCGCCCAGGCCGTCTCCGTCCACGTCGTAAACGTACATCTGCGCGGCTGCGGCGGCGAACTTCCAGGGATGCTTGATCCAGGTCTGGCCGGGCCTGGCGTCCTTGGGCTGCTCCCACCAGGCTTCTGCTTCCAGCATATCCATCAGCCCGTCGCCATTGATGTCGCCGAAGCCGATCCCGTGCGTGTACATGTGATAGTTGCCTGGCGGTGTGATGGCATGGAACTGCCACGGTTTGTCGGGCTGGGTGGGATCGTAGGTGGCGTAGCCCAGGCACTTGTTCTGGTTGAAGATCAGCTCCGGGCGGCCGTCGCCGTTGATGTCGCCCCACATGGGCGATTCGTTATCGACTGGCTGGAGGGCCAGGCGTTGTTTCCAGTGGCCCGGCTTGCCTGCCGGGTTTTCGTACCAGTAGCCGGCTTTGCCCGGCCAGGGCACATAGAAGATGTCGGTCCAGCCGTCCCCGTTGAAGTCGCCGGTGTAAGTGAGGAAATTGTCGGAATACCCCTTGGGATCGAACTGTTGCGGCGGGCGGACTTCGTGGCGCCGCTGGAAATCAGGGCCTTGGTACCAGAACGGGCCGGCCACTACATCCAGCTTGCCGTCGCGGTTGAAGTCGCCATAGTATGCGCCTTCGGCGTGGAACTTGTCGCTAAGTACAAGTTTCTTGTACTTTGGCGTGCGCGTGTTGGCGCCGGCGGGGTTGTCGGCCGCAGACGTGCTCATCCAAACCGAACTGGCCAGCCAAAGCAGCGGCACAACGATCCAGAGGCGATTCATGATTTCACCCTTTCGCAAAGCGGCTTGCGTCCAATGCGCAAACGGTAAGCCATAGCCCGGAGCCGGGCACAGCGGCATCAAACGCGTCGCAGGCCGACCAACACAGCGGCCTCGACCGCTGCCCCGCGGGCTTTAATCCCTAGTATACATAGTTCTTCAGCGCGTGCTGGGAAGAGCCACTTGGTTCTACTTGCCCAGGCAAGCGCCCATCACAGTTGTCTTGTACTTCTGTGGATTGGATTTGCTTCGGAGGTTTTTCTTCCCCGGTGTTGCGCGCGGGCGACTGCGCGCGTTTTTCCAATTCCAAGGAGCCTTGAAGTTTGCGTTGTTGGCACGAGGCGATTCTTTCGGCGCGATGTGCAAGCGATCACCCATCGCCGTCGAAGAGGTTGGTGGTGTAGCAACTGCTTGGCATTGCCAGTTTCCCATAACGGAGATCACCTCATGCCCTTGAAGAAGCCCCTGCCGCTGCTGGTACCGCAGAGAGTGCGGAACATCCCCCGCTCGTTCGCCTGGATCGACCATCGCCTCCGCAGCGAAGGTTTCCTTCCACGACTGCTGCCCGAGGACCTCGGGTTGTACCTGTTTCTCGTGCTGGCCGCCGACCAGCGTGGGCTTTCCTGCTGGCGGCTGGACCGCATCGAGAAAGCCCTCTCCAGTTTCAATCGCCACGCGCTCTGGGAGGCCCGGTCGCGACTGGTGGAACTGGACTTGATCGCCTACCGCCCGTGGCGCCACGGCGCCCCGGACGGCTGCTGCCAAGTCCTCTCCGTCCAGCGTCCGCCTGAACTGTCGCCGCAGCCCAGCAATCCATCGGCACACGCCAGGCAGAAGACCTCGCCGAAGCGCAACTCCGCTCGATCTTCGATTACCTGGCCACAGTGCGCCAGCAGATCGCCGACATCGAACAGCAACTGGCCGAGCGCGTCGAGCAACTCGATTCCCCCCTGTTCTCCCTGGGCCTTGCCAGCCCGCTGGTCGCGACGATTCATGCCGAAACAGACCCCTTCGGCGATTTTGCCAGACCCGAGCAGTACGTGGCCTACGCAGGCCTCGATCCGAGCCTGCACGACTCGGGCGACACGATCCACCGACGCGGCAGAATCAGCAAACGGGGCTCTCCCCTGGTGCGCCGAGTCTGGGGCATGGTTCCCCAAGCGGCTTTTGAGGCCTTCCACGGGCTGAGGTTGCGCGACCCACAGAGCGGCCAGCGCTCATTGGTTCTCTGAGGTAACGTCCACCCGTTCGCAGAGCACCAGCAAACCGATGGGGAGATCTTGCGCTGTGTCCAGTTCCAGAATCACTTGGATGTACTTAGTGTCCAACCGCTCCAAGCGATCCTCGGTGCGGAAGTCGCGTGCGCCGACGTAGGGCAATACCTCGATGACACGGCCGCTGCCCAGGTCCCGCAGGCTCTCCGCCTCGCGCACGGCAAAGCGGTCACCGACGCGCACGCGCCCCATCCAGAAGACCTCCACGAACATCCGCACCTGCTTCTCGCGTTTCCCTAGCACGATTCGGTTGTAGTCCTGCGGGGTGAACTGCTCGCCAACCCGGACATCCATCTTGTACACGAGACCGTCGATGGGGGAGCGCAACGTCAATTTGTCCAGCTCACATCGGCGCAGTTCGACTTCGGCTCGGGCCGATGCCAGTTGCTGTTTCACCAGTTCGAGCGTCAGCCTTGTTTGAACCAACTCGGATTCAGGCACGGCGCCTGTAGGAGCCAGTGCCTCGTTACGCCGCAGAGTGTCCTCGTTCAGGCGAATGCGGCGTTCCGTTTCGGCAGCTCGCGATTCGGCGATCGCCAGCGTCTGCCGTTCGATATCCGCATCGAGTAAACAAATCGGTTGGCCGGCTGCCACCGTCTGGCCCTCGCGTACGCATACCTCCACGACCCGTCTCGGCTGCAAAGGCCCCACAAACACCTCGCGCCCTCGCGGCTCGATTAGTCCGTAGACTCGCGCAGGAGCGTCTTCGAGCCGGGGTGTCTTGGCGGGTTCGGGCGGGGCAGCGGACTCGCGCAAGGACCGGAGGATGAAGTAAATGCCAACGCCCACCATTGCTAATATCAGGAGTGTGGTCAGCAGAAAGCGAGGTCTCATGGCGCGGATAGCCTCCCCTCCACGTAGCGCTCCCGGGTGTCCGAAACCACCCGGCCATTTTCGAGTTTGATCAACCTGTCGGCATAAGGAAAGACGCGCGAGTCATGCGAAACCACCATCACCACGCGTTGTTCCTCGATAGCGATTCGCTTCAGGATTCCCATGACGACTTGGCCGCTGTCGGCGTCCAACGCCGAGGTCGGTTCGTCGCACAGCAGGATGGAGGGACTCTTGAGCAGAGCGCGGGCGATGGACGCGCGCTGCTTCATTCCGCCGGAAAGCGTTCGCGGCTGCTGGTTCGCTGTCGCCGCCAAACCCAAGGATGCCAGTAGGTCCATGGCTCGTGTGCGCATCGCCTTGGAGGGCCGCCTGCCTTGCACGGCGACCGAAAGGAGCACGTTTTCGAGGACGCTTAAGCCCTCGATGAGCATCGGCTGTTGGAAGACGAAGCCGTACTCCCGCAGACGAATGTCCGCCGCCGCGCCCTCATCTAATCGGGACACGTCGCGATCGCCGAGAATGAGCCTTCCTTCGCTGGGGCGCAGCACCAGCCCGATGATCGACAGCAGCGTGGTTTTTCCACTGCCCGACGGCCCAGCCAGCACGGTCAGCTCGCCCGCCGCGATCTCCAAGTCGGTCGGGAACAAGACTCGACGCACCTGGCGTCCGTCGGTGAAGTCCCGGGCGATTTGTTCGAGGACTAGCCTGTGCATGCCGCGTTCCACGTGCATCAGTGAAAAACGGAAGCAGGCTCGGCTTTCAGGGCCTGGCGCAGCGCCACGAGCGATCCGAGAAGACTGACCACAACGGCACTGCCAGCCAGCAGCGGTGGAACGTAGGGGGGCATATAGCTGGGAATGGCCGATCCACGCGTGGCGTCCAAAAGAGCCGCCAAGAGAACAAATCCGATGAACACGCCCGCGCCGGCGATCATCAGGGCCTGACTGAACACGACGGCCGCGACGTCCCGTCGCCGTCCCCCCAACGCCCGCAACACCGCAAAATCGCGATAGCGTCCGAGTACGCTAACGTACATGGTCAGGCTGATGATCACGATGCCGATCATCACGGCGATGGCCGTCGAAAAACCGAAGCTGCCACCGATGCCGGTGTTCGTGAAGTAGTAGAGTCGTGTCAGGCGCGACAGTTCGGCCGTTGTGAAGACCGAGCATTCCGGCATCGCCGCGCGCAACCGAGCGACAGCGTCATCGTGGTCGGTTCCGGGCCGGAAACGCAGTAAGATCGCCGAGTAGCGCCCGGGCGGCGTGGCGGCGATCTGTTTGACCTTGTCGAGCGGGGCGAAGACCAGCGTGCCTTGAAATCCGCGGGCGCCGTCGGTGATTGCCCCAACACGAACCCGTCGGCCGCCGATCTCCGTCACCGTCCCGATCATCGGTCGCCCGAGCTTCTCGAAGTCCAACCGATCCACGGTGACGGACTCGAAATCCAACAGAGCTGTTTCGTCGGCCTCGGCGAAATCCCAAGGGCCGCCAGCCAGCCGTGGACGCCGGCAACCGACCACGCGAACGGCCTCGAACGAGCCGTCGGGGGTGCGGAAGAGCCCGTTTCCGACCAGAATCGGGGCCGCCCACTCGACCTGCGGGAAGCCCATCGCGCGATCCAAATAGCGTGTGGAGATCAGGTTGCCGGCGTCGGCATTGCGCAGGTCGGCGCTTGTGATCCAAGTGTCAGCGTTGCTGTGGTCCACGAGCACCGACATGTAATTCAGCAGCCCGAACAAGACGGAAAGCTGTTGGCCGACCAGGAACACGATCGCCACCACGCCCAACAAAGCACCGGCGGTAGACGACCGGTCGTGAACCACCATCCGGAAAGCAGTCAGACTACGCACGAGGGGCCTCCTCCAGGGCGGCCCGGTGGGCTTCTTCAAAATCCAGGGCAACGCCCGCTCCGGCTCGTTCCAACAGGGGACGCGCGGCGACTGCGCCTCGTCCGCCGATGACGATTCGGCACTGGGCCTGCTTGCCAAGGACACTGGCGACCGTTTCCAACGCCTCATCCAGGCGTGAAAGCATGGGTAACGAGAGAAACAACGCGGCGGGGTAAAACTTGACCACGGCGGCGGCGATTTCGTCGGGCGGAAGGCCGCCCCCAAGTGATCTCACCCGCCATCCCCGCAGTTCCAGAAAGACGCCCAGCGCCAGCGGCACCAGCTGGTGTTGGTCGCCCGGCACGCACGAGACGACGGCCGTGCGCCCGAGCGGCTCCCTTTTGCCAGCGCTGGCAGTCAAGCCGGCTAGCAGGCGCCGCAGCGTCTCCGTGGCCAGATGCTCCTGGAAAATAGCAAGTTCATTGTTTTCCCAGCGCCGCCCGACTTCCCTCATGGCCGGCAGAAACCATTCCGTAATCACGGCCGTGGGACTCGTTCCCGCGCTCAGCAGCGACTGGACCACGGCTTGCGATCCGTCAAAATCTCCTTCAATCAAACATTCGACCAGAGCTTGAATATCCGCAGCCGGGGGCGTTCCGTATCGTGCCCGGGCGATCTCCAGAATCCGCGGCAAATTGGCGCGCAACCGCTCCAGAGGTTCAGCCAGCTCGTTGCATTCCGGGGGCTTGATGGTGCCTTGGATGGCCACGATCCAACTCTCCAGCACGAGGGCCAACGCATCCTGCTCGGAGCCCCGCGCCCCAAGGGCCGCGGCGTACCAACCGGTCTCCTCATCCAGGGCCTCAATCAGACCGTGGCGAAAAACGACT
>Ga0308421_1001943_pt1 | contig 10409 bp, 6 predicted proteins | sample HotsprSampleMS60_FD_203673 | JGI IMG/M metagenome (GOLD analysis project Ga0308421, IMG submission 203673) | Hot spring phototrophic mat microbial communities from Mushroom Spring, Yellowstone National Park, Wyoming, United States - 20090730_MS60 ...
GCCATATCACCCCGCTCTCTGAGCTCCAGCGCAAGATATTGGACCTGCTCGACATCCCTGTAAGCATCTATTCCTCTCTGGCGGTCAATTCTGTAAATCCACCATAAAAATGAGCGAACCAAGAGTGATACGGCTTGCAAACTAAACTTTCCTTATGCACTGGTACAACTGTTGAAACAATTATCAGCCTGTATTACCATGGTGTGTTTGCGGAGAAGCTGCTGCTACAGACCTAGTGCAATAGCAATTTATCGAACATATGTTCTTTCATTCTTCGTAGTAAGATCGAAGTAAGCAACCTGCACCTCTAATCGTGAGTTATTGAAGACCTTAAGACCTCGGCCGGCAATCTCTCGTCTGCCAACCAACGGAATAGGCAGTCTTACACCGAGTAGTTCAGAGGCAGCAGGGAAGTTATGCGGCTGCAAGATTAGACCTTGTCGTAGATCACTAATCTGGCCTAATACCCCTGTCGGATATGAAAAGCCTTTTGCTGCAACGATGATGAAGAAGCCCTTTTCTCTTCCGAGATTTAGAGCTTTTTCTATGGCCGTATAGAGAATGATTGAGGAAGCACTATATGGTTTCTTGAACTGATCACTCATTTGTTCTTGTGCTACATCATAATCATCAATACAAAGAATCAGAGGTTTGCTCTTCGAATCGTCAATGTACTTGTCGATATACTGAGCAACCGCAGCAACTTGATCCAATGTTGTCGCATAGCGATACGGCTTGGGTATCTCGAGATCACGAAAACTTGTCCGTCGTGGATCAATCAAGATGATATCTAGGTCAGTCTGAGCGTATCGTTGTGCGATAGCACGGATAATGGTTCGCAGTGCAACAGTCTTTCCAGAACCAGGTCCTCCCCCGACAAAAATCGCAGGGCTGGCAGCACTTAAAGTAAAACTAACCGGCTCAAGAGATTGCGCGTCAAGGCCAAAAAATACCTCAATGGAATATTTTGAACTTGGAAAATTGACTGTTTCCGGAGCCTTCACTTTCGGCCAGAAATCATCAAAAAGTATCTTCTCAGGTAATGGTTCAATTCCAGGTGGTTCTAAGAACCGCTCTCCCTGTACTTGCCAGTATTGCCGAATAGCCCTGACAAAATCTCTTATCCGCGTGTAGATTTCCGCGTTAAGTATATTCTCAACCTCGACAGTATCTTCTTGGACATACGGTAGCGCAATTTGAAACTCAAGCCAACCATGCTCAGGATGGAGAACGTACCCACGACCCGGGATCTCATTTGGTACACGGGCAGCATCCTTACGACCCATAATACTCACCGAATCACTTTCGTCGATAAGGCGGAGACACCAGCGATGTTCAAACAATCCCTGCAAGCGATATGGTACATCTAGGGGGCGATCAGCGGTCACAATGACGTGAATACCATACGAACGTCCACGTGTAGCTATATCTATCAAATCTTCTACTAATTCGGTCTCTTTATACTCAGTTTGAAATAAGGCAAATTTGTCAATGATGAGAACGATATCAGGCCACCTACGGTTATCTGAGAGATAAGTGTAATCTTCCTGATATGATTCCCGTTCTGTAAGCTTCTGTTTGATCATCAACAGCAGCCGCCGAACTTTCTCAAGATCACGTACTGACACAAAACTTCCTGCATGAGGAATACCTTCGAATGCTGCAAAATCACGTCCACTTGTGCCAATTGTGTAACACCATACACGAGAAGGTGAAACCATAGCGCCGATTGAGGACAAGATGGTTTGAAGGAGCAGCGTTTTCCCGCTTCCTGGAGCACCAAAAACCAGAAGATGACCACTTTGCAAATCTAAGCGCAGAATTTCCTGTCGACTCTCTTGCGGAACATCTACGAGACCAACAGGAATGGCAGAAAAAACTTGATCACTATCTACAGAAGGTTCTACCTTATCACCACGTAGTAACTGTTGCAAATTAGACACAATTTTTGACGGCAAAACTTGCAGTCCATCCGGTAGAGCTCGTGACATAGTAAGCCTCGCAGGCAAGGGAGGAGACCATATACTACGCCTCTGATGAAACTTCCCAGCTTCCTTTATCTTTTGAACTAACACATCAATATCACGATCTTGGTCAGGCCTGCGATTTGATACAGAGTTAGTCTGTTGAGTAGAAATACTGACCCAGCTGTGCAGCCCAGCAATACCAGGACCGCTTGCATCCTCCAGAAAAGGCGCGCTCACACGTGCAGCCTGGAATAATTCTAGACTAGTACCTACACGTTTATATACACGGCCCGGAAGGTCTGGGGGTAAAAAGAATGCATCAGGTCGCTGCAGCATCTCGCGACTGTCGGCAATAGAGCCAAGACGAAGCGCCAACCAGTAATTAAGTTGTCCTTTGATCTCATCTTTGACTGCGACACTCGGCTGCTGTGTCGCCACAAGTAAGTGCATTCCCAGTGTCCGTCCTTGCTTCACGACAGTGATTAACTCGTCAACGAACCCTGGCTGTTCTTTTACCATCGTGTCAAATTCATCAATAACGATTAGCAGATTGGCCAGGGGGGAGACACCCGATTGGGCTCGGTAATCATTGATATTTTGAACTTTCTTACCTGCTTTCCTAAACAAGTCTTTGCGACGACGTAACTCACTACGCATTGCAGTAATTGCACGTTCCGCCAAACGTTTATCCTGAAGATCTGTGATAAAGCCAACTGTGTGAGGCAGATCGGCAAAAACGCGGAGTGCAGCGCCCCCCTTGAAGTCGATCAATAGGAATTCCGCCCTTTCTGGTCCGTGTGTAGCAGCTACTGCAGTAATAATTGCCTGAAGTAGTTCACTCTTCCCTGCTCCTGTTTTTCCTGCTACAATACCGTGCGGACCATCCTTTTGATCGTTAAGATTGAGGTACACTGGCTTGCTACCTTCGCCAACCCCGATTGGCACATCCGGATGCCATGAGTCGGCAATTGGTTGATTCCACTGACGAGCAAAATCTAGGTCTTTTATTCTTTCCCTAAGCAATCGGTATAGACGCTCAGAACGCGGGATCGCACGATCTCCGCCCATTTCTTTAAGTTCAATTCTAACAAGTGCTCGACTAAGCCGATCACTTAATTCAGTATCAGCCAATAATGGTGAAAAAGAATCCGTCCAGTCATTGCCAGCTATTGCAAATCTGGCTTCTTTCTCATTGTCTATTTGTACTACAGCTTTACACTCGCCTGGCACATCTTTCCATGAGTCGCATACCACAATTAGATAAATACCACAATCCTTACCTCGATACAGCAACTCTTTCAACACAGGATGCTGCTGTATTGATTTATCATTATCAACTACCACCACCAATATCGGCAAAGGTATTGATTTATCATTAGAACGTTCTGTGCGCTGTCCCAGTTCGTCGATCAGTATGCGGAATGAACGTTCAATATCGTCCTTTGTTTCAGGGAACATCCGCCGCATCCGATCACCATTCAGCGGAATAAAGTGGGGAGCACGAAGCAGATTTTTCCAATTATCCCGATGCTGGTCAGGATCGTAAAGAGCCACCACGCGCACTTCGGAAGGCGAATGGAGCGTTATGATTTGCCAGATAATACTATGTACAAGTTTCGTGCGCGTCTCAGCAGAACCTGCAATACCTAACGAGCCGACTTCGGACAATGAAACAGTAAACGGTAGATTTTTCACCGTTAAAAATCGATCACAAATCCGTGATAATGCCTCATCTTGTTCCAGTTGACCTCGAAAATCGACACTAAAGCTTGCACGTCGGACAGTTGTTCCCAATCGAAGAGCTAGCATATCAGCGTCACCTGGTCGACGCTCCCATAGCCTATGTTGAGGATCTTTATTATCATAACCAGCAATATCCAGTAAAAATGGTGCTTTATCTTCCTGATGTGTTGGCCGAAGCTCAAGCCCCAAGTTACGAGGTGAGTCATGCCAGCGTAGGAGACGTTGAGTGATTGAACGTGGTAAGAAGGTAACAAGTTCATCCAGTTCTTCACGTAAGGTCTTAGCATTCGATTCAGCCTGTTCCTTCGTTAGCACCGGATAGAGATATTGATAGGCATATTGTTCTTCAACATACAACCTTATCAGATCAACGATAGCATTCTGCAAAGAGCGACGATATTCTCGCCATTCACGCCACTGCTTCCAACGATCAGCGATCCACTGGCCAATAGAAACAATGAGAAATGCTAACGAAGTCGCTGCGGTGACGATAAGAAAAATCGGCGAGGTACCGAGTGTTTGACTTACAAAGTAGGAGGCACCTATCATAGTGCCAGAGATAAGTATCGACGAAAGAATAGCACTCCCCCGTCCCTGTCCTAATGCGGCTGGAGGTCTCGGAAGAATTACGGTCTTATCGGGGATGATTGGACAGGTTCGGGGTGGTCTATTGAAGGGTATACGAATCATAGATTGGTTACTCGTACTTTTCGGATCAGAAGCAGGAGTGCTATTCATATCTCTTATTTCCAATCTGCGTAAAAGATGTCACCACCTCTGGCTGGAATACCACGACCTCCAGGCACAACTCGTCCCTGTGCATTGTAAATCGTAAACGTAAACTGCTGTAGAGGCTGTAGCCCACACATTCGAGCATCTCCGCCGCGCAAGATTGCTTCAAGATTGAGACCATCCGCTTTAAGGTACCAACCAGTGCTATCGATGAATCTAACTCTTATAGAGATGCACGTTGGGTCATCTGGATTACGATCACGTAAATAGACCCTCAATTTTGGCGGTTCAGGACTAGGTCGAGGTCTAGGAGTAGGAGTAGGAGTAGGGCGTAGAGTTTCTACACACGTTCGGGCAGCAGATACATCGTCAATCGGGAGTGTTGATGCAAGCTGACAAAACTCCAATGCACGATTTAGGTCATTCGCTTCTTGCAGTTGGCTTGAAAATGATATAAGTGCGTCGTAGAGCTGTTGACTAACGTCCAGAAAGTCTGAACTCATGTCGTAAAGTTGTCTAAAAGCGCTTATTGCCCCTTCCCAATCTCGTGCTTCAGCTTTGGCTACCCCGTCAATATATAGTGTGAGCTTATGTTCCAAATCACGAGCCAATTGATGAGTCGGAGAATAGATAAACGTCTTACGAACTAGCTCAAGCGACTCTTGAGCCTTATCGGGAGCCGTAAGGATATTAAACGCCCAATTGTAATAAGTAGCAGCAAGTATCTCACTCGTATCAAGATATGCCGGATCAAGAGCGTAGACACGCTCGAAAGCTGCTGCTGCTTCTAACCAATTTTGCTGCTGGTACGCCTCTCGACCAAGAGCGTAATCAAAACGCTTTTGTTCATCGAGAGTCCTGGTTGGAGTAGCAATTGGAGCAAATGTCGGTGATGGAAATACAGTTGGTGTTACAATGGCAGTAGATTTCGATGTGTCATTCCCGCCATTCCTGATGTTAAGTAAATAAAATAGTCCAATTCCAATTACCACTACCGCTACCGCTACCGTGGCAAAAACAAGCCACGACAAGCGCACAGATGCTGGAATATACACCCAAACGTCACTGCCTGTATGAATATGATGGTCAGCCAAGTGGCTCTCGTCGGGCCAGGGTGGTGCATAGCGTGATGGTGCTAGCTGAATGATGCGAGGTCCTCGCCATCCAATCTCACGTTTCACCTGGTGAATAACGTCGCGTATTGGTTTATCCAATGGAAGGGTTACCTGCTTAGTATTGAAGCTACTATTCCCTTCGCCAGAAGTAGGATAGTGTAAGGTGACGAGAGCCATCGTTGGCTTGAATACAATCCAAAGTTCGGATTCCTCAACTATATCGACCTCTCCTGGACGCTTATCTCCTGGTAGATCTCTGTCTTGAGGGGATTTACGTAAAGAAATTACATACTTTTCAGGTCCATTTTTTACCTTGCTAATGGATGGGTACGATCGCTCAAGATCAGTAAGATTCTCACTAATCGTTTTTGACAAGTCAAGGTGATATGATACTGTTTTGTCACCATCAGGCTCTTGCCAACGAAGTTTAACTGGCAAACGGGTTGGTTCAATCTTTAGCCAAAGCTGGTCGTTAGCATGTAATTTCAAATCTAGCAGATTCTGGTGCTCAGGTAGAGCAGGACCTTCTGCTCTGAGACAGAGAGAAGATCGTGCCTTTCTCGGACCATCCACCCATTCGCGTAATCCGAGTTCATCAATCACTTTTCTTGTTAGCTCTTCAATATTTAGATCAGTCGGTAGATTAAGTTGTTTTCGTCCACTCGATTGACCAACTGACCAGTGGACAGTAACTGGAAGATAAGTTGGTGTAATGATTAGATAGAGGGGACTTCCCTCTTTAATACCGACCTGACATAAAGGTATAGACGGATCCAAGGGTGGTTTATCGGGTGCAGTATGAAGAGTTGGTTTGCCCCACTGTGGCTCTTTGAGGTAATCCCGTAATTTGTGGTGCTCAACCAATTGGTCAATAAGTTCTTTGATGGTAATAGTGCCAGGAATATAACTATCTCCGCATTGATGTTCCCGACCATCGACGATATAGTAGATACTATAAAGAATATGTTGAGGGTGATTCATATCTTTAGCCACCAATATCTCTCAATATCGGGTGGAAATTGCTTTACTTTTTACTAGATTTAACATAAACAAGTTCGCGATAACGAAATTTTACTTTATCGAAATCACTACGATCCCCGCCTTCGTAGTCAATATAATTAGGATCGATGGTAAAACCCGGATCATTAGTATTAACTTTGAGAGAAAGATCGTAGTTGGTATGAGAAGAAATTACATCCATCTTGCCAAAATCTACGTAATCACCAGTATTAATGAAAATGTCACTTCTTGACAATCTATATGGCCAGGTGAATCGACCCATCATCGCTACGGAATCCTCAGCTTCAATATAGTCTTTGTACTTGACACCTTTTTTGTCTTCATCCCCATCGGTACGTGGACCACCGAAACTTGTAACACTTCTAATATTAAGGTGCGATAATCGCTTGTCATGGACTAACTTGCGTGCGACCATTGCTCCTAGACTATGCCCTATAAGGTTAACCTCGGTATCCGGAGGCAATTTTGACAATTCACGGACTATATTTTCGTAGTACTCTGAGTTATAGCCCAATCCCTCCGGAGCAGCACCTTTTACTAAACTGTTTGCGTCATTGAGGCGGGTGAAATCAAAATCTGTACCCGGAATGAAAACTGCGTAGCGCTCCCTTCCTTGCTCATCACGACCAATCTCTGCGATAAGAATATTCCCTTTCTGTGATGGCGGTATTTGTTTGTACAACCAGGCATCACTCAATGGCCGTCGATTATCAGGTGAGACTGGATGGTCATTTCCAGTCAACAAGGAACCAAAAAGATCAAGATATTTTGTTATAAACGGAGAAAGGATCTTTTGCGAGTTTAATGCCGTTGCAAAATAACCAGAAGGTGGTTTTAACCGTTTTAGCAGTGATGACAGCAACAAAAAGTATAGAGGTCCTATAATCCCAAAAAGCAACATAACTACGGCCAACCCAAAAAACTCGAGCGACCGTATGAATTCAAAGAACCGATACAGCACTTCAATCGATACACCATACTGCACAATTATCATAACAACAGTTAACAAAACCAAAAACAGAAAGAATACAAATATTTCTACCACAAATTTTGTTGCTATCTCACCAATTTTAACGAGTACCAGGAGAAGCGCTAGGATAAGAGATGCCACAAATTTTGTTGCTATCTCACCAATTTTAACGAGTACCAGGAGAAGCGCTAGGATAAGAGATGCCACAAATTTTGTTGCTATCTCACCAATTTTAACGAGTGCCAGGAGAAGCGCTAGGATAAGAGATGCCACAAATTTTGTTGCTATCTCACCAATTTTAACGAGTGTTAGGAAAAGTGATAGGATTATTTCTCCGATCTTAGTAATAAACATCGGAATAGATGTAAGAAAAAATGATAATACCGACAGTATATCGGTTATTATCTCGGTCGAAATTTTTTGAATCCTTGCAAACAAATCTTTGATTTTCTGACCAAGCCAGCTAAAAAATTCTAGTATCCTATTCCAAAAGCTTTGGTTCTCTGGTGTAAACTTAACATTCTTAGCATTCTCTGGCATAAGCTGATAAGTGGAATCAGTTACTGGTGTTACTGATGAATCGGTATGAATAGTTTCAGCATTCTCCAGTTGAATCGGTTCCTGTACCTCTGCTTTAGTAGAAAAATTTATTGTATCGACACTTGGAGAGTGAATTTTCATCTCTACAGAAACGGTTTCATTATCTAGTGAACGATCTTTCAGAACTACATTCTCTACGGTTGAACCTACCTCATCAGAGCGTTCCATAATGTCGTCAAACTGCACACTCGGAACTGTTGGTAGCGCGCTAATAATTGTTGGCAATTCAATTGCTACAGGGTCTACGTGTACACTTTGCTCATGCTGTTCCCAGTTCCGGATAGTCTGTCTGACGCGATCAATCACTTCACTTAGTTCTGCAGAGGCTTTACGCGATTTGCTAACTGCATCGAAACCCGAGACAATCCCACTGTACAGGTATCGGCGAGGATCACCACGTTGGGCTTCTTCAAGATAATTGGAAACACAGGAGGTCTGACTAATGAGTTGATCAACAATGCCCGTAAGGATGGACAATGAGGCACGTGTCCGATCTATGTCGAGGATGAACTTAGTGTGTTTGTTCGAGGTCATCTGACAACCTAAACAACACTATGTAGACAATCGTATGCGATACTGTTAGGTCATTCACCATTGTCGACTCTTTGATGATTACTGGCCTTGAAGTGCTCGTAATGCGGCTTCACGCTCATCAGCAATTGCTTTCTGCAAACCCTGCGCAATAAGTTGGCTTGCTCTGCGACTGTCTATTTCTGCTTGACTAATCAGACGAAGCACGAAGTCGATATCTGTGCTGAATTGTTCAAAACTCTCACCCTGCCAGTGCTGACGTATCTCATCCCGACGTAACTTTAATGCAGTCGCTGCTTCCGACAAATGCTGTGAATATTCGTTTAGAGCCCTGATTGCCGCCTCAGCACGCTCGTAGTTAATAAAACGTGTACTCATAAGATACTCCAAACGACCGCAAGATAACGTTTTTACGCTACCTTGCGGTCAAATAATAATCTATTCTCCAAAATAAAGTTATCCACGTCGTACCGATTGATCCAGCTCGCGCGCCTTTGCATTCCATTCACGAATGAGACGCTGCATATCCTGAAGAGACTCGTTCATCTTCATCCACGATGCTTTCCACTGTTCGAAGGCGCTATTGAATTCACGTTGTGCATTGCCCTCCCAATACGAGCTGGAGTTCCCAAATGCCGCCGTCAGCCGACCCACAATCTGATTAAGCTCGTCCGCACCACGATTGACCTCGTTCGCCAGTGCATCGATTTCTTCAAATGAAACACGCATAAGGTATTCTCCTCGTGAGATAAGCTGGATGGAAATACTATTACCAGAGGGTTGCTTATTAGAGAGTATAGCATGTTTCCATTACCGTTTCAAGTCAAAATAGTTCTTCTTAACCATCCTAAAAACGTTTAATATATACCAACCATCGTATTCAGCCAAGCCGGTTCGGCTGTCACCTGTTCGTGCCCAATCAGCGCAAGCAACGGATCGCCGAAGTAATTTACTGAGTACAGCCCTGGGAAGGCACCACTCAAGATCTGCTCAACCACCAGTGGATACTGGACATCGTCAGACATCCGTAGCACGTTGGGAAAACCGCTACGGCCATCGTAATGGTATTGACGAGTTCATCGCATTTTATTTAGTACAGTCACTGTCTGGATTGAAAAAGACATCTCTCGATACAAACAGCATCCACGTGATAACATCCGGTATCAGTTGCAAGAGATGCAACGCAAAGGTAAAAGATGTTCGTCAGAGATTCAGGATGCGACGACGGCGAGCAAAGCTACAGGCATTTTGGATATCCTCATCAATCGCATCATTTGTACACAACGTATTGGTAGGTGCGTTAAGGGGATAGAGTATCCCACGAGTTAATAATCTATCACTTATATACGCATCGACCGGTAACCGGAAGATTCGACTCACACAAGTGGTGGGTTACGCTTTACTGTACGCGAAGAAGCAAATCATATCGTCTTCTATAACCGTCTACTCCATATCCTTGCACAAGCAACCGGACTCTCAGCTATAAATTTTCTCATCTGGATTCTGAACAGCTCTCTCAATGAGTTGGGCCAGGTACTCTCGTGTTTTTCCTCTTTTCTCTATCTTCCCCTCACCACTCTGCGCACTTAACCATTCCGTGCTATAATCGAGCAGCTCGGAATGACCGACAGCACGCAACGGAGGAGAGGAGCCGACCATGCGCACAACTATTCGTGATATTCAAATGATGCGCGATCGCGGCGAGCGGATTCCGATGATCACTGCGTATGA
>Ga0308421_1001944_pt1 | contig 10403 bp, 15 predicted proteins | sample HotsprSampleMS60_FD_203673 | JGI IMG/M metagenome (GOLD analysis project Ga0308421, IMG submission 203673) | Hot spring phototrophic mat microbial communities from Mushroom Spring, Yellowstone National Park, Wyoming, United States - 20090730_MS60 ...
CAAACACCGTCCGGCAAGGGACGACTGTCGCAATAGTAGCGGTTTTGTCCAACGACAAAGACATCTACATGCCTGTTGCTTGCGACCGGCCGGTTCGGTTCGCCGACGAAGAAGGCATCCATGTGGCTCTGGGCGTTGACAAAATCCCTGAGCGCTACCGAGTGCCTGCGGGACTAATTCGCATGTCCAACGGCACGCAAGCGTTTGTTTATCGTTTCCATTCCTCTTAGATTCGATTGAAACCTCGGCGCGAATGCGCAAGGTCGACTTGTTTCAGGTTGTTTCCATTCCTCTTAGATTCGATTGAAACGCGAGGGCGCGCGACTGCTCTATGAGTCGCGCCTTTTCGGTTTCCATTCCTCTTAGATTCGATTGAAACTTTCTTTCGACATGAATATATGTTGCATGAGGCTGTTCTAAAAATAATACCTTAGGGGTGGACGGGGGATAATTTTAGGTTTCATGCGGAAGAGTAAATTAACCCTAAAAAAGCTTTACACCTTCGTAAGCCACTTCCTTAAGAGAGTTTGTCCAAACAGGCAAGCAAAAAAGAAAGGAAGACCCCAAAATATAAAGAAAGTATGAAGATGCTTTGATCATCACCCTGTGGCTCTTTCAAATACTTAAAACTATTCATACAGAGAAACCCTTGAAAAAGTAAAAGATGAAGGCTTTAATGTGCCATCACTCTGCGACTACCACTATAGAGTTAGACAGTTAGATGATGAACTTTTAAAAAGCATCTTAGAAGAATGTGCCAAGCTTCTCCTTGAAGATAAACAAATCTTATGCTACATAGTAGATGCTACTGGCTTCGGTTTTGGAGACAAATACAACCTTAACTGGGAAAGAGGAACACAAATAAGAACTGTTCAATCTCATGTTAGGCTTGAAGTAATAATGGTGGTGGATGAGAATAGGCGAAGAATAATAACTGCAGTGGAATCTGGAAGACCTTACGAGAGTGAGATTGAGATGTTGAGGAAGGCGTTAAAGAGATTAAAACCTCAAAAAGGACTACCTTTCATAGCGGATAAAGGCTACGATGCGGTAGATATTATTATAGAAAGCCTTTTAGATAGTGGATTTGAACCTGCTATAAGGATTAAGGAGACTATGAGGATGGGTATAAGACATCCTTTTAGGAAGCTATCTAATGAGAATTGGAAGAGATACGGGAAGATGAGGTATAGGATAGAACAGTTGTTTGGTAGCATAAAGCAAAAGATTGGTTCAAGCTTTAAATTGCTGAGGGAGGACTTGGCAAGGAGGGCATCCATTGCTTGTGCTATCCTTTGGAACTTCTATCTACTTGCCACTTCTTTATCTTTGTTATTGCTATCCCGCATCTTCTACTACAACTATGCTAAAAGCACTTGTAGATTTTTAGAACAGCCTCATAGAGAACTGGGAAGTTTTATAATGGGGCTGGACCCAAGGGGTGGGTTAAAAATCCATCAGGCGGGCACTTTAACCACAACCTACCCTTTTATGCAAAGAGGAAGATCATAAGGGATCAAGCACCCGAGAAGGGTTCAATAGTGATCTTTGAGCTTGGTTCTCTTGACGGCGTGCACCCTTGAAGACCTTTGAACTGTATAAAGGCTCCGAATCAAGGCTCTTTAAGTTTATGTTAGACACCAAAAGAAAAAAGAACTTTTCTCAGTTTGGGGTTTGTTTATATTTTTAAGGTTGAATGAAGGACAAGTGGAAAGCTATTGCCAACCTTTTGGAGAAGGAAACAGACCTAAGAGTAGAACCCTCTTATGAGAGCTAGGGTGCGGGCTACGACCCTGTTTATGTTCCACTCTTGGAGATGTTGGCAAGGGGAGAGCTTGAGGAGATCCTTCCCATTGCAAAAATGCCAAAGGGTGTAGTCTTTAATGCATTGGAGCTTTCAAAAAGGAGTGAAGACTATGCCATAAACTCAGTTAGGCATGAAACATACTATTTTTGCACACGGACCTCTTTTTGTGGAGGTTGGGGCAAAGGGAAATTTTCAAGTTTGGCTATCCGCCCACTGTCTTTTTGGTGTTATACTCCCTTTTGGAGTCTTTGAGGGTGGATGAGGAGATTTTAAGGACCCATCCCCCTTCCGAGGGGGCACTAAAGCAAAGGTGGGAGGAGGTCTTGAAGAACCTAAAGGATCTATATCCACATCAGGGCTTTGCGGTGGAGTTCGCGAGAACATGGCTTGGCTCTTCTGGTCTTTCAAGGGAACTTTACAGTAGCCTTCAGCAGTATTTGCAGAGCAAAAGCAAGGACGCCTATGAAGTGCTTATGGGTGAAATCTTTGACAGATACAGGGCATACATTGAGCAAGCCCAAACATTGAACTACATAGACCTCCTTTGGAAGAGGCAAGGGGAAGGGTAAGAAAGGATGCCCACAAGGGTAGGATTATGACCGACATTTTGAGCAAGCTTCCTGAAAGCTTGCAAACGGTGATTCAGGATAGCAAAGAGTTGAGGGCTGAGGAGCTTTCCGAAGATATAAGGGAAAAGGTGCTTGCCTATCTTAAGAACCTCCCTGAGTGGATGAGGGATTACATAAAACACATAAAACAGATGTCTTACTTAGATATGGTGGAAAGGGACCTAAAGTTCATAGCAAACTTTTTGCCCAAAACCTTGGAGACAGATTTAGAACAAAAGGGCTTTTTGCTGTTTTTGATAAAGCCTTGGGATCTGAACAGTGCCTTGGAGGGAAAGTTCAGAAGCAAAAGCTACGGAGAGCTATCCGATAAAGAGTACGGCTTAAGCCACGAGGAATTCAAAACTTACAGTAGGCTCTTGAAGGATGTGAGGATCTATGTGGATGCCTTTAGAAGGAAGTTTGAGAGGTTTTTGCCAAAGGAGGAAGACGGTTGGCAATCTTCTTATGCCATCGACAAGCGGATAGATTACAAAAGAATTCAAAGGGAGGTGCCCATAAAGGGGGTAGTTTTTTATGAGAAGGGAGGTGCCAGAGGAAAAGAAGCTTGCCTTTAAACTTCTAATAGACCCTTCTTACTCTATGAAGAGGAAAAACAAAGCCATAAATGCTCTAAGGGCACTTTTGCTCTTTTGTGAAACACTGAACTCCTTAAACATGCCCTTTTCCATATCCGCCTTTAGCGAGGGTGTTTTTAGCCTAAAGTCCTTTGATGAGGACTACAAACAGGTTAAATCCAAGCTTTTGAACCTTCCAAACCTTTTGGGTGGTGGCACCAACTTAGAAAAGGCAATCCTTCAAGGCTCGGAGGAGTTGGAGCTATTTTGCAAAAAGAACCATCTTAGGGGCGTGCTCATAGCCTTCTCGGACGGAGAGCTTACAAGGGGACTAAAGGGGGATGCCCTGAGGTCCCTTGTAAGGGAAGTTAAGGGAAAATTTCCTGTAGTGGGCGTGGGTGTAGGAAAAAACTATAAACTATATAGAAGAATACTTTAGAGGGTACTGGCATAAGGGTCTCAGAAGTTTCTCAGCTCGGGCAACCCTTTTAAGGGAGGTTTAAAATCTCTACCAAATGCTGGGCAAACTGTTGGCTGGATCAAAGGCTTTGGAATACGAAATCCTTCTCCGAAAAGCGGTTTTAAAAATCCCAAGTTCTAACTTTGGGGTGTTTTCAATTTACAAGTATCCTGCAAAGTTCATCCCACAAGTGCCCGCCTTTGTAATGGAAAACTATGCTAAAAAAGGCATGAAGGTTTTTGATCCTTTTGCAGGGTTTGGAACGGTGGGCTATACCGCAAGGGTGTATGGGCTTGAGTATGAACTTTGGGACTTAAACCCACTGCTTGAATATTTTCACCCTCTTTGTGAAGTAGAGCCTAAACCTTTAGACAGGGAATTAATTGATAAGATCAAAAATCACCATCAGGAGTTTATTCCAGACTGGTCTAACCTTGAATACTGGTATCCGGCGGAGTTTATTTCGCTTCTCTCTAAGGCTTGGGGCTTTTACCATCAGGCTGCGGACGAATACACTAAAAAACTTCTAATAATTCCACTTCTGAAGCTTACAAAATATTTCTCTTATGCAGATGAAAAGGTTCATAAACTGTATAGATCAAGGTATGCCAAAGAGAAGGTTGAAAAGCTGTTAAAGGAAGACTACAAAGCACTATTCTATAGCCTACTTGAAAAGGAACTCGGAAATCTGGGGCAAAAGCTAAAGGAGTATCAAAGCCTGAATCCCAAAAAGGTAAATTGCAAAGTAAAAGCGGGCGTTGATGTTCTGGAGGAGGACCTAGAGGAACCTGTGAATATTCTAATAACTTCTCCACCCTACCTGCAAGCTCGGGAGTACATTAAGTGTATCTTCAGCTATAATAAATAAGTATGCAAATATATGGGGAAATAACAGGAATAAAGTATAAACCTTTCTTGTGTAATACTTTGGTACAATATGATATTGAAGAGTTTGATAAAGCATTGTCCAAAAGTGGCAGCTTTATTCTTGAAATTGATAAAGGAAACAGAGTGGCGGTAAGTAGATGGGTGTCACCTAAAAGGACGAGATCTTATCCTTATGCGAGAGTATATGATACTTTAAGTTTTTCGGGCAGAAAGATCACTATAATCCCTATAATGAAGGATGAAGGTAAAGATGGTGATAGAGACTTTTTACAGTGGGATACTATATCATTAATGAGTTTGTTGGGAATTTATGTAATCATAGGCTATTATGTTGAAGCGGTTAGAAATCCAAAGTATAAAAATAAAATTACCAATCAAAAATTTGATACTTACTATATAAAAAGTGAAATTAGTAGATTGTTATCATACCAATCTGATGCTTTACACTGGAATCTTGAGCAAATAGATAAAATATCTCAAATAGCTAGTTTAGCCATTGAGTCCTATAATAGAATATCCAAAAATTTAGGAGTAGAAATGCATTCTATGGAAGCTGCTCAGCAGAGAATTGAAGAATTATATAAAGAAAAGGAAGAATTTATGAAGCTTTCTAGAGAACTATCATATAAAGCTCAAAGAAGAGAAAGCATTACGGTACAACCTAAGGAATCATTGAAGGGTACCAAAGGTTTGATTACAATAAAAAATTATATAGGAGGGTATTATTATTTTACATGTGATGAAGTTGAGATTCAAGATAATGAATTGTATTTGATTGAAGGGAAGCATAGTGCAAGTGGATATCCCAGTCTGAATGATGTAAAGGATGGTCTTCTAAAAATGATATTGTATACGAACCTTAAAAAGGTTTATTATAACGATAAGGAATTTGTGCCTATTCCTATACTCAAACTTACAACTAAGGGGGATATTCATAGATTTCCAAGTTATCGTGACGTTCTATTAAAAGAAGCAGAAGAGAATAAATTCAAAGTTATAATAGAAAAGGTATGATGAGTATTTTGAAAAATGTTCTAAGATATCCTGGAGGCAAATCAAAGGTTGTGGAAAAAATTATAGCTATTATACCAACTAATATAAAGGAATTTAGAGAACCAATGGTTGGTGGCGGTTCAGTTTCTTTAGTGGTAAAACAACTTTTCCCAAATGTAAAGGTAAAAATAAATGATTTGAATTATGATTTGATATGCTTTTGGAAAACATTAAGGGATAATCCTGATGAGTTAATTAAGGAAGTGAAAAAAATAAAAGAAACATACAGAGACGGAAGAAAACTTTATAATGAATTCGTTACCGAAAATGATGGTGATGAATTTGAAAGGGCGGTCAGGTTTTTTGTGTTAAATAGAATAACTTTTTCTGGGACTGTAGACTCAGGAGGATATTCTCAGCAGGCTTTTGAGAAAAGGTTCACCGATAGTGCAATTGAAAAGCTAAAAAGAGCATCTGAGATTATTAAGGATTTCGAGATTACTCATGGTGATTATGAAAAACTACTATTTGAAGATGGCGAAGGTGTATTTATATTTTTAGACCCTCCCTATTATAGCACAAAAAAATCAAAATTATACGGTAAAAAGGGAAATTTACATTTAAGTTTTGATCATGAAATATTTGCTGCTAATATGAAAAAATGCAAACATTTATGGCTGATAACTTACGACGACTGCGCAGAAGTACGAGAGTTATTCAGTTTTGCGTACATATATCCCTGCGAAATTCAATATGGAATGAATAACTATAAGCGGAAAACTGCAAGAAAAGGCAGAGAATTATTTATTACAAACTATAGGATACCGTCTGAAAATTTTAAAATTCTAAGATGATTGTGCTTCTTTATCATCTTTTATATAACTATGGCACTAAGAATTTACATCCTCCAAAACCTTCCTTGTACGCTATCCTTGTAAATATTTTGTGAAGTTTCAGATGAAAACCTGAGAAAAGAGGGAGAAATACTTGAATATTTGGGAGTAGTAAGAGAAGAAAGGCACTTGGTTAGGATAGATAAGCTAAAACATACACGCAGTAGTTGGGAAGAGTTTTTAAAATCGGTGGGGCTTTACTAAATGGCGTATTCTTGCGAATTTTTGGGGATGCATTAATACATAAGCTATGCCAAGGGAAATTGAATATGAGAAGATAGTGGAGGCAGTGAAGGAAATTGCCCTTAGGGCAAACTATAAGTTGCCCAAAGATGTGGTTTTTGCCTTTCAGCAAGCCTTGGAAAGGGAAGAGTCTGAAGTGGGAAAGGAGGTTCTCAGGCAGATTTTGCTAAACGCAGAGTCCGCAGAAAAGTAGGAGATGGCTTACTGTCAGGACACGGGTGTGGCGGTGGTTTTTGTGGAGATAGGGCAGGATGTCTGCGTGGCGGGGGTTCTCTGAGGGATGCCATAGAAGAGGGCGTAAGGAGGGCATACACGGAGGGCTACCTTAGGGCTTCTATGGTCTATGACCCGGTTTTTGAAAGGAAAAACACAAAGGACAACACACCACCCATAGTTACACTATGAGGTTGTCCCCGGTGATAGGTTAAAGCTCATCTTTGCCCCGAAGGGTGCTGGTTCAGAAAATACTTCACGCTTGACAATGCTAAAGCCCGCCGATGGATGGGAGGGAGTAAAAGGGTTCGTTTTGGAAACGGTAAAGCTGGCAGGTCCCAATGCGTGCCCTCCGTTTACGGTGGGTATGCGCATAGGTGGAAACTTTGAGTATTGTGCCTTGCTTGCAAAGAAAGCCCTGCTTAGACCGGTGGGAGAGAGAAGCCGAGACCCTGTGGCAAGAAAGATAGAAGGGGAGCTCATTGAGGAGATCAACAAGATCGGATGGGGACCCGTGGGCTTTGGTGGCACCACCACCGCCATTGATGTAAAAGTGGAGCTTTATCCGTGCCATACAGCGTCTTTGCCTGTAGCGGTGAATATTCAATGACATGCGTCAGGGCACGCGGAGGTGGAGCTTTGAAGTGGTTTTTGATCTTAGCTTTCATAGGTCTGATAACTGTTCTTTTTCTCTCTGGCTTTGCCTTTAGATGGCTAAGAAGTGTGCTTAGCAGGTAATCATCTCTTCCAAAGGTTCTCTTTGTGTTTCTCTTTTAGCTCAAGCTCAAGGAGAAACATGTATTTTAAAAAGGTATAAAAAAATGAGGAAAAGGCTACCAAAAAGCCCTCTTGAAGAAAATAAACCTTAAAAAAGCTCCACAGTGGATTAAACATAAGGTTATAAATCCTAAGTTTTTTTCCCTTCTTATGGTGGGATTCCGCCATTATCTTTGCATACTTTAAGGTCTTCTCATACTGATGGTAGAGGCTCTCATAAGAGTAGTGATAGAGATCTCCCTTTAGCTTGTGCGCTTCTCCTTTGAAGATGGCTTGTTCATGGAGATCCCCCTCAAACCTTACCAGACCCTTTTTAAAAAGCCGAACCCTCCATTCGGGATACCAAGTATGTTCAAGGAATTTACCAAGGTAATAGGTCTTTCTGCAAACCATATAAACCTCCGCAGTGCGGGAAGATATGGCTTTTGATATGGAATTTCTCAGTTCCTCCGAGACTTCCTCGTCTGCATCCAAGACGAAAACCCAACCCTCTGAGCATAGCCCTATACCTCTATTGCGTTGCTGTGGATATCCATCCCACTCGTGGAAAAATACCTTTGCTCCAAGGCTTTTGGCAATTCCTACCGTTCTGTCTGTAGAGCCCGAATCAAGAACTACAATTTCGTCGGCAATATCTTTCACACTCTCAATTGCCCTTTTTATGTTTTTCTCTTCGTTTTTTGTTAAGATCAAAACAGACAGACCCATCAATGGCTCAAAATCTCCCTTAGCGGTGGGTTGAACTTTTTCTCCCTTCCTATGGTAGTTTCCTCTCCATGTCCGGTGATCACGCGCACATTCTCCAGAAGCTCCAAAACTACCCTACGCAAGGATTTTTTCAAATCCTCCAAACTACCACCCGGTAGGTCCCACCGCCCCACGGAATCCCTAAAGAGCAGGTCGCCCGCAATAAGCAGTTTTTCTTCTGAGTAAAAACAGCAGTGTCCGGGTGTATGCCCGGGTGTGTGTACGACCTTCAATCTTATTTTTCCAAAGCTAAGTTCCATACCCTCCTCCAAAAAAGCCATCCGGCTCAGGGCAGGGCAGCTCTGCACCCACATAAAGGTCAAAGCCCTTCCATATTCGGTCGTTGAGCAAAAAAGGTCTTCCTTATGCACCAAAAAGGGAACACCCAACCTTTCCTTTAAAGCCTTAACCTGTCCCACATGGTCTATGTGTCCGTGGGTAGCAAGGATATACTTGGGCGTGGTTCCCTCCAATGCCTTTAAAATCACCTCCAAATCTGCCCCCGGATCCGTTACCACCGACTGCCCTGTGTCCTCATCCACTATCACAGAGCGGTTCATACTTAAAGGTCCAACAGGAATAACCTTTACGATCATTCCTTAAAGAGCTCCGGAAGCTTTATAAATGTAGATTTTTTCCACCTGCTCCACTCTATGGCGGGCAGGTTTGCTCCATAAATCTTGTTGGGCTCCAAGTCCTTTGATACCCCAGACTTTGCGGCAACCTGCACATTGTCGCCTATGTTTACATGGTCTGCCACACCCACTTGCCCAGCAAGAATGACATCTCTTCCAGTTTTTACACTTCCCGAGAGCCCAACCTGACTTACTATTAAGTTTCTCTCTCCCAAACGGCAGTTGTGGGCAACCATAACAAGGTTATCTATTTTGGTTTCTCTTCCCACAATGGTGCTGTCAAGCATTGCCCTGTCTATGGTGGTGTTTACTCCTATTTCCACATTGTCGTCAATAACCACATTGCCAATATGGTTTAGCTTGATTATCCTATCTTTGGTTATGTGATAGCCAAAGCCATCTGCCCCTATGACCGCCCCGCTGTGGATACGCACATTCTTTCCTATAACGGTCCTTGGGTATATATGAACTCCGCTGAAGATAACCGTATTTGCTCCCACAAAGGAGTGGTCTCCAATGTAGCTGAAAGGATAGACCTTTACACCTCTCTCAAAGACTACATTTTTTCCAATGTTGGCAAAGGGTCCCACATAAACATCCTCTCCCAACACCGCCGAACCTTCCACGTGGGCTTTTTCGGAGATGCCCGTGGGATGCTCTTCCGGATAGAGCTTTTCCAGGGCAATAGCCAAGGCGAGCTTTGTATCTTTTACCAGTATGTAGCTTGGATGTTCTACGGACTTTGAGACCACCAAGGTGGTGTTTTTTTACATCCTTTACCCTCTACATCCCTCTCAGAAGGGCAAAAGATCAAAGTTCTCTCCTTTGGGTTCTCCAGAGAAGACACACCTACCAGTTCTAAGTTTTCACCAAAAAGCAGACCATCCACCAAGTCTGCAATATCCTTAGAGTTAAGCCTCATTTGGGCACCGCCCTGTAAAACCTCTTTTTACCCATCTGAAGGCGAAGCTCACCTTTTATCTCTATCTCTTGGTTTGGGTCTTCCACCTTTGCACCGTTTATCCTTAAGCCTCCTCCTTCCACCACCCTTCTGGTGGAGTTTTTCGAGCTTTCTATACCAAGCTCAAACAAGAGCTCATAAGCCTTCCTTTTAAGACCATGAGGAACTTCTATGATGGGGCATCCTCAGGGAATTCTCTCTCGGAGAAGGTTTTAACAAAGAACTCTAAAGCCCTATCCGCTTGCTCTTTACCATGGAAGCGCTCTACTATATAGTGGGCAAGCTTTTTTGGCATCCATTGGGTGCAAGTTTTTCTTAAAGTTCTCTATCTCCTCCTCTGTGTAATCGGTTAAAAGGGTATGGTAGTCCCACATAAGGTCGTCTGAGATGGACATGATCTTGCCAAACATACTTTCTGGCTCTTCCTGTATGGCTATATAGTTTTGGTAAGGTTTGGACATTTTTCTAACACCGTCAATCCCAGTCTGGTTCTATTGAAAGTTCTGCGTCAATTTTTTCTCCATAAAAAGCTTCGTACTTCTTGACCAAGTTTTTGACCAGCGTTGATTCGAATTTTTCGTCGCCTGGCATAAGGTACTTATG
>Ga0308421_1001947_pt1 | contig 10394 bp, 9 predicted proteins | sample HotsprSampleMS60_FD_203673 | JGI IMG/M metagenome (GOLD analysis project Ga0308421, IMG submission 203673) | Hot spring phototrophic mat microbial communities from Mushroom Spring, Yellowstone National Park, Wyoming, United States - 20090730_MS60 ...
GCGCAGGGGGTGCGCGCGGGGCAGCGGGTGGTGTTTGTGGACGAGATGCGCGTTGGGCTCATCGGTCAGGTGCGTCGGCGTTGGACGGTGCGCGGGGTCAGGTTGTGTCAGCGGGTGGAGCGTTCGTACGAGTGGCGGTACTTGCAGGTAGCCGTTGACCCGTTGTCGGGTGAGGTGTGGTGGCGTTGGTCGGCGCGTTTGGGGAAGGAGGCGGCAGTGGCGGCGTTGTCGGAATGGCGTGCGTTGGGGGTAGCGGTCGTGGTGTGGGATAACGCGGGTTCTCATCGGGCGCGTGAGGTGCGAGAGGTTGGGGTGGAGTTGGTGTATTTGCCTGCGTACTGGTCTGAGTTGAATCCAGTGGAGCGTGTGTTTTGTGAGGTGCGTTGTTGTGTAGCGGGTGTGGTGTATGGGTCGCTGGAGGCGAAGCTGGCGGCGGTGGCGGGTGCGTTGGGTGGGTTGCGTGAAGGGATGGTGCGTTTAGTGGGTTGGGACTGGATACGGGAGGCGTTGGAGGGTTTGCCGTGTGATTAGTAAACTTTGGCTCGGCGATTGGTATAAGATACCCTATCCCTGAGCGGTTCTTCGGGATATAATTCGCAGAGCGATGAATCTTTCGGGGCTGTATGTGATTACCGATCCGTCGTTGCGGGATCCAATCGAGACGGCGCGTGCCGTGTTAGAAGCGGGTGTGCGCTTGCTGCAACTGCGCGATAAGCGAGCGACCACGCGCCAACTGGTGCAGCTTGGACAGGCACTGCGCATACTCACGCGCCAGTATGATGCCCTACTGATTGTCAACGATCGGCTCGATGTTGCGCTGGCGATTGAGGCGGACGGGGTACATTTGGGGCAGGACGATTTGCCCATCTCGCTGGCACGGCGGGTAGCAGGCGAACGACTGCTCATCGGCGCTTCCGTGGAAACGGTAGCTGAGGCGTGTCAGGCAGAAGTGGAGGGCGCGCACTATCTTGGGGTAGGACCGATGTTTCCCACGCATACCAAGCCCGACGCAGGTGCACCAGTCGGTCCTGAACGCCTGCACGCTATCAAGCGGGCAGTACGCATTCCCGTGTTCGGCATCGGTGGAATCACGCTCCAGAACGCGCCTGCCGTACTCGAGGCGGGTGCAGATGGTGTTTGCGTCGTTTCGGCGGTCGTCAGCGCACCCGACCCCGCGGAGGCAGCGCGCCAGCTCCTTAGCATCACGGGCATACGCGCTAAATAGGGTATAATTTCCTTGTGCAGCAGCTTTCTTGTTGGTGGGAGCGCCGACGCTTCTGCCGCAAGCCTGACCAAGGAGGATATGTAATAATGAAAATGATGGTCAACTGGAATGGCTGCATCACCCCGCTGGAGCACGCATGCATACCCGTCTTCGACCATGCTTACCTGTATGGGGACGGTCTATTTGAGGGCGTTCGCATCTACAGTGGGAACATTTTCAAGTTAGACCCCCACTTGAAGCGCCTGTATGACGGCGTGCGCCACTTGAATATTTTGGGGATGATCGACTATGACGACCTCAAGCAGCGCGTGATTGAGACAGCGGAAGCCGCCGAAGCGGAGAACGCTTACATCCGTATCTCGGTCTCGCGCGGCACAGGCATCGGCCTGAACCCCGAAAACATCGACCAGACGCCGAATGTCATGATTGCCATCACGCGCTTGGCACTCTACCCGCCCGAAATGTACGAAATAGGCGTGCGTGTAGTGACGGTTTCCACACGCGTGATGACGCCCGACTCGCTCGATCCGCGCATCAAATCGATTGGACGGTATGTGGCGAACATTCAAGCTAAGCTTGAGGCGAATCGGCAAGGAGCGGGTGAGGGCTTAATGCTGAATGCGCAAGGCTATGTCGCCGAAGCAACGGGCGACAATCTGTTCGTCGTTAACGACGGCGTGTTGCGCACGCCCCATCCTTCCTGCGGAATCTTGAAAGGGATTACGCGCGGCACGGTGATCGAGATTGCCCACGCCTTAGGTATTCCTGTGGTGGAAGATTGGTTGACCTTGCACGATGTCTACACTGCTGACGAGGCGTTCTTGACGGGAACCGCTGCGGAGATTATCCCGATGATCGAGCTAGATCACCGTCCGATTGGTGAGGGCAAGCCAGGCGAGACAACCTTGCGCATTATTCGCGAGTTCCGTCAGCGCGTGCGCGAGGACGGCGTGCGAATTGGCATTCGCGTGCGATGAGTTGCGCGTACTGTGAGCAGATTGCCGTCTATCGAACGCAAGCAGGATGGCAACGCTTGCACCTGTGCGAGCGGTGTGCCCGAGCATGGGCGCGCCGCACACTCAACCTCCCGCTTGTGGAATGGCTGCGTTGCCTCAAGCCTGCGCCACAGACCTATTCCAAGTGCTCACTGTGCACCACAACGGCTGAAAGTGTCCGCGAGACAGGCCTGTATGGCTGCCCGATGTGCTACTGGCTGTTGGACGGAGCGGAACGGTTCCGATGAGAAAACTGCTTGTGAGGGTGTTATTTACTGCAGTGGGTGCTTGGCGGCAAGCCACAGAAGAGCCGATCGTAGGCGTTCAAAAGCACTCGCTCGCTATGCTCCCAACTGAGGCAGTCTAAGAATCGTTGACGCCCGTACCGACTCATTAGTCGTCGGCGCTCGTCGTCCATCAGCAGTGCCAAAATTGTGTCGCCGAACGATTCGGGGCGGTCATCTGGGGGCGAGAGGAGCGCGTCCTGCGCCGACCACTTGTTCTCGATGCTGGGTGTCGCCACGATGGGCACGCCGACCGCCATGAACTCAATTATTTTGTTCATCGTCGAGCGGGCGGTGTAAGTGTTGTCGGGGTCGCTGGCAACACCCACATCGGCGGTGCTAAGGTAGCGCAGCAGGAGGTCGCGCTCCCGCACGAACCCCGTGAAGGTGATGTAGTCGTGCAGGTTCAGCTGCTGCGCCAGGTGCTTGACCTCCTCCAAGCAGTCGCCTGACCCGATGGCGAGGAAATGCACATCGCGGTAGCCGCGCGTGTAGACGATATGATGCGCTGCCTTGACGAAGATGTCCGTGCCGTCTTGCGGTCCCATGATGCCCAAGTAGCATACGAGATGCTTTTTGCCCCGCTTGACGCTCAGGTCAGGCTCCACAGGCACGAACTCGGAGGCGCGCGGACCGCTGCGCACAATCACAATCTTCTCGGGGTCCGCCTGGCCCCGCTCCAACGCGTTCTGGCGGTACGACTCGTTCATCTCGATAATCATGTCCGCCAGGTGATAAGACCAGCGTTCGAACAGCACCTGCAGGTGATAAAACAGCCCGCGCTTTTTGAAGCGCACCTCGTAGAGTTCGGGGCACAGGTCGCGATGCTCGTAGACGAACTTTTTGCCGCGCGCTTTGTAGTACAGCCCGATGGACCAGAAGATGTCCAGCGGGTTGCCCACATGGAACACATCGAAGCCCCGCTCGCGTTCGACGCGCTTGCTGAGTCGGAAGGTGTGCCACAGGCAGTAGAGCGCCTCCTTGACGAAGTTGCCAACGCTGTGAGTGGGGGGTGGCATCGGGTAGCGGTAGAGGTGGACACCTTCCAGCACGCAGTATTCAGGGTCTTCGGGCGGGCGGGGCGAGATGACCGACACATGGTAGCCCGCGCGCTGCAGCGAGGTCGCCACCTGCCACATGCGGCGATCGTGCGGCACGGGCAGGTTCTCCAACACTAAGAGAACCTTGCGCGGCTGCGCCCCACGCGAGTCTCCTCGCTCCTGCCCAGACTCTTTCAGCATACCAACTCCTGAGCGATAGGATGGGACATGGGCGAAAGTCCCATCAGATGACAAACTTTTGCAGCGTGCGCCCTGATTGAGTATTGTTCGGCGGTCTGCCGCGCAGCGCGGCTGAGCGTGTCCCGATTCAAGTAGCAGCGCTCTATCAGGGCCGCTAAGCGTTCAGGGTCACGCTCTGCCAGCACATAGCCGTTTTCGTCGTCTTTGACGACAGCGGGCATGCCACCAACATTCGTGACAACGGCAGGCACGCCGCATGCCAGCGCTTCCAACAGTGCGGTCGGCAGCCCTTCCCACAACGAGGTCATCACAAACACATCCGCCTGACGATAATACGGTAAAATCGCCTCGCGCGGCAGCAGACCTGTCATCACCACAGAGTCGGAGACTCCGTGCTGGGCGATGGCGTCGCGTACTTCGGTCTCCACAGGGTTGAAGTCGTGCGAGCCGCCAACAAGGGTCAGCACAGCGTTGGGGTAGCGCTGGCGGAACCGCGCAAAGCCTGCAATCAGCAGCTCCAGCCCCTTCGAAGCGTCCAGCCTGCCCACGAACAGAATCTGCGGTGCGCCGTAGGGGCGTTCAGCGGGCGGGGTGTATTCGTCGGTCTCGATGCCCAACGGCGTATAGTGAATTTTGTGCGCGTGCTGCGGGAACTTGGCGACATAGTATTCGTGGTCGGCGGGGCTGATGGTGAACACGCCCTGCGCGCGGGCAATCACGCGCGCCTCCATCCGCTGAAACCACGCGCGAAACGCGCGCCAGCGAAACAGCGGGTGCGTCGTCCACTTCTCGAAAAACGCCGACTGCCCGTGCGTGTTGAAATACAGCGGGATGTCGTCGTGCAGGAACGCTAGCCCGTGTTCGGCGCGCTGGATGTAGACCGCCGCGCCCATCCGCAGGAACTCCGCCTTCTGCCGCTTGAGCGCGTTCAGGAACTTGAAATTCAGCGGGATTTTCGAGCGGCGTTGCTTCTCGTCATCCACATAGAGCAGGGGAAGGAAGGGTCGCTCGGTGTTTTTCAGGCGCACGGTCGTCCATCGGCGCAGGGGCAGACTGGGGTCGGTCGTGATGCCGACGCAGTAAAGTTCGACGGGGGCGTAGCGGGCGAAGTTCTTCGTATACTCCAATACGCCGCCCATCGGATACTCGGCAAAGTCGCCAGCATACGCTATGATTAGTTTGCGCTTCATCGCCGTCTATTTTCCCGCCAATTTACCGCGTTGACACGGTTGCAGCATCAGCTTGTCGTAGAACTCGACAAGCGTGCCTCGGCTGTGTTCCCAGCTGAGGCACTCCAGGAACCGTTTGCGTCCGAACTCGCCCATCTGTTGGCGGCGTTCGGGGTCGTTCAGCAAGTCGATAATCGCCTGTGCGAAGGCTTTCTCGTCGTTATTCGGAATGTAGACCGCTGCGTCTTGCGCTGAGTAGCGCGACTCCTTGAGGTCGAACGAGACAATCGGCAGCCCGACCGCCATATACTCGATGATTTTATTCATGGTGGAAACATCGTTGAGGGGGTTCAAGGGATCAGGCGCGAGAGCGATGTCGGCGGTGCTGAAGTAGCGCAGCAGGTCGTCGTCAGGAATACGCCCTGTGAACTCTACGAAGTCAGTTAGATTCAGGTCTTGCGCGAGTTTTACAAGGTCGGGGTACATATCGCCGCTGCCAATTAACACGAAGTGGCACTGGTGATACCCAAAGGTGTGGACGACATGGGCAATCGCTCGCAGTAGGTAGTCTACGCCATCTTGCGCGCCCATCACGCCGAGGTAGACTCCCAAGTAAGGGCGTCTGCACTTGAGCGTGGGGTCAGGCGCCACGCGTTGGAATCGGCTTGCCAAAGGCCCGCTACGCACCACCGCGATTCGATCGGGCGGGATGCCTCCGCGTTCGATAGCCACACGCCGATACGACTCGTTAGGCACAATCACCGCATCGGCAGTGCGGTAAGTCTGCTTTTCCAGCCACAGCAAGCCCTTGTGAAACAGTCCGCGCCGACCGAAGCGCGACTCGTAGAGCTCGGGACATAGGTCATGCTGGTCGAACACGAACTTGACGCCCTTGCGCTTGTACCAGCGTCCGATGAGCCAGAAGGTGTCGGGTGGGTTACAGGTCTGAAGCACATCGAAGCCGCGCTCGCGCCACACGCGCCGCGCCAGACGCCAAGTGTGAATCCAGCAGTAGCTAAACTCATGAAGATAACTTATAACGCTCTTTGTTGGTGGCGGTAAGGGGTATCGGTACAGATGCACACCGTTCAGTTCCATGTATTCTGGCTCGTCCTTGGGGCGGGGCGAGATGACCGACACTTCATAGCCCGCTTCTGTCAGCGCGAGCGCCTCTTGCCACACGCGCCTGTCCATCGGCACAGGCAGATTCTCTACTAATATTAGTACTCGTCCTTTCGGCTTACCAGTATAATCCGACATAGCGCCCTCTTAGTGTATCTGGCGTCAGTGCGTGGGCAAGGTCGACGATAACTTGGCTCTCGCGATGCTCGGCAAGGATTGCCTCACGCGCTGCAGAATCGAGGTGTCCAACCACAAGCACTTCGGCGTGTTGGACGACTTCGCAGGCGTCCTCGCGCAGGATTTCGCGGATGTGCGGGATTTCGCGCTCGATGTACGCCTTGTTCGAGCCGTAGAGCGCGGCGTATGAGACATTCGGGTCGTGAATCAGCAGACGGTAGCCCTTGCCGATGAGTTGCTCGGCGAGTTCGACGAGGGGGCTTTCGCGCAGGTCGTCGGTGCCAGGCTTGAACGACAGCCCGAACAGCCCCACCTTGCGCTTGCGCAGGCGCACAATTTGCTTGGCGACCTCTTCGATCTGGTGGCGGTTGCTGGGCAGGATGGCTTCCAGCATGGGTAGCTCTAAGTCGTTGGCGCGGGCACGGTAGGTGAGGGCGCGCAAGTCTTTCGGCAGGCACGAACCGCCGAACGCGAAGCCAGGCGTGAGGTACTTGCAGGAGATATTGAGCTTCGTGTCGGCGCAGAAGACGCGCATCACCTCATGGCTGTCGATGCCCTCCGCCTTGCATAGCATGCCCAGCTCGTTGGCGAAGGTGATTTTGAGCGCGTGGAAAGCGTTGCAGGCGTATTTGATCATCTCCGCCGTGCGAATGGAGACTAAAAACAGCTGCGCCTTGACCGACTCGTAGAGGGCGGCGACGGTTTCGGCGTCCTCTGGGCGCAGCGCGCCGACCACCGTGAATGGCGGGTCGTAGAAGTCGGCGATGGCTGTGCCTTCGCGCAGGAATTCGGGGTTGACTGCCAGCCCGAAGTGTTCGTTCACGCGCTTGCCCGACGCCTCTTCCAGCACAGGCAGCACGACCTCTTCCGCTGTGCCCGGCAGAATCGTGCTGCGGATGACCACGATATGATACGCCTGCTTCGTGATGAGCGCCTCGCCGATTTGGCGGGCGACCCGTTCCAAGTAGTCGGTGCGCAGGTCGCCGTTCTCCCTGCTCGGTGTACCCACACACAGTAGGGAAATATCGCTGTTGTGAACCGCTTCGGTAGGGTCGTCGGTCACGGTCAGCCTGCCCGACTGCACCGCCTGCTGCAGATATGGCTCCAAGTTCGCCTCGACGATGGGCGCCTTGCCCTGACGGATGAGGTCTAACTTGTAGGGGTCAACATCGACGCCGATGACGGTGTGCCCCTCTTTTGCGAGACACGCCGCCGACACCGCTCCGACATAGCCTAACCCAAAGATGCTCACGCGCATAGCCGCCACCAAAGGCGTTGTTCCATACCGCCCCTATATTATAGCCCAATCGCGCGATAAAAGTGCGGTTCTATTCCCAGTGTGCGCGTTTGTATTCGTTCCAGACGCACTTATAAACTTGCTGGGTCTGTTGGGCGATGCGCTTCCAGTTGAACTCGCGCTGCACGGCTTTCTGGGCGTTGCGGGCGCGGCGTTGCGCAGCGGCGGGGTCTTGCAGGGTGCGCAGAATGCCCCATGCGAGGCTCTCGGCGTTGCCCGCGTAGGTCAGGATGCCCGTCTCCTCGTGGCGCACGACCTCTTTGAGACCGCCCGCATCGGAGACCACCACAGGCGCGCCAGCCGCCATCGCCTCCAGCGCGACAATCCCGAACGGCTCGTACAGGCTGGGGTAGACCGCCACATCCACCACGCGGTACAGGCGCAGCAGGTCGCTGTCGGGAATGAAGCCCGTGAACTGCACGGCGTCTTCCAAGTGGCAAAAGCGCACGAACTCCTCCAAGTGCGCGCGGTAGCCCCCGCCGACGACCACCAGTTTGGCGTTGGGGATTTCTGACCGCACGATGGGCATCGCCTGCAGCAGCACCTGCACGCCCTTCTCGCGAACCATGCGCCCGACGAAAAAGATGAGCGGCTGGTGCGGCGCAGCGAAACGCGCACGGAACGCCTGACGCTCCGCTTCGGGGAACTCGTACTGGAACTTTTCGGCGCGGATGCCGTTGGGAATCACATCAATCTTGTCGTAGGGCGTGTGCAAAGCGTACATCACCTCGCCGCGCATAAATTCGCTGCACACAATCACGCGCCACGCCTCGTAGCTTAGCTCCCACTCCAGTTGGTGGATGGCGCGGGAGAGGTCGGAGTGTATCCCGCCGTGCCTGCCGTGTTCGGTCGCGTGGATGGTGGCAATCAGCGGCAGTTTGTGGCGGTGCTTGAGGGCTTTTGCGGCGGGGTGCGCCAGCCAGTCGTGCGCGTGCAGCAGGATTGGCTCGCGTTGGGTTTGGGCGGGCTTGCCGCGCAGCAGGTCGGCGATGAGTGCATCGGCGCGCGCCTCGAACGCAGCGTTCATCGCCCATACGCCCTGCAGGAAGTCGCCATGCAGAGGCGGCGGCGCGCCTACCCGATGCAGATGTACGCCGTTCTCGACGGATTCGTCGGGCGTGTCGGGGTGCGTCGCCGTAATCACATGCACCTGCACGCCCTGCGCCGCCAACGCCTCCGATAGCTCCTGCACATGGCGGGCAATCCCCCCAACGAGGCGCGGGGGGTACTCCCACGACAGCATCATCACGCGCACGGGGTACTCCGTTCGCCGCACAAGGCGGGGTTCCTACTGCAGGACGACTGTGCCCAAGTCAATCGGCCGGGTCAGGCTGGTCACGGTCAGGGTGCGCGTGGCGGTGCGTGTGCCTTTGGTAAACACGAGGCGGTAGTCGCCAGGCAGCAGCCACAGCTGGAATGCGCCACTGGGCTGCGACAACACAATCGACTCGCTGGCGATCAGTGCGTCGGGCGGGGTGTAGACATCAATGCGCGCGCCGACGGCGTCGCTGGCGGGCACTTGCACCACGCCGCGCACATTGCCGGGCTGCCCCGGCGGGTTGTCGTCCGTTTCGGGCAGCAGTGGCAGGTCGCCGATATCCATCACGCCGTCAATCACGGGCTGGTCGGCGAGGAATCGGCGCGGGAGGTAGCCCGTTTTCTGCACCTCGCCTTCGGGATCCAGCACGCCGTCGGGGTCGTAGGCAACGCCGTTGAGGGTAAAGCGTCCTGTGGTCGGGTTGCTTTGGGCGCGTTGTCCCAGCAGTGTGATGGTCGCCTCGCCGACGGGCTGCTGCGTCAGCGCGTCCACGATGCGTCCCTGCACGGCAATCGTCTGCCTTCCCACATACAGGTCGCCGAGATCTACGGTCTGTCCTGCCTGCAGCGGAGGCAGGGCGAAGGTGAAGTCGGGCAAGCCTGGGGTGCGCACGATGAGTTGCGTCGCGGTTGGCGGCACGCGCATTTGGAACGCGCCCTCTTGGGTGCTGGTGCGCACGCTCTGCCCGCCGACGATGACCGTTGCGGGCGGGTTCGGCGGCTGACCCGTGCCGACCAGCACCACGCGCCCTTGTAGCAGGGCAGAAGGTCCGAGGAAGCCGCCCCCGCCGCCACACCCCGTTAGCAGTGCGGTCAGCCCTACAACGACGCCCAGCAGCAGTGCCCAAATCCGAAATCGCCGTCTCATCGTCTTCACCGTGTCAGCAGGATGGGGGTTGTCGCGCGTGCGACGCGCCCCTCGCTATCGACCGCCTCGATATACGCCATGTAGGTTCCTGGGGGCAGGGCGCGTTCGCTCGCGTCGCGTCCGTTCCAGGTGAGGCTCTGCGTGCCTGCACCTGCTGCGCGGCTGGGGGTCAGCACGCGCACCGTCTCGCCGCGCGGGGTGCGGATTTCGGCGCGTATCGTCGCCTCGCCCGTGAGTTGGAACTGCAGGGTCGCCTGCCCGCCGCGCGAGACGCTCGCCGAGAGGTTCACAATGCGCACGGGCGCAGCGACGCTCGGCTCCACGACCACGCGCAGCGTCTGCGCCTCAGCGGGGGTGAAGCGGTAGAACTCGCGCTGGCGCATATCGACGCGCTCGCCTGTGATGGGGTTCTCAAGCGTAATGCGCCACCGCTTGGGCGTGCTGGGCGGGATGCGCCAAGTGAGGGTATGCTCGCGGTTCGGCTCGGCGGGCGCGACCTGCAGCGTCCACGCCTGCCTGCCCGACGACGGCTTGACCGACTGCAGCAGCCGCTGCCCCGATTCGTCCAAGATGCCGAACGCGCTCATGCCGGGCAGGGCAGGGGGCGCGTCGTGGTTGTAGGCGTAGCCCCGCGTGCGCGCGGCGGCGTCAATCCCCACTGTGGCGACGCCGCCGCCCAGCGGCGACTGCAGAATCAGC
>Ga0308421_1001958_pt1 | contig 10343 bp, 4 predicted proteins | sample HotsprSampleMS60_FD_203673 | JGI IMG/M metagenome (GOLD analysis project Ga0308421, IMG submission 203673) | Hot spring phototrophic mat microbial communities from Mushroom Spring, Yellowstone National Park, Wyoming, United States - 20090730_MS60 ...
GGGCCTCAATGTCCGCTACCTACACTCAGATATCGAAACCTTAGAGCGGATTAAGATCATTCGCGATTTACGCCGGGGCGATTTCGATGTCCTTGTTGGGGTTAACTTGCTCCGTGAAGGCATGGACCTGCCGGAAGTATCCCTTGTGGCCATTCTCGATGCCGACAAGGAAGGTTTCCTGCGCAGCGAAGCGTCCATTATTCAGATCATTGGACGGGCAGCGCGTCACGTCCACGGGCAGGCGATTCTCTACGCCGACCGGATAACCGAATCCATGCGCCGGGCTATAGACATCACTGCCCGCCGCCGCCAACTTCAGGAAGCTTACAACCGGGAGCACGGCATCACGCCACGTACGGTCATCAAGCCGGTCGAAGCCACCCTGGTGACGGCCCACGAGGCGGCATATTTCAAGACGCCGCTTGATCTTTCTGCCTTTGAGGCGTACACGCCGGAACGCTTGGAGTCCACGATTATACAGCTCGAAGCCGAGATGCGCGCTGCGGCCAGGGCACTTGAGTTCGAGAAAGCCGCAGCCCTGCGGGACAAGATCAAGTACCTCAAGTCAAAACAACTGCTCGCCGCCGAAAGTTAGCCTCCGGGTGGCCCCTGGGCCGTGCTTCGGCCAGTGCTTTTCGCCAGAGCAGGGAATGGCGGATGCTTTCTGCGAGGTCGGCTGAACGAAAAAAGCGGAGCCACCGCGTGGGTGGCTCCGCCGGCTGCGGCTGCCTAGTGAGCAGTCCGGTCAGTTCGGGTTGTTTTCGAGGAAGACCTGCCGGTAACTGCCGTTCTTGTAGAAGAAGAAGAACGGTGTTCCGGCCGGCACCCCAGTCGGCACGAGGAAGGCCGTATCGAAGTTCCAGTTGCGCGGATTGGGCGGGGTGTAGTTACCGTCTCCGCCGATGAGGAACGGCCCATTCCCCTGGTGGCTGAAGAACTGGAAGATGAACGAGCCGTTGTAGTTGAAGTTGCGGCTGTGTCTGGTGCCCCCGAAGTCTTCAGCAAACCGCGGGAAGTTGTGGAGACCGCCGTCGGTGTTGTTGTCAAAATCCATGTCGTTTTCGGGGTCAGGGGCATCGTTGTTGCTCCTCTGCACCTGTCCGGTCTGGTTGTTGTTGCCGGCGCCGGTACGTGGCGCGCCGGTCAACCAGGCCGCCTTGACGGTGGTGCGGACAGCAATACGTTTGAGGGGGTTTTGTGGCCGATAGCGGTAGTTGAACCCGGTCAGAAACATCCTTCCGTCCGACCAACCGTTGGAGTGAATGGAAGTCGCATCAGAGTAAATCCCCATCGAGCCGTGCAGCAACGGATCATTGGGTTCGAGCGGGTTGGTGCACCAGTCATCGGGTGGCCGCGTGGCAACGTTGGCATTGCCGGTCTGGGCATAGTTCTCCGACGGTGTGGGACCACCGCGCGGGATACGGCTGTTGAGACAGGTCCTGTTGTTCTGGAAGTTTTCCGTCACCCCGATGGCATTGATGTTGCCATAAAGGTATGACGGGTTTTCTGTCACCACCGTCAAGCCGGTGAAGCCGCGTCCGTTGCCGGTCGGGCGATTGACGAAGAGACGTGGGATGTCCATGGCATTGACAATCCGTAGTGCCCGCCGGAAAGCCCGGATACGGCCGGTCTTGGCACTGTCCACGATGCGCCACATGCGCATACCGGCGCCTCCGTTGACCGCAGGGGTCAATGAAGTCGGAAAAACATCGGAGGGATAGGCAATGCCGGAGAGGGTGCTGGCAATGGTGCGGGTCCCATCCGGGTTGGGGGTGTAGGTGTAGCGGGTGAACCGCGCCACGACGCCGTGGCCGCTGCCGGCCGCCTCCGCGTTCGGATCGGCGGAGCCGCCGAAGTATTCGTACCCGTCGTTGACCGGCACAGCGCCATGTGGAGCTTCCCCGGACCGGGCCGGCTGACTCAGCGTGGGTGTAAAGTTGGGCTGGGTTTCACATTCCACATCGCGCCGGAGGCGTCCGTCGCCCGGTTTGGGGCCGGGGCCATTGGCAACTCTTTCAAAGGGAACCATGATCCCCCCCTGCTGCGGATCGCTGACCATCCCCGGATCGGTTTCACAACTGTCATCCAGAGCATTGAGGATGTTGTTTTCGCCATAGACATCGTTGAAGTCATAGATGCCGTCGTTGTTGGAGTCACCCCGCCGGTCCGAGAAATAGACAATGAAGCCATTGTCGGAGACATCTATCTTCCCGTCCCTACTAAGCTGGCGCGGCTTTCCGGTGGTAAAGCCACCCTTGATATTTCCTGTCAGCGCCGATGTTTTTCTCTCGACAATATCAAGGAAGTTGTCAAAGTCGCCCCGGAAGAGGCGCTTCAGATTACCAACATTGAGTTCGACAATGTTCATCAATCCCCGCCGCTCATAGGCGATGGGGCTGGGCATGGGCAGCCGATAGACCATATTGGCCAGGATGCGCTGGTCGTCCTCATTAGGCGGTTCGTTTTCGCGAGTAGTACCAGGCAGTTCGTTTTCGCCAGTACCCGGCCAAGCCGGCCAAACACTGCTCACGACCCGATGGGGAGTAGCCGCACCGATATCGGCACTGTAGTAATCCGACGCCGTTGCAATACCCTGGAAGCCGTAGCGCCGGTTGACGTGCCGCCCCTCACGCTGATCATAGACGTTGATGGGGAAGGCCCGGTCCATCTCGATGCGTATTCGTGGGATGAGTGTTGCGTTGCTTTTAGGCGGCAACTGCGGATTGTCCGGGTTGGGTGCGAAAGCGATATAAGCATGACCGGGGAAAGCATAGTTGGCATCGCTCAGCCCCAAACGGCGCCCAATCTGGGTTTCGAGGTTGAGGTTCTGGGTGCCGGGGCCGGGGCCAATCGGAGACGGCACCCCATCCAGTCCCGGTGTAGTTGGACCGATATTGGTTGTATCTATCCCCGGCGCATTGGGATAGACCCGTGAAGCGAGAGGATGCTGAAAGATGATCCCGACGGCTTCGCGGACGTTGAAACGGAGATTGTTACCTACCCCTGGTATGTCCACTGGATTAGTCTTACCAAGGAAGGTGTTGAACGGCACCTTGATGCGGAAGCAGTTCTGAAACTCCCCGGTTTCCGTGAAGCCGGCAGAGGGGGGGAAGTCAGCCGCCCTGCTGCCGGGATCGGCCTGATTGGACACTGTCAAACCCCCTTCAGGATCAGGCAGTGGCGCAAAGTTGGGGTCCCTATCACTCGGATCGGCTTCCCAGAAGATGATCTCAATGGGCATTGAAGTGACCCGCCGGGCAATCCGGTCGAGGTTGTGACCTGCCGGTGGCGTGTGGAGCACCCGCAGGGTTGAAGGCAGCAGCGAGTTGATGTTGCTTTCCGGCGAGTAGCCCATCCGAGCCACACCCTGGCTGCCTGGGTTAGTGACGCCAACCCTACGCGGAATGGCACTCATCTGTTCACCAGCATCATCCGTATCACCATCTCCATAGAACCACTCACCATTTTCATTGTTGGGAATCCGGCGGACGCCGTTCAGGTCCACCCGTTGGTTCTCGAACGGGTAGTGGGGCGGCTCGATGATGCCGTCACCGTTCCAGTCAAAGGTGAGGTTCTCGCGCGCAATTTCAGGCGTGCCGCGAATCTGGGCCGTGGCAAAGTCGCCAATAGTCGGGATGTTACCCAGTGACGGATCAGTGGAGCGTCCGGGTGTGCCAAGTTCGGCTCCCCGGAGGGTCTGGAGGAAGTTCACCGTGAAGTTTGGCGCCACCCGAAGCAGATGCGGGAAGAGCCGGACCTGCTCGGCGGGTGTCAGCCCCGTCGGGTTGAACAGGCACTTCGCCAGAAGCTGGTGGTCGGCTACGTTGGCAAAGGGGGTCATTTCCTGGAGATCAATCGTGCCGGTCGGCCCGGTTCCCGGATAGCCCGTAGGGGGCTCACCCGCAGCGGGTGCATCCGCCGCCGTCGTGTTGAGGTTCCGGTTGAAGGTTGGTTCGTAGGGGCCTTCAATGTAATCATTGCTTAGGCAGGTTGCCGGCCCTTGGTTCAGGTATTCGAGGTCATTGTCAAGGAGCCCATCGCCCAGACTGTTGGCACCGGCGCCAGGGGCAACCGGATTATTCAAGATGTCTCGGTCATCGTGCCGCATGGCATAGAAACCAGGAATGCCAGGCCGAAAGACAAAGTTCCGCAACAGACGCACGAGTTGGCGCTCGACGCGCAGGACCTGCTCCGGGCTGGCCGGGTCATTCGTCCAGAAGTTGGGCGAGCGCATAATCTGGTTGAAGCTTGTCTTATAGCCAAGGAGATTACCAGACGGTGATACTGTATAGGTTGGGTCATCGTCTGGAGTATTCAAATTCGGCATCAGCATGGCTGGTCCGGTGTGGAGTCCGAAAGGCAAAACCTCAGTACCCGATAACCTAAGTCGGGCCGCACGAACGCGCACCCGCCGGATGAACCGCTCCTGCCGCTTGTCGCCGCTGCTGTTTTCCCCGTTGAAGATTTCTTCGCGTGGAATCCTGCTCTTCATCGGGTTGGGCATCAGGAACATGTCGTCGGCCGTGTCCCGTTGGCCATCGGGGCCAATGTCATAGGACCCCTTGATATAGCTGCGGTTGTCGAAGTCATCCGTGAAGCGGAAATACGGCTTGGCAAGCAGGCTCTTGAAACGCGCCGGATAACCGGTGAGGGATGGGTCACCGTTGTTGTCCAGCCGTCCCCGCAGGGAGGCCGTCTCGGTGGTGATGACCGGCCGTCCGCGGTCATCCACCTGCGGTGGGTCGGCATTCGCCATGTTGACGTTGGTCTGCGGTGTGAAGGGCAGCATCGTCCGCTGAAGCGTCAGGATGCTGTTGGGTTCATACCAGTAGGTGACACGCTGGTTGACCGGGCCGGCTGGGCTGCTGATCGCCACCGTCGGCGGCTGCTGGCTGAGTGTCTGCACAAAACGCCCAATGAAACTTGGCGTGCCGGGGTCGCTTTCCGAGAGAAATGGCAGGAAGTTGCGCGGCAAGTTGGTTTGATTCTGAAGCCGCGAGACACTGCCGCCATCGTTGAGGGCATAGACGGCCGCATACGTCGTTTCCGGTTCGGGCTGTCCGGCCGCGAGGTTGGCCGCGGGCAGATCGCGCAGCACCGGGATGGGTCCCGCTGTAATCCCCAGGTTGAGGATATGCGGCGTGATGTCGTACCGGTCAGGGAAGATGTTGGGGTCTCCGGCAGGGTTGTTGTTGACCAGCAGTTCAATCTTGATGTAGGTGCGCTTCCGCCGCGTGGTATCTACAGTGTTGTCGGCTCTGGTCTGAAAATCGGCCTGCTGGTTGACCAGGTTTGTCTGTGGCGGAAGCACGCGCCGCTGGGGGCCGTTGGCCTTTACCAGTGTGTCATTCTGGTTGTACTTGTGCGGATCACCGCCACTTCCGGCCGGAAGTACGCTGGCGGGTTGGTCCGGGTGATCACTCCCTCTGAGGGGATCAAACTGCACGACGTTGGGGTTATCATCGATCCAGAACTGCTGGAAGAGTTCCGTGTTGGGGTTGGAAAGGGCTTCCAAGTCATACGCGCGTACGCCGCCGGGAGCGGCCGGCGGGAAGTGCTCCAAGTCATCATCCAGCAGGATGCGGATGGTACAGGCGCGCGCCGAAACCTGTCCTTCATAGAAACGGGAGGTGCGGAGCACTTCCCGGTTTTCGTTGGGATTGGACCGCCGGAGGATTTCGATGGCGTTGAAGCCGTTGGTCTGGGTCGGCAGGAGCAGTGGCACGATCCGCTGCTTGCCTGGCGAATGACCGTTGGTGATGCCCCAGGGGGTACCAACGCCGCCATTGTTCGGCCCGGCGCCAACCGGGGCACCTGATCCGGTACCGACGGCAAGGTTGATGTCGTTAATGAGCCAGTTGACCGGCGCAACGCGATATACTTCAGGGTTATTCGAGTACCCCCCCGGCCCCTTCCCGTGGGGCAGGCTGGGCGTAATGGGGAGGGTGACGCTGTCGGCCAGTTCCCGTGCAAAAATTTCCTCGTCCGTTGCTGAAGAGTCCCTTGGCTCGCGGTTGGGATCGAGCACCCGGGAGTTGTCCGCACGGGGTCTGTTGCTTGGCGTGATCTGGGAGACAACTTCACCGGCAACCGTCACCGGACCAAAAAACCACGCCCGCGTGTTCGACCCAAGGTAAAGGTGGCGGTTGACATGTGTGCGTCCACCCAGATAGAACTGCGGACCGGGTGACACCTGAAGACAATCAAATCCAAAAGCTGCAAACTGAAACGCCGGAATCTGGTAGAAGTTGACCTGCCGGATGAGGCGGGCTTCTTCGTTGGCGTTGGTGGCACGCGCCGAGGCGCCCAGCACGAACTGGCGGCGCAGGGCCGTCATCCCGTTGAATGGGGCGTCGTTGACCGTCACTGTGGTGTTTGACGATGCGCCCGGTGGGACGAACGGTGTATCCGCCGTGAAGGTGTAGAGCGGCTGTCCGGCCTCGGTGAAAAACGGCGGAAGATTGCTCGTGATGCCCGTCGGCCCAAGGTCATCAGCGGTGATGTTGGGCGACCGCGAGAGAATGCGGTTGATGTTCGCCGTGATGGTTTCCAGATAGGCAATTGCGGCGTAGAGAGTCCGGGTCTTCTGGTAGTCGACGGCCGTCTGGCGCGCCTCCGTCGTCATCAGGGTGGCTGAGACTGATGTAAAGACCAGCAGCACACCCAGGAGCACCAGCGCGATAGCCAGGGCGACGCCGCGTTCCTGATAACGATGCTTATGACGCAGGATTCGGGCAAAGTGTGGGGTCATGGCGAATTTCATCCTCACTAAAGGTCTCACGCAAGGGCGTTGGGGTTAGTTGTCGTGTCGCGCAGGGTTTGCAGCCCCTCTGGGGCAGCTTGCTCCAGAGCGGTTGGTTTTATCGCGGCACCAGGTTGCGTAACCCAATGGTGGTGCGCTCACTGACGTGGAAGTAGCCCCGGTTGAAAGCGTCCGGGATGGCTGCATCGGCCCTGATAAGGGCGCGCTCCCGCTCACCGGTTCGTCCGTACACCGTCAATTCCACCAGGCGCACCTGGGTTTTGGTTGTCAGGGGCGTCCGAGCCGGATTCCTGGTGGGGTCTGCTTCGCTGGGGAGGGGAATCGGTCCACCGATGTCGTTGGTATTGAACATAAAACCCTGAATGGGGGTGCCGTCGGCGCGCACCGCGCCCTCATCCACCAGGGTGAAGTTCAAGCGCAGATTCTCGATGTCAAAGGCCAGCGGCGACAGCAGTCCCCCCTGCCGGCAGTACAGTACGGGTGCGCTGTCACCCCCATCCCAGCCAACAAAGTAGTGCGACAGCCGCATGCGCGTGATCGTGACCGGGACGCCGCTCTGAATGATGGCGGACCATCTGGGATTGATACCGGCCAGATCATTGTCGGCCAGAACGATGTTGTTGTCCTGGATGCCGGTCACCAGTCCGAGAACGCAGAGCGTCGTGGGAGCCGATGAGTTATTGAGGGTGGACGTGGGAAGCGGTGAGCCACCGCCACCGGGCGGCGTGTACTGATACGTCAGGAGCAGGGTGTCCACGTATGGGCGCAGCCGTGGCGCCAGCAGGCGATCATTGGGGTTGACAAAAGGGTTGCTGTTCTTAACGACGTTGGGTGCGACCCGGTCGGGTTTGAGGTTAACAGGGGTTCCAACCGGGATACTGCCACCATAATCTGGGTCCAAAGACGTGGTCAGCTCCGGCACTAGAACGAGATTACCTTCTCCGTCCAACTGGGCATAGGCCGAGAAGGTGGCTTCAACCGGGAAGATTTGCTGCTGAACGATGTTGTTGCCGGGGTTGGCGGGGTCGGGAACCAACACACGCAAAGCGACCGGCACTGGATTGACCTGCAGGGTGATGAGCTGGTGGCTACCATTGCCGTAGGCCGTTGCCACTTCCGTCGGGTCACAGGCACCGGGATAAAGCCGCAGGTTGGGATACCGCTCTGCGGCTGGAGTTCCCTCTGTATCAGCGTAACCCTGATTGGCGACGAGGGCCGGGGAGGCAAACGTTCCCTGTGAAAGAGCTCCATGGCTGACCGTCGTCCAGGCCTGAATCGGTGACAGGATGTCGCAGCTCGTATCGAGGGTCCCGTCATTCAGCAGGGGAGGCACGTTACCGATCTGGTCAGGTGCTTGGGACCCGGAACCCACCGGAAAACCGCGTGCTGCCAAAAAGCCTCCGCGCACATAAACCGCCGGAGCACCCAAGCGGGGGTTGGGGTCCGGGGTGGCGGAGAACACACTCGTCAACGGCAGTTCGCCGACGTTGTCCAGGTCGTTTTTGATGAAGTTGACCACCGCCCGGACGTTGTTGTTGGCCTCGACCAGGGCGGCATTGCTGCGGTTGGTCTGAAGTGCCAGCGACAGCGTGCCCATCACGGCGGCCATGGCAATCGTCAGGATGCCGGCCACGACAAGCAGTTCGACAAGTGAAAAACCGGCCTGGATGACAGCCCGCCGCGGTGACCGGCGTTGCAGGCGTGACCACCCTTGCAGGCGGCAGGGAGGTTGCATGGCACCCAAGTGGAGAGAGACTCCCGGACGCGGTTGCGGCTGAAGCTGTCCCACAGGTGACTTTCCGTACATCCACAAGGTTGTCATACACATGGCTTTCAGGTGGCTCTTCAAAGAGTGCGCTTTCGTATGGAGATTCAGCTCGTTGCCTGGCGGTTGCCGTTGACCCAGATGCCCTGCCCTGGGGTGTTACTGCCGACGTTTTTCCACATCATCACCCGCCCTGTCAGTCCAAAAATGGTGATGGCGCGGGCCTGGGTGCTGCGGGTGCTAGGAGAGCCAAGCTCACAGCTCAGAAAGATGGTACCGTTGAATGGGACATTTTTGAGGTTTGAAGTCGGATCAGCCGTGGGTGGCGTGTTGATGATGGAGCCATCACTTTTGAAGGTCAGAATGGCGCTTTCACCACTCATGCCGATGTTCACGCCGCAGTTGTTGGTGAGAAAGGTAAAGGTGTTGTTGGCGAACGGCAGCTCAGGCAGATTCAGGACTGTGGCCGGCGGGGTCAGCACACCCGTCCCACTTTCTGTAAAACGCTGGAAACGGTAGTACGGCGGCAGGCTGTTGCGGCTCACCACCGTCGCCGTCGTGGTGTAGGTGGTGGCATCAGCCGTGACATTGCGGGCGTCGTTGACGTAGCGGATGACGACATACCCATCCGAGTTTTCACCCGGCCGACGGAAGAGAATCATCTGATAGGTGTTGCGCTGCCCCATCGCCAGAGCGCGGGTTTCCCGAATCGCTGCGGCCAGTTGACTTCCGGCCGAGTCGGCGGCGACAGCTTTGCGGTAGGAAATGATAAAAATGCCGGAAATCGCCGCCAGAATACCAAGCACCGAGACGACAACGAGAAGTTCAATGAGTGAGAAACCTCTTTCCTGACGACTTTCCCGGCGACCAAACCAACGACTGTTGTGTGCCATCGTGGACCTCCTGCTGTGGCAGGTTTTGCCTCTAGGGTGAGACAAACACCGTGCCACAGCCTGCGCACTTTCGATGGGGCAGGTAACAACAAGCGGAATAACAAGTTATCGCTTCAGATTGAGGTGCGAAGCCGGCTCCCGGCTACGGTGCAGCCGGGAGGCCTGTTACTGAAAGTAACAGGCTAAACAATAACCGCGCGTCGCCGGGCGGCAACGCGGCTGTGAAGGAAGGCCAAAGCCGCAATGGCCACTGCACGGATGCCGAACCAGGCCAGCGTGGGCATCTCCCAGTGATTGGCCAGCGCGCCGAGGGCTGCCACGACTGTCCCCCCTACCACGACGATCAGGTAGACTGCCCGGAAGATGTTGAAGACCATCACCAGGAAGGGCACCGGTCGGTAGGGATAAACATAGTCGGCCAGCAACAGACAGGTTGGCACGACGATTACGGATGCCATACCCGCACTGCTGGTCCACCAGGAGGTTCCGGCCATCAGGGTTCTGTCCCAGCGGAGCGAGAGCGGATCGGAAGGAAAGGCAGCAAAGGCCGTCAGACCGGCCAGGATACCCACGATAGTCAGGAGGGTATCCAGTGCGATGTTGAGTCCAGAGGTCGGAAGTGCGCCAGGTGTGACCGGAGGAGAAGTGGGCGCCAGTGGTGGCGGCAGCGACCCGGTGGAGGGGCGCAGCTTGCTGGTGTGGGTAGGTGGTGAGCCGGTCGGTGGGACAAAGCTTCCCGTAGCCGGACTGGCCGACAGGGGCACGCCCACTGCCGGAGCCGTCGCCAGAACCGTCGTTTTGTGGGTCAGACGGATTTCCAAGCTTTGGTCACTGTTGCCCATGACAACTGTCCGTGCCTGATCGTTCCAACCTGGCGAAGTAAACCGAAGGCGGTATTCCCCTGGTGGAAGCCGTAGCTCAA
>Ga0308421_1001960_pt1 | contig 10335 bp, 5 predicted proteins | sample HotsprSampleMS60_FD_203673 | JGI IMG/M metagenome (GOLD analysis project Ga0308421, IMG submission 203673) | Hot spring phototrophic mat microbial communities from Mushroom Spring, Yellowstone National Park, Wyoming, United States - 20090730_MS60 ...
ACCACCATCTGAGGCTAATTTCACACAGGAACAAATTGAACGAGCGAAGTCACCTTGGTTTGACGCATTACTTATTATTGGATTAGAACGAACTTATCCTGATACATTTTATCGTCCAGGAGATGTCCTTACAATTCCAATTTCTTATGTTATAACTGAAAGAGATACATTCTATTACAAATCAAAATCAAGGGCGAATAAATTATCAAATGATGAGAGAAAATCACTTGTAAATAAGATTAATGTATTTCCAAATCCATATTTTGAATGGGAAGATTTTAGGACTGTAAAGAGTGGTTTTATAACATTCTCAAACTTGCCAGAAGAAGTGACAATAAAAATTTACTCCCTCTCTGGTAATCTTGTTCGAACATTGACAGAGAGGGACAAAAGCTCAGTTACATCATCTTTCTTAGAGTGGGATTTAAGAAACGAAAATGGAATGAGAGTAGCAGATGGAATTTATTTGGCTCATATTAAAACAAAGTATGGAGACAAAGTTCTTAAGTTTTCTTTGGTGAAACAGAAAAGATAAAGTTTATTATTAATCTTATAGTGTTGAATTCCTCAAGGTTTGAATCTGAACTTTGAGGAATTTTTGTTTTGAGAAAGAAGACTAAGGTTTTATTTGAATAATTTTTGCTTATGAGTTTTTAATTATGTGTACATTGATAACGGTTATCTTAATTATCTTTCACATGAACTTATCTTTCCTTAGCTTATAAAATCTTTAAAAAACGCGGAAACGAAAAGAACTCAAAAGAAACATAAAGAGAAAATCTCTGCGAACTATGCGATTTGCTTTTAATAAAAGGTAAATATTTAAAATGAGATTATAATTGAAACTTTGAATATCAATCTGGTAAATGGGATTTATGAAAAAGTCAATTTGAATTACAAAAAATTAGAAACATAATCTTGACAACTTAAATTGAAAAAACTAATTTGAGATAAATGAAGATAAGAGAGTAAATTATGGACACAAAATCAAATTTGAACAAAGTTCTCATTTTACTTCTTATTATTTTCTCATCTTATCTTTTCATCGGTTTCATCGGTGGAAAAGAAAAAATGATGAAGTCAACCTTAAATCAAACAGATGCTTATTATCTTAAGCTTAAGAGATTTGAATTACCTTTTGCCAATAATGGAGTTCTGGCTGATGTAATTGTTTCTCCTAATACATCAGATGCTAAATTTGATGGGACTACGATTATTTTTTCGGGTGGATTTTTTTTGGGTGGTCCAGATTATTCAGGTTCATTGCCTTCAGGTTTCTGGTTAAATGGTGTTTTAAGTAGCCAAAGAGTTAATGATTACCACCCTGGTAAAGTCGGAATGGATAGACTTCATCCAGACTTAAAAATTTACATAGTCCAAAGTACTGATTTCCCTTTTTCTGAAAGCTGGCATAAATGGAAGAAAGCGGTTGAATTGGGTGCTGACTTTTATGACGGGGATAAAGATGGAATTTATAATCCAATTGATAAAAATAGGAATGGTAGGTGGGATATAAATGAGGATAAACCAGGTTTAATTGGAGATTTTACTGCCTGGTTTGTTTATAATGATGGTGTTACGGCAAGAGAGCGTCGATTTACTTCAATGGATCCTTTAGGTATTGAAATTCAACAAACTATATGGGCTTATAAAAATATTCCTAAACTTGAGAATTCTGTTTTTATTCGTTATAGAATTATTTATAAAGGTAGTAGTTATTACCCAAATCAAAACAAGCTTGATAGCGTTATTTTTTCTTTTGTGAATGATTTTGATTTAGGTGATTATTATGACGATTTATTTGGAACTGACACATTATTACAAGCAACATTCATCTACAATCAAGGATACGACGGAAGTTTTGGAACTAATCCTCCTGTAATTATGTCCCAACTTTTACAAGGTCCGTATGCATACATTCCAGGTGTCTCATTTAATGATTTAAATGGTAACGGTATTTTTGATAATGAAGACACACCAATAACTACCGCTAAAGAATTTATTTTAGAGAATTATGTTCGAGAAATACCGGGGGCAATTAATTTAAATATTTCATCATCCAATGCCCCATTAATTATTTCCGCAATTGGTCCGCAATTTACAGAATTTGAAAATTGGAATTTATTGAGAGGTTTACAACTGAGAGGTTCAAAATATAATCCTTGTACATTTTCATTTGGAGTGGTTGTTGGCGGAGTAGATTGTAATCAAGTAAATCCAATATTTCTTTTTTCTGGTGATCCGGTTGAAAATGTAGGGTGGATAAATAATCGCCCAAGTGATATGATAAGTTATCTTAATGTGGGTCAATTTACTCTCGAAAAAAATAAACCAGTTGATATAATAGTTGCTTATGCAATAGGTAGAGGAAACAATGCAATAAATAGTATTGTCGAAGCAAGAAAAGCAGCCTCAAATAACAAATTATTCTTTGAGTTAAGTCAAATTCCGGTCAAAAATTTACCAATGACAGAGCTAAAGTCAAGGAGTTTTGATGACAGGTTGGATATTTTCTGGACAACAGAAGAAGATTTTAAATTCAGAGACTTTATTAAATCATCAACAAATGATACTCTTCAAAATCTTGAGTTTGAAGCTTACGAATTATGGGTTCACTCAACACCAGAAGTTTATTATGGTTCAGATACAACTCGATCAAAGAAGATTGCTTGTTTTGATGTCAAAAATGATATTGAAAATTTGTTTTATTTAGAAGAGAATGGGATTTCTATTAGGGAAGTTTTCTCAAATTATACACAACTTGATCCTGATTTATATTCTAATCCGATCAATGGATATATTTTTGTTACACTTACGAAAAATCCATTTACTGGGAAAAAGTTAACTAAAGGGGACAGATTATATTTTACTCTTAGAAAGATATATATAAATAAAATTTCACCAATATTTCTTCAGATAAGTTATAAGCCTAAAAATTATCTTATTAACTCATTATTATTTGGATTAAAAGAAAAAACAACTGAATTATACGAATTTAGAGTTGGAGAAGATTTTAACACACCAATTAATCTTGATGCAAAAACTTTTGCACCGTTGACAAACACTACTGAAAGCTTAGTAACATTTGAAGAAGTGGATAATTCACAATTAACAGATGATGAATATCAATTAAGTTTCTTTAGAGATTTAAGAACTACCGATTATTCAATGTTTTGGAGATTAAAGAATCTATCAAAGAATAAGTTGTTACTTGATTCACAAAAAGTTTACCAAAATCTCAATAAAAGACCTGTTGTTATTGAAGGTTTAATTCCAAAAATAACTTGGATTGAGCCCGAGATAAAAAGAGAGATTTATAAACCAGAAGTAAACCAATGGTTTAAAGACTTTAGAAAAGAATATTCAGGGATATATTACCTTGGTATGGACAAAGTTATAAATACTTCAGGTGATAGAATACTTTCATTAAGCACATTAGGTTCACTTAAATCTCCCATAACCAGATTTGATAAACTAAGAAAAATAGAGATACGATTTGGACAAACTCAAAAGGCTTATAGGTTTGTGTCAAATACATCTGGGACTAAATATTTTAGCGCATCAAGTACGGTTGGTGTTTCAGGAATAGGAAAACCCGGAGAATATTTTGTTGATGTTCCGTTTCAAGTATGGATTAATGATGATAGATTTGGAGAGGAGAGACAACTAACTTGTGGTTTCATTGAGGCAAGGACACAGGTATTTGGAACTCCAGATGGTGTGTGGGATCCAGGCACAGATTTAAAAAAGTCCAGGGAATATATAATAATATTTAATCAACCTTATGATTCTTCTGGAAATCAGATGGAATATGTTGGATATCTTCCATCGACAGGGACAAAAGTTTTTGCAAATTTAGAAGGTTGGAACCCACCTGCTGAAGCAAATTTCACACAAGAGCAAATAAATAGAGCCAAGTCTCCATGGTTTGATGCATTACTGGTTGTTGGTTTGGAGAGAAGCTCAGAAATTTCTTTTTATAAGCCAGGCGATATTCTTACAATCCCGATTTCTTATGTAATAACAGAGCGAGATACCTTTTATTATAGATCAAAATCAAAAATGAATAAATTAACTCTTAAAGAAAAAAAGACACTTGTTAATAAAATAAATGTTTTTCCAAATCCATATTTTGAATGGGAAGATATTAGATCAGTGCAAAGGGGTTTTATTACTTTTTCAAATTTGCCTGAAGAAGTAACGATAAAGATTTACACTTTATCTGGAAATCTTGTCAGGACATTAACAGAGAATGACAAAAGTGTAATTACTTCTCCTTTTATAGAGTGGGACTTAAGAAACGAAAATGGAATGAGAGTAGCAGATGGAGTTTATTTGGCTCATATTAAAACAAAATATGGCGATAAAATTCTCAAGTTCTCTTTGGTGAAACATAGAAGGTAAAATGTTGAGTGTTTAATTTTGAATTTTGAGATTTGAATGTTGAATGAAAGGAAGGGATTGCGTCACTTTGTTCGTCATGACAATTCTGTTTAGTCATTGCGAGACCGACTTGTCGGTCGAAGCAATCTAACCGTAACTTTGGAATGTTGAGTGTTGAATTTTGAATTTTGAATGTTTAATTGTCAGTGTTTAATGAAAAAAAGATTGCGTCACTTCGTTTGCAATGACTAGTTAAGGAGTTTTTAGTATTGACAAGTTACTTTGAGTTCATTTTATAAAATTAACTTTACATTTAATCTTGGTGGAAAGATATATCAAGAATCAGTTCGTCCCATTCAGAAAAATCCCCAAATCAAAAATCAATCAATCCAAAAATCTACAAATCCACAAATCAAAAATCCCCAAATCCATCAATCTAAAATCCATCAATTACTTCAGATAAATCATTGCTTTTGATTTTGTGCCGCTTTCAGTTCTCAAAGTGTAATAGTAAACTCCAGATGATAAATTGTAATCACTCGCTTCAAAATAAATGTGGTGCAAACCTGAATTCAACTCATCATCAACTAAAGTTGAAATTTCTCTCCCTAACATATCAAAAATCCTCAAATTAACTTTTTCTTTTCTTGGCAGGTTAAATTGAATAATTGTTAATCCATTGAAAGGATTAGGATAATTTTGATATAACTCAAAATCATTCACCAGTATTTTATCATCCTGGACTGAAGTTGCCTTCTTAAATTGAACAAGTTCACGCATTGATCCTGGAAGGAAAAGATTTAATGTATCAACGCTAAAAGGTTCTTGAATTGATTTAATAATATATCTTCCTTGAGCTAACCAATCATTGAATGGAATTGTAACAAGATCAATTCCGATTGGAGGTAGTGGCGGTGGTAGTTGAACAAGATATTGAACCTTAATTTCAATCCTAAATTTTACTGCATTGAAAAATCCTGCAGGAACGGTTAAAGTATCTAAACCAAGCCTTGCCCCTCTTACAAGGAATCTGAGCGGAAGTGTCCCAAGTTGCGGAATAGTTAGTGTAGTATCGAATTTATAAATCTGATAAAACGAACCAAGTGAAGTTCCAAATCTATAATACTCAAACCAATCGGGAAGTTTGAATGTGACAAAAGTATCAATCTCTAAATCTCGTTGATGAATAAAAATACTCTGACTTGATGGAGAGATCCAGTTTGTATCCCCAATTTCAACTCCAGCTGGTCTTCTGATTATAAAAAGTGTTTGCCTGCCCAGGAAATTTTGATAAGCAACAGATGAATCAATTAAAATTTGTGGATCTCCAACTGGATTGCCGAGTGAATCCAAAACATAAAAATTATTAACCCACACATTTCCTATTTCAACTGGCAAATATTGTTGTGCATTTTGAGAATACAAAAGATTTATTGAAATGATTAAAAGAAGAAAAACTTTTTTCATCGGTTACTCCACCAATTGTTCGTAACTAACTTGCTGAATTTCTCCGAACTTTTCAAGTTGCGATCTTATCTCTTTTGCATCGCCGACAACAACTATCAAGAGATTTTTCTCAGGGAAATATTCCTTAATCACTTTTTGAATTTTTTCTTTTGGAGTGTTTTTAATTTTGTCTGCAAATTTTGTAAGCAACTCTTTGTCTTTTTGATAAAAAATAATCTGACTTAAGTAATCAACAAATCCCTCTGGTGATTGAAGATTTCGAGAAAGTTCTCCAATTATATAGTTCTTTGCTTTTGTAATTTCCCAATCACTTACTCCTGATGATTTTAATTTTTTCAATTCATCAAGAATAATTTGAATTACTTCACCAACTGTTTCATTTTTCGTGAAAGTTGAGATGACAAATTTTCCACTTTGTCTTTGCATCTGGAATGAACTTCTTGCACCGTAGGTCAAACTTCTTTTAACTCGAATTTCTTCAACAAGTCGAGATGTGAAACCATCACCGAGAATTGTATTTACAATTGTAATTGGAATCTCATCTGGATTATTTTGGTTAATTCCAATGTTTCCAACACGAATTTGTGATTGAGTGAGTCCTGGCTTATCGACAAGAACCAATTTCAAGTTTGATAGCGGTTGAATTGATTTATCGATTAATTTTATCGATTCACCTTTTTGCCAGTTTGAAAATAAATTTTTGATTAATGTTTCTGCATCTTTTGGATTAACATCACCATAAAGGATGATTATTGTTTCATTTGGAACGAAGAAATTTTTATAATGATTTCGAATCTGTCGTGCTGAAATGTTGTCAATTTGTTTAACCGTTCCACGAATTGACTGAGAGTAAGGATGTCCTTCGAAAATTATTTTATTGAAAAATTGATTCGCCACATAAGTAGGATTTTCAAGAGAAGATTTCAATTCGGAAATTAATTTTTCTTTTTCTTTGTCGATCTCTTTTGAATCAAAAGCAGGCGAAGTGATAATCTCTGAAAGAATATTCATTCCATCCTGAAAATTGTATTTCAGAAATTCAGTGGAAATTACGGAGTAATCGTAATTTGTTGAAATGTTGATTGTCGAACCGAGGAATTCAAATTCTTCTGCAATTTGCTGAGCCGTTCTTTTTGTGGTGCCTTTCAAAAGTAATTGTCCTGTCAGATATGTTAGTCCCTGAGATTTTTGTGGATCTAAACTTGCACCTCCATTGAAAATCACTCTCACCTGAATGAGTGGAAGTTTTTTGTTTTGAACAACAATGTATTTCAATCCGTTTTCGAGCGATTTAATCTGAAAATCAGAATTTGATTGAGCGTGAAGGATTGTTGTGAATAATAAAACCAGAATTAAAAAAGTCTTTTTCATTGCTTTTCACTTTTTGGTTTTGAAATTACAATTGTTCTTGAATTGTTGTTAAAATACTTTTGAGCAACTCTTTGAATATCCTGTGAAGTTACTTTTGCGTATTTATCGACAATCTTAAATAAGTTATTGTAATTACCTGTCAGTACTTCATAATATCCGAGCGCAAAGGAAAGAGATTGATTTGTTTTGAAAGAATCAAAGTATTCGAGGACTTTCGAGTTTTTAGCTTTTTCAATTTCGTTTGAAGTCACACCTTTTGTTTTTATATCCTCAATTATTTTTTCAATTTCACTCAAGAGATTTTTGAATTCTTTTTCACCTCTTGCTTGTGCATAAATTTTGAAAAGACCAGGATCTTCCATTTGATCCTGATAAGCATAAGCTTCTGTTATCAACTTTTTCTCTTCACTTAAGATTTTGTTGAACCGCGAGCTTAATCCTTTGCTCAGAATATTTGCAAGCAAATCCATTGCATAAAAATCACTATCGTTAATTGAGCAAGATTTATATCCAATCATTAAAGACGGAAGTTCTACTTCTTGAAAAAGTGTAATTACTTTTTCGCTGTTCTGTTCTGGTTCAACGATACTTTTGTAAGATGGAATTTTTGCTCTGGGAATTTTTTCAAAATATTTGGCGATTAATTTCTTTGCTTGAGTTTTATCAAAATCACCAGTGAGAATTAAAACAGAGTTATTTGGAGAATAATAAGTCTTGTAAAAATATTTACAATCATCTAATGAGATTTTTTTCAAATCATTCATCCAGCCAATTACAGGTTGACGATAAAGATGCGATACAAAAGCATTTGCGTAAAGTTCTTCTTCCATTTTTTGCTGTGGATTATTATCAACGCTCAGTCTTCTCTCTTCCATTACAATGTATCTTTCCTGCTCAAGATTTTCTTCATCCAGTTTGAGAGCCTTCATTCTGTCTGTTTCCATATCTAAAATTAATTCGAGTTTATCTGAATTGAATTCTTCCCAGTAATTTGTAAAGTCGTTCCAGGTGCTTCCATTTGAATAGCCACCATTTTCTTCTAAAATTTTATCAAACATTCCCGGCTTATACTTTGCTGAACCGTTAAACATCATATGTTCAAAAAGATGCGAAATACCAGTTGTCCCCGGCGACTCATATTTCCCACCAACTTTGAAAAAAATTCTGAAGCAAATGCTTGGGACTTCTTTGTTTGGAGCTAAAATTACTTTCATCCCATTTTTCAGAGAGTAACTTTCAACATCAATATTTTGAGCAAATAAATTTGAGATAAGAAGAATCAAAAAGAAAAGTCTTTTCATATTTTGTTCATTCCTGAGTTTTGGTTTCTTTTTGAGTTTGACAGAATTCTATTAGAACGCCATTTACAGATTTTGGATGAACGAATGCAATTAAAAATTCTTCAGCACCAATTTTGGGTTTTTCGTCAATCAATTGGAAATTAAGTTCGCGAAGCTCGAGTAATTTGTTTTCCAGATTTTGAACTTCAAATGCAATGTGATGAATTCCTTCACCACGCTTTTCGAGAAACTTTGCAATTGGACTATCTTGTGAAGTTGCTTCGAGGAGTTCGATTTTAGTTTCACCGACTTTCAAAAATGCAGTTCTTACTTTTTGATCTTCAACTTCTTCGATTTTATAACATTTTGTTCCGAGAAGCTTTTCAAAAGTTTGAATAGCTTGTTCGAGGTTTTTAACGGCAATGCCTATGTGTTCAATTTTTTTCACCATTTGAAATTCTATGAATTTAATTTCAAAATAATATTAAAGTGTGGAATTTTTAAAGGATAATACAAGAAAACATGAATGTGGATGAAAAATTGAATTGAGTTTTCTCAATTTTTCATTCACGATTACTCGAAAACCGATAAAAGTTTTCTCGATACAAACTTTCACTATGAGGCTGAGTCGTAATAAACAAATTGAATAACTCATCCCCCTTTCCCCCTTCTCTTGTGAAGAGAAGGGGGAGAAAAGTCCCTCTCTTTGCAAGAGAGGGATTTAGGGTGAGTTCTTTTACATAATTGCGACACAGCTTCTTTTGCTCAGAACTACTCGAAAGCTGTTTTCTCGATACGCCCTTCGTTTCACTCAGGGCTACTCGAAAACCGTTTTTATCGGTGTTCGAGTAACGAAATGTATTGAGAAGACTAATATAATCACTCAGCATCATTTATGATGCTTTGTTTGATTAGCATTGTCGTTTACGGCAATGCGGATGGAAAAACTTTCAAAAGAGGATTTTGTTTTAAGATTGCTTTTCAGTAGAACAAGCTAAACAAATAAATAAATCAGCTACATTGGTAAAAGTTGGACCTGTGTTGATAAGACAATTGAAATTTTTGAAAAAATTATACGAATCGAAATTCTGCAAATAAACTTCTGGCGAGAATATTGACAATTTCACTTTTTCTAAAATTTGATTATCGATAAAAGCACCAGCTGAATCGGTGTTTCCATCGTTTCCATCAGTTGCGAATGATGAAATAAAGAAATTGAAATTTGGTTTGATTTTATTTTTAATGAGTTCATTAAGTATTGTTAAAAGCAGATGTAAATTTCGTCCACCCTTGCCAGAGCCTTTAACTTCAAGAAATGTCTCGCAGCCATAAACGATGATCTTCTTGAAATATCCTTGTGTTTGGTTAAGACTTAAAAAATCATTAATGAAATTTGAAGCAAGTTCTTCAACTGGCATTAATAAATCATACTTACAGGAAAATATCTCATAGCCAAGTTGTTTGGAAATTTCAGTTGATCTTTCTACAGCTGTTTTATTTGATGCAACAATAAAATTGTAAACCTTTGAGTTGTAGTAAGAAATCATTTCTTCAGGGAAGCTTCGTGATTTTATTAACTGCTCGATTTTGGTTACTTCATCTTTATGATGTAAGATTTTTTCAACTTCAAGAGTGTCTTTATCATCAATATAAGTTTTCTTTGCTGCCAGGTAAGTTGGACCAGATGCAATCACAGAAAGATCATCACCAATTACATCTGAAATTACAAAAGATAAACAAGTCGATGGATAGATGTATTCCAATAATTTCCCACCTTTGACTTTCGAAAATGCTTTTCTGAAAAAGTTGATTCTGTGAATAGGTATTTTCTGTT
>Ga0308421_1001966_pt1 | contig 10314 bp, 5 predicted proteins | sample HotsprSampleMS60_FD_203673 | JGI IMG/M metagenome (GOLD analysis project Ga0308421, IMG submission 203673) | Hot spring phototrophic mat microbial communities from Mushroom Spring, Yellowstone National Park, Wyoming, United States - 20090730_MS60 ...
TTTCATCAACAAGATAATTTATCTCCGCTTCGAATTCCTCAAATGAATTTTCGTTATCATATTCGAGCAAACAATTGTTCAAGTAATAAAAAGAAAAGGGTAGATCATTTCTCGTTGAAGGAAAAGCTTTTTCAATCTCATAATCATAAACTTTGATAAAATAATTTGCATCAAGATCAAATTGATAAAATTCTGGATAGTATCTATCGAGATAAATTGAATCACATAGACGAAAATCTTTCTCAAAAGTATAGACATAAAGAGTGTTCAATGTATCGTTGCCCTTGACCTGACTTGAAACGACGATCATTTCATCTTCGGGGTGATCATCAAGATTATAAAAGTAAAGTTTGATCAGCGGGAAAGATTTCTTGAAAATTGTTTTCTTCTGTTTTGAAATTTGAAGTAAAAATTGATTTGCCACTGTTTTTGTCAGCGAAATATTAAAATTCTTTATTGAATTTCTGAAAATTTCCTGAGCAACAATCTGCCCGGAAATAATAAATGAAAGAATAAATGCAATTAAAAATTTATACTTCATCTTTTACGGCTTTGTGTTCGTTGTACCATTTCTTGATGTATTCAGCAATTTCAGTTGTTGGAGTTCCTGGAGTGAACAATTCTCCAACGCCCATCTCTTTCAACTTTTGAATGTCTTCTTTTGGAATAATTCCACCGCCAGTGAGCAAAACATCATCAAGACCTTTTTCTTTCATTAACTTTAAAACTTTCGGGAAGATTGTCATATGTGCACCACTTAAAATGCTGATTCCAATTACATCGACATCTTCCTGAAGAGCAGCTTCCACAATCATTTCTGGAGTTTGACGAAGTCCAGTATAAATTACTTCCATTCCAGCATCACGAAGTGCAGCGGCAATAACTTTTGCACCTCGATCGTGTCCATCAAGTCCAGCTTTTGCAATTAAAACACGAATTTTTCTTTCCATAAATTTTCCCTCCATTTAATTTTTAATCTTTTCACGAATCAAATTTCCATAAAGTTGCATCTCATCTTTCCTGTAAGATTTTGGATGCGGTCTGAATTTAAAACCATCATTTATAAATCTTGGAACGATATGAAAATGACAATGCATAATTGCCTGTCCAGCAAATCTTCCATTATTGATGAAAATATTATAACCGTGAGGCTTTAGACTTTCCAGAATTGCTCTTGAAATTTTTGAAATTACAACAATGAGTTCCTGAGAAACTTCATCTGGAATTTCGTGAAATTCTCTGTAGTGTTCTTTTGGAATTATAAGAGTATGACCGTAATTAATTGGATTAATGTCAAGGAAAGCTAAGGTTTTATCAGTCTCGAAGATAATTTCTGCTGGTGCCTCTTTTGCAACTATTTTACAGAATATGCAATCATTCATAATTCTTTTGAAAATTAGCCAAAACTCGAAAATTAGACAACAAGATTTGAGATAATTAATTGAGATTTTGCCATAGAATTTTCCAATCGAAATAAAAATTCAAATTGAGGTTGGAAATAATTTGATTGAGTTGATTTCTGATAACTAATGTTCAATCATTTTATTAAATTAAAAGTGAAAAGTCACAATAAAAGGTGCAGAGATGAAAAAATTATTAATTCTATTTGCCTTCTCGATTTTTATTTTTACTTCCTGCAGAGAAAACACGACTGAAACTCCGGTGCCAGAAATTCCACCAGACCCATCAGGCTCAGTTCCTGAAGTCTTTAAAAATAATCTTGTTCCTTCTGGAAGATTTTATACAGTTGAACAGGAAAGGCGAAGATTAAATTTAAGTGGTGTCGTTGTCAATAGTTATGGAATTGATTTGTATGGAACAGGTGATCCAGCTCAAAATGTCTGGATAGAAATTGATGGAGTAAATAAAGGCATTCTGGTTAAAAGAGTTAATCCGCAGAATAGATTAAAAGCTGATATTGTTTTTTGTGTCGATGTATCTGGGAGTATGAATGATGCAATCGTTGATTCAATTGCAAATACAATAGCTGCATTTTCAGATTACATTTATCGATATGGAATTGATGCACGATTTGGTGGAGTTGGATTTGTTGGAGACATCAGAGGAGTAAAACTTTTGACCGATGATGTCGCAAATTTCAGAAGCTGGGTTAAAGCAAAACGATTTATAGATACTTCGACTCAGGTTCTTTTTCCACAATTTGGTTCTTCGTCATTGAATGAAAATCCAGTTTCAGCAATTCGCTATGCTGATAGTTTGTTTAATTGGCGATTTGATGCTCAAAAAGTTTTTGTCGTATTTACAGATGTTCCAATAAAACCGAGTTCGAGAGAGGATTGGTCTGTAAGTTGGGTTAGAAATAACATTCGAGGTAAAGGTATTGTTCATGTTGTTTTTGCAAATGATACATCGAAATTTACAAATCTCTGGTCGACGCCAAATCTTTCAAATCAAAATCCAAAAGATCTTGCAACAGTTACAGGTGGAACATACAGAATGTTAGCAGATGGATACAATTTAAATTTGCTTTACTTGCCTCTGGTAGAATCTTTGATTTACAGTCACTCAATTGATTTTCTAACCAGCACAGGCAAGAAAAAGATTAAAGTTATTCTATCTCTATCACAGAACTATGATGGTAAATCAGAATTTGATGTAGAGTTCTGAAGTTGGTCTGAAGAGTTTTGATCTTTCTTTGAATTTTTAGATTGAATGATAATGATTAATTCTCTTTCAAAATGGTCTGAGTTTGTTCTGCATTTAGTTATATGTGAATTACTTAATCTTGCTCACATTTTCTTTTTGGAGAAAATATATTTTAAAGTGTTAGCAATTTGAATTCATCTTAATCAAGAAGACAAATTTCGTTTATCTATTCTAAGAAAGAGCTGCAAAAGTTTTTGAGTGGAACTAAACAGAGTGAAATTGTATTGATCGAATTTTTTAGTGGTAAAAGTTTTCTGAATTCAATTGCGATGATTGGCTAAAGGAAATTTCTAAGAAAGCAATTCTTTTTATTCAAAAAGTCTTTAAAACAAAAAAGTCCTGTCGCATTTCAGCAACAGGACTTCAAAATTCATCACAGGCAAAATTTATTCGACTTCTTCAACTTTATATGGAGTGAAGATTAACTTACCTTGTTCACCTAAATCAATTCTCACATTATCACCTTCTTGAATTGTACCTTTGAGAATTTCTTCAGCAAGTGGATTCAGTACCAATCTTTGAATTGCTCGTTTCAATGGTCGAGCACCAAATGTTACATCGTATCCAACTTCGGCGAGCCATTCTTTAGCTTCTTCTGTTACTTCAAGTGTAATGTTTTTCTCAGCCAGCATCTTACCAACATTTGCAAGTTGCAACTCGACAATCTTCAGTATCTCAGATTTTGTTAATGGTTTGAAGAGAATTATCTCATCGATTCTGTTTAAGAATTCAGGACGAATTGTTTGTCTCAACAAATTGTGCAACTGTATTCTCAATTCACCCATTATCTCATCACGGTTATCATCATTTAAATACTGCAACTTGTCCTGAATGAGATGTGAACCAATATTCGATGTCATTATGATAATTGTGTTTCTAAAGTTAACAGTTCGACCTTTGTTGTCAGTTAATCTACCTTCATCAAGAACTTGCAATAAAACATTGAAAACTTCAGGATGAGCTTTTTCAATTTCATCAAGCAACACAACCGAATAAGGTTTACGACGAACAGCTTCTGTTAACTGTCCACCTTCTTCATAACCAACATATCCAGGTGGCGCACCAATCAATCTACTGACTGAATGTTTCTCCATATACTCAGACATATCAATTCGAATCATTGCACGTTCATCATTGAACAGAAATTCAGCTAAAGCTCTTGCAAGTTCTGTCTTACCAACACCTGTCGTACCAATGAAAATAAATGATCCAATTGGACGATTTTGATCTTGCAATCCAGCTCTTGCTCTTCTTATTGCATTTGCAACAGCGGTAACAGCTTCGTCCTGTCCAACAACTCGTTGATGTAATCTTTCTTCAAGATGGAGCAATTTCGATTTTTCACTTTCAAGCATTCTTTGTACAGGAATACCAGTCCATTTTGCAACAATTTCTGCAATATCTTCTGCATCGACTTGTTCTTTCAACATTTTCTTATCTTTTTGAACTTCTGCGAGTTCTTTTGATTTAGCATCGAGTTCTTTTTCAAGAGCTAAAAGTTTACCATATCTAATTTCAGCAACTTTCGCATAGTCACCTTCACGCTCATAAGTTTCAGCTTGATGTTTCAGATTCTCAATTTCTTCTTTCATCTGACGGATTGCTTTAATCAATTCTTTTTCTTTCTGCCAGTGAGCTTTCAAAGCATTGAATTCTTCTTTTGTATCGGCAATTTCTTTTTCGATATTCGCAAGTCTTTCTTTCGTTGCTGCATCAGATTGTGAAACAGCAAGATCAATTTCTCTCTTCAAAGCTTCGCGTTCAATTTCAAGCTGTTTGATTTTGCGATCAAGTATATCGAGCTCTTCAGGCATTGAATCGATTTCAATTCTTAACTTCGATGCGGCCTCATCAATCAAGTCAATTGCTTTGTCTGGCAGAAAACGATCAGTAATGTAACGATATGAAAGTTGAGCAGCTGCAACAATTGCAGAATCAGTTATCTGCACACCATGATGAACTTCGTATCTTTCTTTCAATCCACGTAAAATTGAGATTGTATCCTCAACGCTTGGTTCATCAACCAGAATTGGTTGAAATCTTCTTTCGAGTGCTGGATCTTTTTCAATATGTTTTCTGTATTCATCAATTGTTGTTGCACCAATGCAATGTAATTCACCACGAGCAAGAGCAGGTTTTAAAATATTTGCTGCATCAACAGCACCCTGAGCAGCACCAGCTCCAACTAATGTATGAATTTCGTCAATGAATAAAATTATCTCGCCTTCAGATTCAGTAACTTCTTTTAATACAGCTTTCAATCTCTCTTCAAATTGTCCACGGAATTGTGTTCCAGCGACTAAAGCTCCCATATCGAGAGCAACAATTTGTTTTGTCTTTAAATTTTCTGGAACATCACCCTGAACAATTCGATGTGCAAGTCCTTCAACAATTGCTGTTTTACCAACACCAGGTTCACCAATTAAAACAGGATTGTTTTTTGTTCGTCTGGAAAGAACTTGCAAAACTCTTCTGATCTCATCTTCTCGACCGATAACTGGATCGAGCTTATTCATCTTTGCAAGTTCATTGAGATTGCGTCCATATTTTTTCAAAGCTTGATAAGTCTCTTCAGGATTTTGTGATCGAACACTTTGAGAACCACGAATGTCTTTCAATACTCGTAAAATACTTTCTTTTGTTACACCTTGTGCATTCAAAATTCGAGCAATGTTAGATTGGTCGGATGCAATTGCAATCAAGAGATGCTCGGTACTTATGTATTCATCTTTCAAAGCATTTGCTTCTTTCAAAGCCTCGTCAAAAACTCTGGCGAGACTTTGTGAGATATATTGATTTCCAGCAGCGGCACCAGTTACTTTGGGGAGTTTTTCCAGCTCTTCATTGATTTTCATTTTAATGTAATTAACATTAGCACCAAGTTTTTGAAGAATTGGAAGTACAACCCCATCGCTGGATTGGATTAACGCAGCTAAAAGATGAACAGGTTCAATTTGTTGATTTGAATAGTTCTGAGCAATCTCTTGAGCTTCAGCAATCGCCTCCTGTGATTTAAGTGTGAATTTGTTAAAGTTCATAGATTTATCCTCCTTTTTTCAATTTTTTTCGGGCTTTTGATGTGAAATTACCCAAATTTCGCTCTTCTTACTATTGTGAATTGTTAAAGGTTTCAATGGATTTTCTAAGAATTAGATTCAAAGTCTGCCTCGAAGTCTCAATGAGTCTTTAGTTATGAGGTTTTTGCGGAAAATTATTTTTGGATTGAAGTAATCAATCCAGAAATCCTTAGGTAAAAAAGAAAATAAAAAATTCAATGCGGTTCTTATTTCAATAGAATCATTTTTCTGGTTTGAGAAAATTTTTCAGTTTGAAGTTTGTAAAAGTAAACTCCTGATGGAAGCTCTTCAGAATTAAAAACAATTTCATATTCACCTGAATTATAAATCTCGTTTGTGATCAAAGATTTTACCTCTTTACCAAGTGAATTATAGATTTTCAAATTCACTTTTGAAATTTCTGGCAGGCTGAAGGCAATTCTGGTTTTTGAATTAAATGGATTTGGAAAATTTTGTTTGAGGTTAAAATTGAATTTTGAACCTGTAAAACCAGCAATTCCTGTCGAACCGATTTTTGTGATTATAAACGCATAATCCGATTGAATTGGTGGAACATTTATCTCAAGAGTTACTGAATTTGAAACAACAGTGTCTGTCAGAAAGAAGGTTGAAGTTTTCGTATCGAACCAATCAACTTTATAAATCGAGCCTTGAGAGATGTTTGTAAATATTATTTTACCGTCCGTAATGATTTGTGGAAAACCTCCAATATCTCTCACATATCTCCAGTTGAAATTTCTATTCTGAACCCATCCTAAGATTTCGTTTTCGGATTGAAGTGCATAACATCTTAAACCAACAGCAAAATTCGTAAAAACATACTCAGCAATTCTCATCCAGTCAATTCCTTGATTATCAACAAAAATCTGATGTTCGCCAGCGGGGACAGTAATTGAATAAGTCACATTTGTATTTGCAATTTGATCAAGTCGTTTAATTCCATTTAACCATATTTGAAGTCTTGGTGATGCACCCATTGAGTTTCCGACTACAACTTTGAACTCAGCAATTTCATCGTAACTAACATTGAATGTTGGTGGATTTCGATATTCTGTATTAAAAGCAGTTCCATAAAGAAATTTGCTGAGATTGATTGTGTTTGGATTAATCAACCCATTATGAGAAACAGTAAAATTATTTGCTGGACTTAATCCCCACAAAGGATAAGCTGGAGCAACAACAAAATCTGCTTTTTGAGTTGTAAAAGTTTGTGGACTGACTGGAGTAAAGTTTTTGTTCAAGAGATTAACATTTGAAAGAAAGTTTGCAATCGATTTGAAATGATAAAATAAATTTTTATTTGCGATGTAATTATTCCAGGACCAGCTCATTGCAGTAAGATACGCGCCAGACATTACAGAAGCCCAGAGTGTATTATGAAAATTTATTCCCAATGGATCATTATCAGATGCCCAGTAACCGAGTTCAAGAAAATCATATTCACCAATTGCGGTTGGTTTGTTATAATCGGAAAGATAAAGTCGAGTGAGTTCTACAAGCGCAGTTTGCATATCAGCAGTTGTATTGTAATGATGAAGCTGAATTATATCAAAAAAAAGATTACTCCAGATCAATGGTTCTAAAAATTCATTTGCAAAACTTGTGGTGACGATTCTACCATAAACATCTTTGCTTTTTATGTACTGAGCAATTTCAATCAACCATTGAGTTACATTCTGTTTGTTTTGATCATAATTGTTAGTGTGATCAACTTCATTGAAAATCTCCCAGGCAAAAAGATTCGGTGAGTATCCCCATCGTGCAATTATGTAGTCCAATCTTCTTTTGAAATAGTTTTTTGCAAGTTCATTTGTAAAGAAACTCTCAGGAGTTGGACAAGGACCACCATTTGCTGAATTGTATGGATTATTATTCCATTCAGGATCAACATTAATAGAAAATTGTCCGTGCGGAACAAGACAGAGCTGAACATAAACATTTTTCTTTTCAGCGTAATCCAATAACCAGTCGAGTTGATATGCTCTATCGAGTCTATTTGTATAATTTCCGAGACCAGTGTTTTTCCATTCAATTGCAAAAGCATTTTCACTCATCCAAACACGGATTAAATTTCCATTATTAGCAGAAAGTGAATCAATCCATCTTTGGTAAGAATAAGTTTTTTCAGGATAGTCATACCAGCCCATATTCAAACCAATGCCAAAGAATTGATCACCATTTTCAAATTTTAAGTAACGATTGTTTGCAACTCTGATAAATCCTTTTTTGTCTGAAGGTACACAGAAGAAATTTCTTGTTCCTGTTGTTGTTGTTCCGTTTAAATCTGTGCAGATTATTTGATATGACCAATTTCCAGTTTCGTTTGGTGTAAATCTTATTTTCCAGAATGGTTCACCATTTTGAGTTAAATTTTCTGGTGGACCAGTTCGAATGTAATCTTGATAATAAAATCCATCGATGATAAAATTCTTTCCACTTGGAGAAACGAACAAAGCTCTGAGATGAATTTCACTTTTATTAAATGGATTAGTAAAAGATGCAGTCAGATTAATAGAGATTTCAAACTTTTCGTATCTGCCGAGTGTATCTTTGTTGCTCACGATTGAATTAAAAATCGGTGCCCCTTTGATTGATGAAATGAAAACCGCAACTAAAAAAATCTTTTTAATCAAAATTTCCTCCACTGGTTTTCAAAATTTCTTAATTCAGTTTAATGAATCACAGAATTATTTTCAATCTTTTTGTGAATTTAAAATTTTTAATAATGAAGAAGATGATGGCTGGAAAGAGGGAGTGTTGAGATTGAAAAAATGGATGTTTGAGATTTATCAGAATAATTAGTTAAAATTTGATTTTAAGGACGATATTTTTTTATTTAGCTTGTGAAAGTTAAAAAATTAATAAAACAAATAAGATGTTCTTAAAAACGGAGATATTAAAATGTCTTATCAAAAAGTGAATAAGTTTGTTCAGATTGATCTTAAAGAAAAACTCAGAACAATTTATCCTGAAGTTTTTGAGGATAATAAAATCAATTTTGAGAAGTTGAAGGCATTACTAAGCGGTGAAACTATTGAAAAAGAAGATGACAGATTTTATTTCAATTGGGCTGGGAAAAGTAATCTTTATAAAATTATTCAAGCACCTGCTTATGGAACTTTGAAACCAGATAAAGAAAGATCTGTTGATTTCGATAAAACAGAAAATGTTGTAATTGTTGGTGAAAATTTAGAAACATTAAAGTTATTGCTTAAGCCTTACTTTGGTAAAGTGAAAATGATTTATATAGACCCACCTTACAATACTGGTAAAGATTTTATTTATCGAGATAATTTTACACAACCATTAAAGGATTATTTAGAGAAGACGGGACAGATTGATAGTGAAGGAAAAAAACTTACAACAAATACTGAAGCAAGTGGAAGGTATCACTCTGATTGGCTTAACTTTATGTATCCAAGATTATTTTTAGCAAGAAGTTTATTGAGAGATGACGGAGTGATTTTTATCTCAATTGATGATAATGAAGTCCACCACTTGAGAATGATAATGAATGAGATTTTTGGAGAGGAGAATTTTGTGGCAAATATAATTTGGCATAGTAAAGGTGGAGCAGGAACGGATCCAAAGGCTTTATCAATTGAGACTGAATATATTTTGCTATATGCTAAAAATAAATTGAAAGTTAAAATAAATCGATATACTTATGATACTTCTGATTACAATTTAAAAGATGAATATTTTGAAAAAAGAGGTTTTTACAAGCTGAATAAATTAGATAGGAAAAGTCTGGGGTATATCCCTAGTTTGGATTTTCCAATAGAGTTAAATGGCATGGTTGCTATTCCAGGAGGGACAGAGGAAGAAAACAAAAAGAAAATTTGGCGATGGAGATGGAGCAAAGCTAAAGTAGACTGGGGAATAAAAAATGGTTTCATTGTATTACAGAAGGATAAGAATGATGTTGTCAATGCTTACTATAAAATTTATGAAAAGGTAGATAACGAAGGTAATCCAATTGAAAGAGCTCGCCCTTATAATAACTTAATTCCAGATGGAATAACTACTTCCGACGGCACAGCAGAAATAGAAGATATTTTTGGGATAAGAATTATGGATTATCCTAAGCCAACAGAATTGATATATCACTTAATTAAAATTGCTTCAGTTAATGATTCTATTATCCTTGACTTTTTCGCTGGCTCAGGCACCACTGGTAATGCTGTATGGGACTTAAACAAAGAGGATGGTGGTAACAGAAAGTTTATCCTTGTTCAACTTGATGAGGAAGTTCAAGATGAGGAAATAAAGAAAGAATTCCCTTCTGTCGCTGATATTTGTATTGAGCGATTAAGAAGGGTATCAGAAAAGTATAAAAGAGAAAATGAGGGGCAAATTATAACAAAGGAAATGGATTTAGGGTTTAAGGTATTCTGGTTAGATAAATCAAACTTTAATCTTAAAGATGAGTTTGAATTTGACCCAAGTGAAGATAAAGAAGAATTAAAAAAGAAATATCTTGAATGGCTTGGTGTGTGGGTAGATCAACCATTAGTCTCTGGATGGAAAGAGATAGATGTTATTTATGAGGTTATGCTGAAAGAAGGAT
>Ga0308421_1001977_pt1 | contig 10294 bp, 6 predicted proteins | sample HotsprSampleMS60_FD_203673 | JGI IMG/M metagenome (GOLD analysis project Ga0308421, IMG submission 203673) | Hot spring phototrophic mat microbial communities from Mushroom Spring, Yellowstone National Park, Wyoming, United States - 20090730_MS60 ...
TGCTGTCAATTGTGGTAAACTCCATGTGAACCTCTTTAGTTATAGATGGATGGTGTAGACCTATATCTTACCAAAGAGGTTCTCTTTTTAGCTTAAGTTAGCGCATATGGGAGGTGCAGGTGGGGGTCATTGGCATTGCTTGCCGGGTTTTGATCTTATCCCGAACTTACGTAATTTTACATCAGAATAAACCGCAAGGGGCAATCAGCCAGTCGGCTACCCAACCACAAATCTAAACATGACAAATTTCCTGCAAAAAGGTTACTTAATTAATTCAATTTGTTTCACAAAATTGATAAAAATCAAAGAACGATTCCAAAGGTTGATGTATGCTTGAACCGAAAATATGTCCATTCGTATGAGAGGAGTGTGAGTATGAGTGAGCTAATCAACAACCGCCAGCAGCGTATTGAAATCATGAAAGCCATGATCCGCCAGCTGCATCAGGGCGTTGCCGAAGAGAAGGTTCAAAAGCAATTGGAAACCCTGTTGGATGAAGCCGATTACAGCGATGTTTTTCTCATGGAAATGCAATTAATCCAGGAAGGCATACCTGCCGAGGCGATTCAGGAACTGTGCGATACCCATACCCGTGTGCTAAAAAAACACCTGGATTTGCAGGAAACCCCCGAGACCACGCCCGGTCACCCGGTGCATACCTTTGTGCAGGAAAACCGTGAACTGACCCGCACCACCGCACAGATCCGCCACTGGATGCGCAAGATTGAGGCATTAACCCCCGATGCCGATGCAACCCCGATGATGGAAAATATCCATCTGCTGCTGAATGCTTTGATGGATGTGGAAAAACACTACCGGCGCAAGGAAAACCTGCTCTTTCCCTATTTCGAGAAAAATAACCTGCACGGTCCGTCAACGGTGATGTGGGGCAAGCACGATGAAGCCCGCCAACTGCTGAAAGGGGCGCTGGAAGGGTTGCAAGAAGTCCAAACATTCTCAGCGGAAGAAGCCCGGGCTTACAACCTCTTTGCCGTTCTGCCGGCAATTGATGCAATTGACGAGATGGTTTACAAGGAAGAAAAAATCCTCCTTCCCAGCGCGCTCAACCTGCTCACCGAGCAGGACTGGTACGAAATCTATCTGCAAAGTGATGAGTACGGATACTGTTTATATGCTCCCCAATTCGAATGGATTCCCGAAGGCGGTTTTCACAAAGAAATCCGCAACCCGCTGGCTCAGGATGGGCGTATTCAAATGCCAACCGGCAGCTTTCGGCTGGAGGAGTTAATTCAAATTTTCAAGGCCCTGCCATTCGATATCACCTTTGTGGATAAGGATGATACAGTGCGGTATTTTAGCCCCGGCAAAGAGCGCATTTTCTCCCGATCGCGGGCTATATTAGGCCGCAAAGTGCAGTACTGCCACCCGCCCAAAAGCGTTCACATCGTCAATCAGATTGTGCGAGACTTCAAGGAAGGCAAGCAAGACCGCGCCCGTTTCTGGATCAACCTGCACGGAAAGCTCGTCTACATTGTCTATTATGCCGTACGCAGTGATGAAGGCGAATATCTGGGTACGCTGGAAGTAACCCAAGACCTGACTGAAGTACGCGCGCTGGAAGGTGAACGGCGCTTGCTCGAATATGACAATGAAATTACCGTAACCCATTGAGCAAGAAAGGTACGCGATGATGGAAATCACACCGCGAAGTAAAATTGCAGATGTTTTGAACAACTTTCCCGAATTGGAAGAGGAAATCATCCGCGCTGCACCGCCCTTTGAAAATTTACGCAATCCGGTCCTGCGGCGGACAGTTGCCCGCCTGGCAACCCTGGAGCAGGCTGCCCGCATCGGCGGAATTAATGTACTGGAATTTGTCAATCGGTTGCGTCGGGAGGTTGGTCAGCCCGAATTGGCCGGCGGGGCAGCATCTGCTGTCCACAACGAATTTCCGCAAGCCTCTAGCGATGATCCGCCCTGGGTTCAGGGGCAACCACAGGTTGTGGTGGATGGAAACGAATTGCTGATGCGCGGCGAGGTGCCACTCAACCGGGTGAACGAACTGCTGGACGGCCTTGCGCCGGGACAATTCATCCTGCTGATCACCAACTTCGAGCCGCAGCCGATGATAGAAGCCTTGAAAAAACAAAACCGCCGTCTTTATCATAAGGTGGATGGGCAAAATCCCGCCCGTCATCTCACCTACATCGGTTTGTAGAAGATTCTCATCCCTTTACAGCCTGGCGGGTTTATCCGGCATTACCGGTCTTAACGCAAAGACGCGGAGTTGCAGAGAGTGATCTTTCACTTCTCCGCGTCTTTGCGCTTTTTTTTGTTGACCCCTCACCATCCATTCCGCCGTCGGGCTGGCTAATGAGAATCTGCTGGTTTTAACCCGAAAGACGGAATTCAAACCCCGCCAAAAGGGCTGTTTTAATTCATCCTGCCACAGATTGTCTAAAAATGTATGACAAATTACACTCAATAATAGGATAGTTGATACATTCCCTTTGAATTTGTTTTCAGCATACTTTCAATGGGCTATAATAAAAAAATCTTTGCACACCAAAGGCAGCCATGATTCCACACAGCCTCTTTTCGACCACCTTCCGTCTCGCTTCTCAGGTTTTGCTGAACCTCAAACCGGCGCACATCACCCGGCTGCCGCAACCACAACCGGGTAAGAGCTACATGCTCTATGCGCACGTACCTTTCTGCGAAATCCTGTGCCCGTACTGTTCTTTCAACCGTTTTCCATTCAACGAACGCAAAGCGCGTCAGTACTTCAGCGCGCTGCGCGAGGAACTGCGCCTGACCGCCAAACGCGGTTACACCTTTGATACGCTCTACATTGGCGGGGGAACACCCACCATCCTCATGGATGAGCTGGTGCAGATCATTGACATGGCGCGCGACCTGTTCGGCATTCGTGAGGTTTCCTGCGAAACGAACCCGAACGATCTGGATGACGAACTGGTGGAAGCCCTTGGCAGCCGCGTGCAGCGCCTTTCGGTGGGTGTGCAGTCCTTCGATGATGAATTGCTGCGGCGGGTGAATCGGCTGGAACGCTTCGGCAGCGGCGAGCAGATTCTGCGCCGCATTCAAAACATCGCCGGAGCGTTTGATTCGCTCAACATTGATCTGATCTTCAACTTTCCGGGACAGGACGAAGCCGTCATCCAGCGCGATGTTCAGATGGCGCTTGAATCGAACGCCAATCAGGTTACCTACTACCCGCTGATGACCTCCCCCTCCGTGCGCCAGCAGTTAAAAAAGACCATTGGAGATGTGACCTTCGACCGCGAAGCGGCCTTGTATGAACAGATTGTCCGTCTGCTCTCCCCGCACTTCGACCTTTCCACGGCATGGACTTTTTCACGCAAGGGGCGCAACCTGATTGACGAATACATTGTCAAAAGCGAAGAATATGTGGGGGTGGGTTCGGGTTCGTTCAGTTACCTGAACGGCTCGCTGTATGTGAATACCTTTTCGCTCAATTTTTACCAGCAATGGGTGTCCGGCGGCAGTGCGCCCATTGCCGGAAAACGCCGTTTCAGCCGGTTGGACCAGATGCGCTACCGCTTCATGATGGATTTGTTCGGTTTACGGCTGGATAAAAAACAATGGCAGGCTGATTTTGGCGCGCCGGTGGAGCGCTGCCTGCCGATTGAAATGCTTGCCTTTGAAAAAGTCGGCGCATTTCAAACCAACAATGCCGAAGAAATCACCCTCACCCCGCGCGGGCGTTACCTGCTGGTAACCCTCATGCGGGAATTTTTCTCCAGCATCAACCGTGTGCGCGATCAGGCGCGCCGGGTTGTGCTTGCCAGCGAACCGCAAGTTTCCCCCGAAACGCGCCTTTCCGACGCAAAAGCCTGAAATTAAGGAATTTATTGGATGGGGATGGTCTCCAGCATCACATTTCCCTCCCCCACTGTTTCGGTCAGTTCCTTGAGCAGGCGGGGGGTGATGCCGGTGGTATCGTTCGGAAATTCCAGCAGCACGCGGTTATTGCCCTCGAAAACATAAAAAGCAAAGCGGTCTTTGCCCGGTTCAGCGCGCAAAATGCCGTAAACCCGCTTCAAACGCTGAACATCGCGTTCGCGGTCTCCGCTGGAGCGTAAAATCACCTTGACCATGCGGATTTCGCCGCTTTCTTCGGCAGGAATGCCCTCCGGCGGCAGCGGCGGTACCAGATAGCGCAAACCGCTGCCAACCGGCGGGGTGGATTCGATTTTGACGGCAGGGGGTGGCGCTGCTTTGGGTGTTACGCTTTCAGCCGGGGCCTCGGCCGGTTTGCCGGCAGCTGCAAGTGGCTCAACGGGTTTGGGTTGGCGGTCTTCTGGCACCGAAACGGGTGGTTTTGCCTGAACGGCTACGCCAGCCGGTTTTGAAGGGGGTACGGCGTTGAATAAAAAGTCCTCTTCAAAATCCGGCGGGGGCGGCGGCATGTCATCGTCTGCATCCCCGCCCGGATAGGATGGGGTGGGTTCGGAAATGCGCGGGGGGAACGTTTCTTCCGGAGATGCTGCGGTTTGCGGCATCTCCCCCAGCGCAGCGGCATTCAGGCCGTTCTCTTCATCCGGCAAATAGCACAGGTAAGGGTCAATTTCCTGCCCGTTTTCTTCGTATTCGATGAACACTTCACTGACGCGGTCGGCCAAAATTTTCGGCTCGCCGTTTTCGTTTTCCAGTTTGCCCTCCACCAGCAGCACGCGGTCGGGGGTCACCAGCGCGGCACATTGTTCCCACACGCGCGGAAAGGCGGTTACATCCACCGTGCCTTGAATATCCTCGATGGTGAAGAACCCCATCCAGTCGCCCTTCTTGGTCTGGTGGTTGCGGAAGCGGGTCACCATACCGGCGACCACCACCCGTTCTTTGTTGGGCAGTTCACTGAGCTGGGCGCTGAAGCAGGTCACTTTGCGCTGCAGGGTGGGCAAATAGGGTGTCAGCGGGTGATCGGACACATACAACCCGATCAGTTCGCGCTCCCATTCCAGCTGTTCGCGGCGGTCAAGGGAAGCGCCCTGTGGCAGGATGATTTCTTCCTCCACACCGGCAATACTGCCGAAGAAGGACATTTGTCCCATGTGCAGGGCGCGGAAGTGGCTGGCGCTGACCGAGATGATCTGGTCGAGGGCTTCCAGCAATGCCATGCGGGAGCCAAACACATCCAGCGCGCCCACCCGCACCAGACATTCCAGCGCGCGCTTGCCCACCTTTTGCAGGTCGGTGCGGCGGGCAAAATCGTTCAGGTCGCGGAAGGGTGTATTGCGGCGGGCTTCCAGAATCAGATCCACCGGCGCCTGCCCGACGTTCTTGACCGCTCCCAGCCCAAAGCGGATGGCCGGTTTCTGACCCGGGCGGTCTTTGATGGTGAAATCATAACCGGAAGCGTTGATATCCGGCGGCAGCACATCAATGCCCATGCTGCGGCAGTCGGCAACATAGAAAGCCACTTTGGCGGTATCGTTCTTGGAGGCTGACAGCAGCGCGGTCATGTACTCGACCGGGTAATGGGCTTTGAGGAAAGCAGTTTGAACGGCGATGATGCCGTAGTCGGCGGCATGGCTGTTATGAACGAGAATATCATTGGCGATGAAATTATGCGTATCGGCAATTTCCAGATCGTAGGTTTGTTTTTCGCCGACATATTCGATACTTACGATTTCATCCCAGTAAATATCGCTTTCTGCGTAACGGCGCAGAACTTCGTCATCGAAATACTCCCCCAGCCTTTGGATGGTTTGACGGCTGAACCCCCGTTTGGTGGAGGTATGAACGGGCATAAATTCGCGTTGAGCAACTCCGCTGGCTGACGTGATTTCTTTCCACGTAACCTGAAGTTGGTCTTTGTTTTCTCGCACCCGTTCTTTGACGCCCATCGGCACAACATCTCTTGTTCCAATTTGAAGTGCAGGACGCACGGCAAGTAATTTGAGCATATCTTCTTTTTGTTTACCGGGCAGGAAATGGCAGCCAATGTGTTCCGCAAATGAGCGAAGGTTGTCATCGCCAACCACAAACACTTGATAACCGATTCTGCCCTCCTTATAAGGGAACTCTACCCGGCGAAGATGACTGACAATGCCGAGCCTGAGAAGCAGGTGTTGAATCTGCTGCGCCAATTTTCGACTGGAAGTGGCATAGTAAGCAGAACGTCCGGCACAACTAATGTGACCATCACCCTGCCACATTCGGCTGAGCAGCAAACCAATCTGATCCGGTTTCAGTGCAAATACCTGGCGGGGCAGAGATTTCGTGGAAGCCGTCTGCCCAAGAATGCCGAGTTCCCTTGCCCACTTAAATATGCCCGGCTCGCTGTTTCTGTCCTTCCGTCGGGCATAAACCGAGAAGGTGTTTTTGTGAACCTTTACCGAGCAAACCACATTCTCAAACTGCTCAGCAGCGCGTACAAAATCCTGAACCTGAGTTTCGTCCTGATTGTAATAATAGACCGAATGGGGATGACAGAGATTACCCTCAGCAATCAGATGACCCAAAGCGATGACCTTGTAATCGTCCCATTGCTGCGAGCCTTCAATCGGTAATTTTCTCGGCACAGCAATCAAATGGCCGGGTTTTAGCGCGGCAAGGTGTTTCCACCCCTCAAAAGTGAAAAAGGGATGATTGTTGGTTGCTTCAATCGATCTTCCAAGACGAGTTGTGAGACGGTAAACCGGTTTAATCCCATTGCTCACAACACCCAGGATTTTGCCCGCAGTCAAACGCAGCGAATCCAGTTCGCAGGTTGTTACCGCAGAGGGGGAACAACCACCTTGAGCCATTTCTTCAAGGGTGATGGGGAGACCGGTTGTGACGTCAATAATTTCGGTATCACCGGTCAGGCACTTGTTGAAACCGTAACGCGCAAACTCTTCCCAGTCTTCAAATATTTGTGCGGCGGTTTCCTGCGGGATGCCGCGCTGGGACGCACCTTTGATGAACTTTTCGCGGTGTTTTTCCAGTTTGTCTTTCTGCTTTTTGGCAATCGCTTTGCGCAGGTCGTCCGATTCGGAGAGGGTATACCCCGCCAGTTCCACCGCCGCGCGCATGATCTGTTCCTGATAGATGGGAATACCGTAGGTTTCCTCAAAAATCGGCTTCATCGCCGGGTGACGGTAAGTGACTTCTTCCTCGCCGTGCATGCGGGCAATATAGCGCGGGATGAATTCCAGCGGGCCGGGGCGGTAAAGCGCCACCATGGCGATCACATTGTCCACATTGCGCGGCTTCATTTGAGTCAGGTAACGGGTCATGCCCGTGCCTTCCAGTTGAAAGACGCCGGCGGTATGCCCTTTGCTGAGAAACTCGAAGGTAAAGGGGTCGTCAATCGGGATGTTCTCCAGCGTGTACCTTACGCCGTGACGTTTTTCGATCAGGTCGCAAGCGCGCTGCATGATGGTCAGGGTTGCCAGACCCAAAAAGTCCACCTTGAGCAGCCCCAGCGACTCGACAATGGACATTTCAAACTGGGTAACCGTCTTGATGGGGGATTCTTCCGAGCCGCTGGTCGGGCGGTGCAATGGGATGTACTCAATGATGGGCTTGTCGGTGATGATCACCCCGGCAGCGTGCGTGCCGGCGCTGCGGATGGAACCCTCCATGTGGGCAGCAGTGTCAATCAGGTCTTTCAGGTAGGGGGTGCTCTCGTAGAGCGCTTTCAATTCCGGCACCTGTTCGAGCGCTTCGGCGATGGTAACCGGCTTGCCGGGAATGTTGGGGATCAACTTGCTGACGCGGTCAACTTCGGTGAGGGGGATGTCCATCACTCTGCCCACATCGCGCACAGCGGCGCGCGCGCCCAGCGTGCCAAAGGTGATGATTTGCGCCACCCGGTCATCCCCGTACTTGCGGGCGCAGTATTCCATCATCTGAGCGCGCTGATCGTCCTGAAAGTCAAGGTCAATATCCGGCATGGAAATACGCCCGGGGTTGAGAAAACGCTCAAAAATCAACCCGTGCGCAATTGGTTCCACATTGGTGATTTCCAGTGTGTAAGCCACAATGGAGCCGGCTGCCGAACCGCGCGCATTGTACCAGATGCCTTTTTCGCGGGCATGGCGACACAAATCCCACACGATGAGGAAGTAGGCATCGAAACCCATCTGGTGGATGACGGCCAGTTCGTATTCCAGCCGTTCGCGCGCCTGAGCGATGAGCGGAGAAGCACCGTACCGGCGCTGTAAGCCTTCCTCGCACAGGCTGCGCAGGTAGGTTTCTACCGTGCAGCCGGGCGGCACCTCAAAGACCGGCAGATGGTAGCCCTTGCTGGAAAGGTCAACGTTGACCCGTTCGGCAATCAGCAAGGTATTGTGCAGCGCTTCCGGCACTTCCTTGAAAATTTCCGCCATTTCCTGCGGCGGGCGCAGGTAGTAGGTGTTATCGGTCATGCGGAAGCGGTTTTTATCGCTGAGCAGTGAGCCGGTTTGAATCGCCAGCAGAATGTCCTGATAGCGGGCGTCCTCGGCTTCGATGTAGTGCACATCGTTGGTGGCCACAAAACGCGCCGGATAGCGCGGCGCCAGTTCCTTCAAGGCACGGTTGATCTCTTCCAGTTCGGGAATCTGGTGGCGCTGCAGTTCAAAGAAAAAGTTATCCTTGCCAAAGACCTCGTAGTACCAGTCCACCCGTTTGCGGGCTTCCTCAATGCCCTTTTCCAGAATCAATTGGGGAATTTCGGCAGCCATACAACCGGAGGTGGCAATCAGCCCTTCGGCATGTTTTGCCAGAAATTCGTGGTCAATGCGCGGATAGTAGTAAAAACCTTCCAGCTGGGCGGCGCTGGCAATTTTCAGCAGGTTTTGGTAGCCGGTTTCATTTTCCGCCAGCAGCAACAGGTGACTGGCGGATTTATCCAGTTTGGGGTCGCGGTCGCGCATTCCGCGCGGGGCAAGGTAGGCCTCCATGCCGATGATCGGCTTTACCCCCGCGGCTTTGGCAGCGTTGAAGAATTCGATCACCCCGTACATGCTGCCGTGATCGGTGATGGCCACCGCCGGCATGTTCATCTGCTTAACGCGCTCAATCAGCTTCTTGATGTGCGAGAAGCCGTCCAGCAGCGAGTATTGCGTGTGAACATGAAGATGAACGAAAGACATGCGCGGGTTCTCTCGTAAAGAGGGGGGTGGGCTGGTGCGAGAAAATTATAGCATGTCCGCCGGGGCTGCATGGCTGAGGTTTACTTAAAACTTGGCGGAGTATTGGATTCGTTAATGTTCCGTGAGTTGGGGATACGCCATTCCAACGACTTTGCAGGCGAGGCACTCTCCGACAGGGCCCCCTACCGCACCTCGAGGGTGGAAACGATTTTCGCCAGCAGGGGTGAGTGTCGCTGCATTCGGAGGGACATGGCTGGTTTAATGTCCTTTTGAGCGAGCACAGCGAGCGTGGCAATCTTATGTGTGACCCCCATCCACCTCCCCCAATATCGCTTTCGCGATATTGGGGGAGGCAGGGAGGGGGTGATTCCCATCAGCACGGATGAGTGTGGCTGCGCGCGGTATGACGTAAACCTTGGTTGTCCTGGCCTGTACTCGGAACACTCAAGCGGTTTCACTCCCCAGCAGTTGGCGCAGGATGGGCAGGGCATTGCGCAGGGCGCGCGCCCGGTGACTGATTCGATTCTTGGTTTCTTCGCTCAGTTCCGCCATGGTTGCGTTCCACTCGGGTATATAAAACAGGGGATCGTAACCAAAGCCGTTGCTGCCGCGTTCTTCGTTGATGATGAAGCCGTCACAGCGCCCCTCGGTAAAATAGAGTTCTCCGGCAGGGGTGGCAATCGCCACCGTGCAGTGGAAGTGCGCCCGCCAGCCGGGTTCGTGGGGAGGATGGGGAATGCCCTTCAACCGCTCCAACAGGTAGGCGCGGCGGTCTGCATCGCTTGCGCCGGCCTGGGGGGCATAGCGTGCCGAGCGGATACCCGGTTCGCCGCCCAAGGCGTCCACCTCCAGCCCGGAGTCATCTGCCAGACTGATCAGCCCGCTGGCGGCGGTAAAACCGTGCGCTTTGAGGGCGGCATTCTCAGCATAGGTGGATGCGCTTTCTTCTACATCGAGGTTAAGACCCAGCCCTGCCGGGGTGACCAGTTCCAGCGGCAAATCCCCCAGGATGGCTTGAATCTCTCTCATTTTGCCGGGGTTATTGGTTGCAATCAATAGTTTCATGGTAATTACTTGGATTTTTATTAAATTAATCTTAATAACCGTGTCAAGTCAAAAGAAAATGTTACCGAAAGTGGATGGTGGGTTCAAATGAAAATGTTACTGTAGGGTCATGCTCCTTTCTGAGAGTGTGGAAGACATTCACGGTTGGGGCTGGCTTTTGGGTC
>Ga0308421_1001989_pt1 | contig 10261 bp, 11 predicted proteins | sample HotsprSampleMS60_FD_203673 | JGI IMG/M metagenome (GOLD analysis project Ga0308421, IMG submission 203673) | Hot spring phototrophic mat microbial communities from Mushroom Spring, Yellowstone National Park, Wyoming, United States - 20090730_MS60 ...
ATGAGGAAGTGGATATAGTCCAGTTCGTTGCACTTGGCTCGGTTCATCGGTATCTCCTCGTTGTTAGTGGCAGTGTGTTTTCATGATAGCAGATATGGCGTAGCGCTGTCAACTGCGTAAGTCCTACCTCTTATGGGGAAGATACGCCTTACGCGACACGATTCCTGCCGTCTTAGGTTTGAACGTTCAACAACTCGTCCACAGGCACTGCCCATTCAGGCGCGAATAGGGGCGCAATCGCCTCGTCGGGCGTGTAGCGGCGCACCGACTTGTAGGCGTCGCCCGCAGGCTCGCGGTAGACCTCGATGCACCCCTCAGGTAGGTTCACCAGCCAGCATTCGGGGACGCCCGCCCGTGCGTAGACGCCCAGTTTCAACTCGCGGTCGCGTTGCGGCGCGGTCGCGGCAACCTCAATCACCAGCAGCGCGGAGGTCGGGTGCTGCGCGGCGTAGTCTTCCACGCGCCCCGACACGACGGCGAGGTCGGGAACCAGTTCGCTCGCGCTTAGGCGCAGCGGCGCTTCCACCCGCAGATGCCACTCGCCCGCAGGCAGCGTCAGCAGCCGATACATCAGGCGCGTGCGCACGGTAGCGTGTTCAGGACCTTCGGGGGGCATGGCGTAGATGTCTCCTTCAATGAGTTCGTAGCGTGTGGCGTCATCCAGCACGCCCAACGCACCGAGGCGATGGAACATCTCGGGCGTGAAGCGCAGCCGCTCGGTTGGGGTTAGAGTGCACCGTTCCAGCTGGCTCGCCATCGCGTGAAGTATACCCGCCCTACAGGAATCGGCGGCTTGTAGGCGAACCTATGCGCGTGATGCTTCGGACGCGAGTTGCGCCTGCGCTGCTGGGCGCGTTGGTGGTGCTGGCGGTGCTGAGTGCGCTGGTGCTGGCGGCAGGCAAGCCGCTCGGCGAGAGTTTCCAGATTATCCTGCAGGGCGCGACAGGCTACCCGCGCAGCGAGGCGTTCGGTCCGCTGGATGTTTGGGACGCCGTGCTGCACGATATGACGCTGCTGGTGCTGACGGGGCTGGCAGTGGCAGTCGCGCTGCAGACGGGGCTGTTCAATATCGGCGCGGCGGGGCAGCTGCGCGGCGGATGCGCTCCGACGGGTCAAACGCGACGATGATTACATCCGAGCCGAGCTTTTCGAACTCCTGCACGACGCTGGCGCGTGCGCCCTCAATCAGCGCGACCATCACCACCACCGCTATCACGCCGAAGATCACGCCCAACATCGTCAGAAACGAACGCAGCTTATGCGTGCGCAGCGTGTCGAGCGCCACCCAAAGCGATTCCAGCGTCCCCACAAGGGAGAGTATACCTGCCTGCCTCACGCAACACACCCTCCGCACCGTAGTTCGTGTACCCCCGCTCCAGCATCAACGCACACCTACCTTGACAAGGTGGCAAGTTGGGTATAATGTATATCTAACACTCTGTACAAGGGAGGAAATCTATGGCAACCACTTACTCGCTCAAGGCGGAGCCGCGCACTTTGTTAGGCAAGAAGGCAAGGAAACTGCTTCGTCAAGGGCGCGTGCCGGGAGTAGTTTTCCGCTCCAGCGGTGAGTCAACGCCTGTGCAGTTCGATGAACGCACGCTGGGGCGTGTGCTGCACCACGCGGGCACAACACACCTAATTGAGGTGGAACTGAACGGCGAGCGTTTGAGCACCTTACTGCGCGAGGTCGACCGTGAGCCAATCACAGCCCGCATTCGGCATGTGAGCCTGTGGGCGATGGCGATGGACGAGCCGATAGAGACCGAAGTGCCCATTGTGCTGGAGGGCGAATCGCTCGCGCTCAAGTCGGGCGGCGTTCTAATACACCCTGTAGAGAAACTGCGCATCAAGTGCCTACCCACGCACATTCCAGAGGTGATTCATGTGAATCTTGCGCCGTTGGCGAACTTTGGCGATTCGATTCACTTGCGCGATATTCAGTTGCCTGCAGGGGTGCAGGCGTTGGATGACCCCGACACGACGATTGCGTCGGTCGCCGTGCCGAAGGGAGCTGCTGACGAAGAAGTTGCCGAGCCCACGAGTGGCGCGAGTTAGCCAGCAGTTAATTGCTGCAATGTCGACAGGCGCGTTGGGAGGGGCGAGGTGGGGCTTGTGGGCGTGGGGATGTTGGGTGTTGCTCACTCTCGTTGCCTGTGCGCGGTTCCCCAACGCCCCCACAGCGGGCGGCGTGCGCCGAATTGCCGTCGAGGTGCAGGTCGCAGGGCGCATCCGCCCCGACTACCACTACTTCGTGCTGTTTAATCTCAGCAACGACCCGACAGGTCAGGCAGGACCACTACCTGTGGTCGTGCCGCCGTGGGGCAACGGCTTTGCAGCAGGCGCATTCACGCACTTTATGCGCTTCGACAACCTGCAACCCGCAGGCGGCTACGCACTGTACCGCGTCCAGCCGAACACGAACCTCTCGGTGTTCCAGTATCTTGGTACCCCGCGCCTGAGCGCCCCCATCACCGCTGAGAGCGACCGCCTGCGCTTCGAAATCGACCTGAACCAATTCATCCCTGACCCCAACGACGCGGCGCAACTGCGGTTTATTCAACTCAATATCGTTGTCACCGACCGCGTTCCGTTAGACCCCAACGATGCTGCGCCGAAGGTAGTAGACGCGCTGGGCGACCCGAACTTAGGTGTGAGCCAATACCTGAACCTACGGATCGACCAGAATCGCCTCGTGCGCAACGCTGACACGAACTTAGAGCCGCGTGGGGATGTGCGTGACCCCGACCTGGACATCGTCGACTGGCGGGTGGAGGTGCGTGCGTTATGAGCCAGCCGCAGGGGCTAACGCGGCTGGAGATTGCACGGGGCTTGCGCTGGGCGAACTGGGATGCTGTCTTTTTCACGCTGTTTGTGGCGTTGACCGCAGGCGCGTTCCAAATCGGCTTGGCACGCTATCTCGGTGCAAATGACCTCTGGCTCGGGATTATCACCTCCGTGCCCTCGCTGGCGGGCGCGTTGCAGATTCTAACAGCATACTTAGCTGACATCGCACCGAGCCAGAAGCGATTGGTGATTCGCTATGCGTTCTACTCACGCTTGCCGTTCGTGGCGATGGCATTTCTGCCGTTGATGAGCGACTCGGCGCCGCGCTTGCAACTGTTTGTAGGGCTGCTGATTCTTTCTGCCGTGCTGGGGGCATTTACGGGACCCGCGTTTTTAGCGTGGCTGAGCGCGCTGGTGCCACCCGATTATCGGGGACGGTACTTTGGCAGACGCAACATGATTTTGGGGCTGGTGTCGGCGGCATCCGCGCTGCCACCTGCGATTTTTCTGGATCAGGCGGTCAAGCACCAGCGGTTTTCGGAGGCGGTCGCGTTCGCCGTGCTGTACACTTTGGGCGCGCTGTTCCTGTTTTTGTCGTTGTGCGCGTTGCGCAAGATGCCCGAGCCACCGCGTACGCCTGCCACACGGCGCGGTGTGCGCGGCATGTGGGCGTTCTATCGCGAGCCGTTCCGCACGCGCAACTTCCGCTTGCTGCTGGGGTTCAACACCTTCCTTGTGTTCGGACAAATGTTCGCAGGGCAGTTCTTCACCGTCTACATGTTAGAGCAGATACGGATGTCCTACCTAATGGTGCAGGTTGCGGGGCTGATTGCCGCGCTGTTCAGCAGCCTTGCAATGCCCCTGTGGGGCTACTTGGCGGACAAGTTCGGCAACAAGCCGTTGCTGGTGCTATCGCTGTGGGGGGTGGTGTTCCTGCCGTACCTGTGGTTTCTGTCCGACCCTGACCGCTACGGGTGGAGCGTCGGGGTGATTCTCTGCATCCAAGTGCTGGCGGGTTCCTTGTGGGCAGGTATAGGATTGACCCAGTTCAATTTGAATGTCGCTGTTGCGCCGCCTGAGCAGCGGGCGGTCTATATGGGCGCGCTAAGCGCGATTGTGTCGCTGATGGGTGGTCTGGCAGCACTGAGCAGCGGCGCACTTATGGAGGCGTTGAAGCCGATTGTGCCTGACCCAACGCGCTTCTTGGTGCTGTTTGCGCTGGCGTCGCTGTTTCGGTTGCTGGCGCTGCCGTGGCTGCGAGCAATTCAGGAGCCTGCGGAGCGCTCTACGCGCTATGTGCTGTCGCAGCTTCGGGCGTCGGCGCGCCCGCGCGGCTGGCGCGCAATGCGCCAACTACGGAGCCAAGCGGATGTCGCCACCCGCCTAAACGCAATCCGCACGCTGCTGGAGGAGAAGACGCCGTTGGCAGTAGAGGAGCTGACCGCCGCGCTCCAGGATCCAATCCCCGAGGTGCGACGCGAGGCTGCGCGCGCGCTGGGCGCGATTGGCGACGCGCGCGCTGTGCCTGCGTTGATACAGGCGTTGCACGACCCCGCAAGCGACCTTGTGCTGGAGGCAGCGGACGCACTTGGCACAATCGGTAGTCCCGAAGCGACCAACGCGCTGCTGCCCCTGCTGGAGACCGAGCGCATCGAAGCACGAATTGCTGCCGCGCAAGCCCTACGACGCATCGCCGACCCGCATGCGCTGCGCGCTCTCCTACAACGGTTATCACACGCGCCTGACCCGCTGGAGCAGGCGACCCTGCTGGAAGCGATTGCCAGCACGCTGGCACGCGCCACACCTGACGCAGTGCGTCGCCTACTTGCCCCGCACGCTCTCGCCTGCTGGTTAGGCTCGGAGCATCCCAGCGTGCGGGCAGACGCCGCGCTCGCGCTGGCAAACTTGCCTGCCGACGCATCGCTTGCGCCGCTGCTGCGCCAACGCCTCCAACAGGAGACCGAGCCAGCAGTGCTGGCGGCGATGGCGCGTGCGCTGGCACAACACGGCAGTGCCGACGACATCGGTCTGCTGCTGCAGCAGATGGCGTACGCGCCGTCACCCCTCGCGCGCCAGCAAGTCGCGCTCAGCATCGCACACCTAATGGGACGCTACGACACGCTCTACGCCCTGCTGACCGCAGACGAACTGCGGCGCGACCAGCTAATCGAGAAGACGCTCGCTGCACGGCTGCGTGAGTCGCCCGCGCTCTCGGACGCCCTGCGTGCCTATGCTCACGGCGACTACAGCTGCGCCCTGCAAACCCTGTGCCACGCGATGCCACACCACACGCCTTTGCAGCAACTGGCGCACGCGCCTAATTGCATAGAGTCGTGGCTGCTGGCAGTGAGTGTGGTTTAGGTCATTCAGGGTGCCGTTTCCATCCGCTGCGTCGCCACAGTTAGGTGCGACTTTGCACGGAGTGGGCACACGCGGGTTTGGAGCGCGTGTGCCTAAAATGAACAGGGCGAGGAATAGGCAGTTTAGGAGGGAAAACAGTGTTGCAAGAGGCAACTTTTTCCCGTCTACCCTGCCTTGATTTGGTCGGGCATACTTGCGTAGATGGCGGGGTCGCCCTGATACCAGGCGATGAGACCGTCCACAAGCACACGCTGCCCAACGCGATAGCGCTTTTCGGGCACGCCACCGAACTGCGCCCAGTGCGCTTTGGGAATCAGTACCTTGAAGTAGCCCTGATGCGGGTGGTGGAAGCCCAGCAGCACATGCTTGCCGTTGTTGAAGATGTAGCGCAGTTCGCCCTCCACGCGGGTGGTGCAGCCCGCGTACTCGCGCGCCTGTAGGTGCGAGATCACAGGCGGCGCCTCGCGCGGCTTCGGCTTCGGCGCATGCGCCACTTCAGGACGCCAGCGCACATTAGCAGTCGGCTGACCCGTCGTGAGCGCCATAATCGCCCCGTCGCAACTGCGAAAATACAGATTGCCGTTGCTGACCACATGGCACGCATACTCGCTCCAGTAGCGGTCGTACACCGCGCCCTCGCCGTAGTAGATGTAGAAGCCCTGCTCATACCAGCGCGTGTTGTGCAGACCGCTGGGGCAGTAGTGCGAGGCGGAAAACGGGCAACCGTCAGTGTCCTGCGAGGTTGCGATAAAGTCCAGCCGCTCGGAGGTGATTTTGTTGGTGAAACTGCCTCGCGCGTTCGAGCGGTCGAGGATTCTCAACGCCAATCCCACTTCCCAGTGCCCGCCGAACAGGTAGTCGCCCGCCATCGACACAAATGGCTGTTCGTCGGTTATCAGGAACGGGTCGGGATGACCAGGCGGATGGTCATAGTCGATGAAGCGGATGTCGCCCCCCTGCAGCCCAGGTACGGTCGTGTCGTCCAACATCATCTCGCCGAAGTGCGAGTCCCAGCGCGGATCGTGCGCGTGCCGCGCGCGCACAACGGTGTAGACGACCTCCTTGCCGTTTGGGAAGCGTTTCACGACGGGTTGGGGTCCCATCGGCAGATAGCCACTGTCGCCGTAGCCGCCGTTGCCCACAAGCGCGATGTAGGGCGAGACGCCATCGCTCAGGCGCAGCACATACAACGCCTGGTTCTCGGGGTTCTGCATCAGGAAGCGCCGAGTCTCCGCATTGGTCTGTGGCCAGTCCACCCACACAGTGTGCCACGGCAGGCGCAGTTTGACCATAACGACGCCCACGCCGTCGGCAATCACGGGCCAGCCGTAGCGGAACTCTACGGGTTCGTCTGGAAAGTAGTTCGGGATTACGGTGCGCCAGCGGCGGACGCCCGTCGCGGCGTCGATGCCATGAACCGACAGGTCGTCGCAGGCGACCACCACAAGGTCGTGCGTCATCGAGTAGGCGGGCGGGGTCGCGGTAGTGCTGCCCGTGTTGTACCGCCACGCTTGACGCATGCTGAACTTGTTCACACAGTAGACCGAGTTGCCCATCGAGAACCAGACGCGGCTGCCAAACACCGCAGGCGGTAGGGGCAGGTCGCTGCTCTGGGTGGTGCGGAACACTTTCCGCACAATCCCCGATTTAGCGTCCAAGCGATACAGGTTCCCGTTGGAAGAGACGACGAAGACCGATTGCGTGTGCGCATCGTAGGCGACGGTCGAGCGCACATCGCCGAGGTTGCCCCTGCGCCACAGGGTGCGTCCGTCGAGTTCGCTTAGGGCGAACACGCCGTCGACGCCTGCCGCGACATAGACACGCCCGCCGCCCGTGACGGGTTGTACCCCGCGCGGCAGGCTCCCGCCTGTGGTGACCTTCGCGACGCGCCCTTGACTATCGACGCCGTTCCAAATCCAGCGCAAGCGCCACGGGGACGGTACCACTTGGGAGGTGTAACCCGTGTGCTGCGCGTCGTGCGCATGTTGCGACCACTCCAGCGACGGTTTCATACCTCCATTATAGCACAGAATTCCGCTGGACAGGGCGTAGACTCCGAGACCGACGCACATAACAAATCGTGCCAAACAAGAACCCAGAATTTCACTCGCAGCACTGCACACCAACCCCACACCACCAACCATAGCCGTCCAACAACAACACATCCCCACGCCGAGGATACCCGTCCCAGAAATCCACACGTACCACCAACATACACCCCAACGCATCCACCAACCGCACCCATCACTGACCCCTCACGCCACCGATGCCACCCATCTCCACCCCGCCTTTACCTCTTTGCGCGTTATTGTTGTGCCCCCGTGTTGTTTTGCGCGCGCGGCTCAGGCAGTGTCCAGGGCGGCTCAAGTTTCCCTTGTGCGTTTCGCTGCAGGAAGATTAAGCTGGGGGCGCGCGTGCCCACATGCCCATCTGCGTGCAGCACATTCACGCCCTTGCCGTGAAAGCTGCGCAGGTTGTCGGGTGTCCATTCACCGTTCGCGCGTCGCCGCCAGACAGCAAGGCGCACCACTGTGCGCGAGGTGTCAGTCGGCTCGAAGAGCGCATCGTTGTAGCTCAGCACGAAGCCGTCGTTGCCTGCAAGCAACGGGTTTGGGTTCAACGAGCCGAGCTGTCCACCCGCAAGGCTGTCAGCGATCAGCACGCTTTGTCCAGGATTTAGCAAATCCTCAATGCGTGCTGCCGACAAAGGCGCGTAGAAGCCGTAGGATAGACGCACGATTCGGTTGGCATTGCGCGGGTGCGTGATGACCGTGCTGCCGCCTGTAGGGTCAGCAGGGCACTGTAGGGCGCGTTGCAGGTCGCGGCGCATGTAGCTGCTGATACATAGCACCCAAGTCAGCGGGCGTCCCGCAGCGTCGGTCTGTGGCGAGCCGTCAGGGTTCGCGTAGTATGCCAGCGGTAGCGTGTTGGCATAGTCCAGCAGGTATAGGTTAATCGCCGTCGCGATGTCTTTGAGATTCGACAGGCAGTCTGCCGTGCGCTTGAGGTCTACCAGTTGGCGATAGAGCGGAATGAGAATCGCAACGACGGCGATCACGGCGACGGCGATTGCGAGCTTTTCCAGTTGCGTCAGTCCAAACAGTCTCATCGGGCGTAGGAGTAGGTGTCGGTGTCCCAGAAGCCGAGTTCGCGGATGAGCTGAGTCGCTGCCTCGCGCTGCACGAGCAGGGCGCTGCCTGGTCCGTTGCGCACGGGCAGCGTCTCGGTGCGGATTTGTTCGTCGCTGAGTTGGCGGGCGAAGAGCGCAAGTGCGAACAGTTGCTCGAACTCCATCGTGGTGCGTGTGTGGCGTAGTCCTGCTGCCAGCACTTGGGGTACACGCATCCACACGCTGGGGTCTTTGAGCCGTTCCTTGACCGCGCGCATAAACTTCTGTTGCCGCTCGATGCGATGGAAGTCGCTATCGGAGTGGCGGTAGCGCACATAGCCCAGCGCTTGATAGCCGTTCAACCGCTGCACGCCTGGTTGTAGGTCTACATGCAAGTCGCCCCAGTTGTCGCGGTAGTACATCCGCTTCTCTACCTCGATGGTGACCCCGCCGAGCGCGTCGATGGCTTCCTCGAAGGCTTTGTAGCTGACAATGACCACATGGTCAATCTGCAGGTTGCCCAGCAGGTTGCTGACGGTTTCCACCAACAGGCGGGGTCCGCCGAGCGCGTGCGCGGAGTTGATTTTGCCCCAGCCGTGGCGGGGAATGCGCACGAGCGTATCGCGTGGGATGGAGAGCGCATTAATGCGCTGGTTAACAAAATCCACCTGCGCGACGAGGATGGTGTCGGTGCGCGCCATGCTGTCCACCACGCGCTTGCGGTTATCGCGGTTCTCGTCCGCGCCGACCACGAGGATGGTGAGCTTGCGTTTGCCGGGAAAGGCGTTGTCGGGCTTGGTCTCGCCTCTGATGTAGGCGACGACGGCGCGGCTGACCGTGCCCTCGCTGGCAAAGTGCAGATAGCCCAGCGCGGTTCCCAACACCAGCCCGCCTGTCCAGAGTATGAGCCAGAAAATTGCCCAGAACACGCGCCGCATCCGTGCGCCTCGCCGTTGCGGCGTTGCTGTCCCTTGCCTGCTGATTGCGCGATTCATTCGGTAGGATTGTACCCTGCGCGGCTACTCGTCGGGTTCGGCTTCGGGCAGCTCCTCTTCGGTGGGTTCGGGCGTGAAGAGCGCGTCGGGGCGGCTGAGCCGCTTGGCGAGCGTCTCTTGCGTCAGTGCGGACAGCACAATCTGCCCGCTGCTTAGGAACACTACGCATCGGGTGCGCCGTCCCTGCGTGGCGTCGATTAGGCGTGTCCCTTCGCGGCGCAGTTGCTGCACTAGCCGCTTCACAGGCGCGGAGTCGATGCGCACCAGCGCAACTATCTTGTCCGTCAGCACAAAGTTGTAAAAGCCCACATTCAGCAGTGGAGGCATGGATGGTGAGCGTTCCTCATGTATCATAGCAGGTAGTTGCTTCGGCGTCCATGAAAGAATTCCTGCCTCTAAAAGTGTTCGGAGAGTAAGGCATGCGGTCGATAGCGTTCTTGCTGTATCCGACACCGTCTGATCTTTGGGGGACGCTGTTAGCGTATTGCCCAGCACCGCCAGTTGATTCCTGCACGCGTCCCTTATGCTCGCTCCACTGTCTTGGCGGCTTCGCGTGCCAGCTCGAGCCACTGGGCAAGCGACAGCGCTTCGGCGCGGGCTGAAATAGGGATGTTCGCCCGCCGTAGGATTGCGCTGGCGCGGTCGGCGTCGTCGAACAGGGCGGTCAGCGCATTCCGCAGCGTCTTGCGCCGCTTACTGAAGCCCGCGCGAGTCAGCCTGAAAAACCACTTCTGCGCATCGGGCGGCAGGCGGTCGGGCACGGGCGTCAGGCGCACAATCGCCGAATCGACTTCGGGCTGCGGGTAGAACGCCGTGTTGGGCACGCGCCCCAGATACTCCGCCGTGCAGTGGTACTGCACGAACAGGCTCAGCGCGCCGTAGGCGGGCGTGCTGGGCTTGGCGGTCAGCCGCTCGGCGACCTCCTTCTGCACAGTCAGCACAATGCGCGGGATGTACGCCTTGTGCCGTAGCAGGTGTTCCAGCAGCGGCGAGGTGATGCTGTAGGGGA